>WNGA01012105.1_pt1 | contig 18201 bp, 16 predicted proteins | sample 5400061 | NCBI WGS metagenome assembly WNGA01 (sample SAMN13153366, study PRJNA577476) | soil metagenome | isolation source: 100 cm soil or saprolite under grassland replicate 2 | place: USA:California | collected 2016-06-15 | reverse complement strand
CGTGGCCTGATTGAGGCGCGTGCCCAGGGCCAGGATGACGTCGGCGCGATGGAGCGCTTCCGAAGCCTCGGCGGAGCCGCGTCCTCCGGGTGGGCCGACGTAGAGATGATGGCTGTTGGGCACGGCGTCGGTGTGTCCGTAGGAGGGAACGAGCGCCATGTCGAGCAGCTCCGCCAGCGCGACCGCCTCCTTGCTCGCGTCGGCGTCGATGACGCCTCCGCCCGCCAGGAGCAGGGGCCGCTGCGCATGCGCGAGGAGCGTGACCGCTCGCTGGATGGCCTGGGCGTCACCGGCGATGCGCGACTCCACGGCGCGATAGGCCTGCGGGGGCAGCACATCCCCCGCGACGGTCTGGCCGTCCAGGAGATCGCGCGGAATATCGAGGAAGACCGGTCCGCACTTGTCGGAGAGGGCGGCGCGGAAGGCGTAGTGCAGCATCTCCGGAATGCGCTCGGTCTTGTTCACCTCGAGAGCCAGCTTGGTGATGGGCTTGAACACGCCCACCAGGTCGAAGGCCTGGCTGCCGTCGCGATGGATGAAATCGCGAGCGACGTCGCCGGCGATGACCACGACCGGCGCACGTCCCTTGTACGCGAGCGCGACGCCCGTGACGAGATTGATCGTCCCGGGACCGGACGTGGTGATGCACGCGGTGGGCTTGCCCGAGGCGCGCGCGTAGCCATAGGCCATGAAGGCCGCGCCTTCTTCGTGGCGGGTGTCGACGAAGCGGATGTCGCTCCGGCCGTACATCTCGGTGACGATGCTGTTGGTGGTCGACCCGACCACGCCGAAGGTGTACTCGACCCCTTCCGCGCGCAAGGCCTCGATGACCGCGAGACCGGCTTTCATCCGTCCCATGGGCTCCCTCGCGAGGTCTTCCTACGCGCGACCGGGGCGAAGGTCAAGGTCCGAGTGAGCCTTCGTGATCATGGCGCGCGACGTCGGGCTACCTCTTCCGGTAGGTCGTGGTGGTGCGGCGCTCGATGTGGCGATCTGGACGAGCCGGACTTCCCGAAGGACATCAAATAAAAGCCGCCAGTCGCCAACGCGACGGCGAAAGGCGGTGCGCTTACTACGCTCTTGATCAGGCCGCGGAGCGCGAGCGACGACCTTTTGAGCGTCCTTTCGGACGAGGACTCGCCAGGTGGCGGAAGAGCTCATCGACGGTCACAAACTCGCCACGGCGCATCTCCTGGCGACCTTTTTCGAGCTCGCGAAGCTCGCGCTTCGTCGGCACGTAGACGGGGAGGCTGCGAACACGGTTGAAGTAGACGCGGAGCGCCTCGCGGACGAGCTCTGATTGGGTACGGTTCTCAGCCTTGCGGACCCGCTCGAACTCTCCGGCCATGGCCGGCGGAAGTGAGATTGTCATGGCGCGACGTGTTCTCATAAGGGGGTAGATCCTCGGGTACTGGGGGGCCCCGAGCGGCCCCCCAAGCCGAATCCTCGACTACTGGAGCGGCGAGAAGGACGCGGGGATCAGCAGCTTGTTCTCCTGCCGCATCGGCCGCACGCCGGACTGGGGCGGCCACTGGCCGCCCTTGCGCGATTCTTCCCGGATCCGGGCGCGCTCGTTCGTGTCCTTGTAGACCCACACGTGCACGAACTTGTTGAGCCCCCCGATCTCGCTCGTCCAGCACGCGGCCAGGGGCGAGAGCTTCTCGCGAACGGGCACGGCCTTGCCCCAGGCCTCCAGCACCTTCGGCAGGTCGCCGGGCGCGTAGGTGTAGATCCGCATCTCGTAGAAGTTCCCGCTGCCGAAGTCGCGGCTGCCCAGGGGCTGCATGAAGGGGGCGGGGATCATGATGTCGGACTGCTGCTCCACGATCAGGTCCCGTCCGCCGGGCAGCTGGTTGAGCGCGGCGTCGTTGGCCATCGCCTCGCGCACCGCGGTGCGGTGCTGCAGGTTGTCGAAGGGCCAGGCGTGGACGACCTGGTTGAGCGGGCCGAAGTCGGTGTGCCAGAAGGCCCCGAGCTTCGAGTGCTTCTCTCGCAGCGGCTTGCGCTTGGCGAAGCGCTCCTCGAACTCGGCCACCGCTCCCGTGCGCAACGAATAGGTCCGGACTTCGTAGATCATGAGCTCCTCCTCTGTACGTGCTAGGAGCTTCGTACTCGCGAACGCGGCGCCGGTCAAGCTCCGAGTGTAGGATACGTCGCGACGAGGAGGCCCCCATGCCACGCATGACCGGCAACCGGTATTTCGCGGAGGCGGTGCACGCCTACGGCGTCACCCACGTGTTCTTCGTCCCCACCATCATGCTTCCGGCCATGGCCGAGATGGAGGACATGGCAATTCGCCGCGTGGTGACCCACGGCGAGAAGGCGGCGGCCTACATGGCCGATGGCTACGCCCGGGCGTCTCACCGGCCCGGCTTCTGCCTGGCCCAGACGATCGGATCCGCCAACCTCGCGGCCGGGCTGCGGGACGCCTACATGGCGTGCTCGCCCGTCATCGCGCTCACCGGCGGCGTCACCGCCGCCTCGCGGTACAAGCACGTCTACCAGGAGATCGAAGACTTCCCGATGTGGGAGCAAGTCACCAAGGCGAACTTCCACGTGGACGCGCTCGAGCGTTTTCCGGATCTCCTGCGACAGGCCTTCCGCGCCGCGACCAGCGCGGCGCCGGGCCCGGTGCACCTGGAGATGACGGGCACCCACGCCCAGGTTCTCGAGAACGAGGCCGAGCTGGCTCCCCTGTGGGAAGAGCGCTTCATGAAGGTGCCGGCGTTCCGTCCCGAGCCGGAGCCCGCCGCGGTGCGGGCGGCGATGCAGGTGCTGACCCAGGCCGAGCGACCCGTCATCGTCGCCGGAGGCGGCGTGGTCTGGTCTGGCGCCGAGGCCGAGCTGGTGAAGCTGGCCGAGCTGCTCCAGATCCCCGTCGCGACGTCGCTGAACGCCAAGGCCGCGCTGCCCGACGATCATCCGCTGAACGTCGGAGTGCCCGGGACCTACTCGCGCTGGTGCGCCAACCGGGTCGTCGCCGAGGCCGACCTGGTCTTCTTCATCGGCAGCCACGCTGGCGGGCAGGTGACCACCAACTGGCAGGTCCCGAAGCCCGGGATCGCCGCGATCCAGCTCGACATCGATCCCGAGGAGCTGGGGCGCAACTATCCGCTGACGGCCGCGCTCCTTGGCGACGCGAAGGCGACGCTCCAGAAGCTGATCGCCGGCGTGCAGCCGGCGCGACCACGGCCGGAGTGGCTCCGCCGGGTCCAGGGCCTGGTCCGCGAGTACCGGGAGGAGGCGGATCAGATGCGCGGCTCCGACGCGGTGCCCATCCGACCGGAGCGCATCTGCAGGGAGATCTCGGAGTGGCTGCCCGAGGGCGGGGTCGTCGTGTCGGACACCGGCCACTCGGGCATGTGGACGGGGCAGATGATCCGCTTGACCAGGCCGGGGCAACGATTCCTCCGCTGCGCCGGCTCGCTCGGCTGGGCGTTTCCCGCGACCCTCGGCGTCAAGTGCGCGCTCCCCGATCGGCCGGTGCTCGGCTTCTGCGGTGACGGCGGCTTCTACTACCACCTCGGCGAGCTCGAGACGGCCGCCCGCTTCGGCATCAACGCGATCATGCTCGTCAACAACAACTACGCGCTCAACCAGGAGAAGCATCTCTTCGACGAGGCCTACAAGGGCAGGCAGCGCGGCCGGGCGAAGGAGATGTGGCACTTCAGCCACGAGGTGAATTTCGCCAAGGTGGCCGAGGCCATGGGCTGCGTCGGGATCCGGGTGGAGCGGCCCGACGACATCAGGCCCGCGCTCGACAAGGCGCTCGCGTCGAATTCCCCGGCCGTGGTGGAGATCATCTCCGACGTCGACGCAATGGCCAAGCGCGCATGGAGACCACAATGAGCACCCAGGGCATCGTGTAGCTCCGTGCGACCACGCTGGAGGAAGCGGCTGCTCTCGGAGAGCCCGGGACGCCTGTTCTATGGCTGGTGGATCGTGATCATCGGCTGCGTCCTCGATGCCGTGAAGGGCGGGACGTACAACACGGGGTTCACGCTCTACTTTCTTCCCGTGCTCAAGGAGATGCACCTCAGTCGGGCCGCGACCTCGCTGCCGTTCTCGCTCGCCAAGCTCGAGTCCGCCCTGGAAGGGCCGCTCGTGGGATATCTCATCGATCGATTCGACGTGCGGGTCATGCTCGTCGTCGGGACGCTGCTCGCCGGGCTGGGGTTCATCCTGCTGTCCTTCACCCAGAGCTATCTCCTGTTCCTGCTGGTGTTCATCGGTCCCGTGACCATGGGCTTTCAAATCGGGTTCAACCACGCCACGCTGGCCGCGGTGAACCACTGGTTTCGCCGGAAGCGGGGGCTCGCCATGTCCATCGTCCAGACCGGCCAGGCCATCGGAGGGGTGGTGATCTTCCCCCTGGTGGCGCTCGCGGTCTTGACGCTGGGCTGGCGCACGGCCGCGCTCCTCTCCGGTTTCGGTGTGCTCCTGCTGCTTCCCCTCGTCCTGTTCATACGCCGCTCTCCGGAGAGCATGGGGTTGCGGCCGGATGGCGAGCGTGGACCTTCGGTCGACACGTCGGTGGGTGGACCCGGGCATGTGCCCCCGCCGGCGGACGGATACGAGTTCACCGCCCGGGAGGCGTTGCGGACGCCGGTCTTCTGGCTGCTCGCCATCTTCCACGGGCTCCGCAATGTTCCCTACAGCGGAGTCACCGTCCACCTCGTGCCGCTGCTGGTGTGGAAGGGGCTGGACCAGCCGACGGCGGCGGTCTTCGTGGGCCTGACGGCCCTCTGCACCGTCGTCGTGCGACCGCTGACGGGATGGCTCGGTGACCGGCAGTCGAAGCAGAAGATCGGCGCCACCGGTGTATTCCTGGGCGCCCTGGGCCTCGCCGTGCTGACGTACAGCGACGGTGCGGTCTGGACATTGCTCGTCTTCGCCGTCCTGTTTTCGTTTGGCGACGGCATCAACTCGGTGACCTGGGCGTTGGTGGGCGACTGCTTCGGTCGAGCGCACTTCGCCTCGATCCGCGGCTGGATCGGCATGCTCCAGAGCATTTTCTCGATGCCCGCCGCGGTGTTCACCGGCTGGATCTACGACCAGACGCAGAGCTACACGTACGCGCTGATTCCGTTCATCGTGTCCTACGGCGTGGCGGGGCTGATCCTGTGGCGGCTGCCGCACCCCGAGCGCCCGACGCGGCTCGCGGTCCCCGCCACTCAAGCCGCGACGTGACCCTCGTGGAGGTCGGCGAGCCGGCAATCACGTAGCGTAGGCAGTTACTCGATCACCTTGTCCGCCCGCATCAGCACGCTGGGCAGAATCGTGACGCCGATCGGCCACTAAGAGAGCGCGAGGCCGTAGAGCCGCGCCACGTTCTCCCGGACGATCAGCCGCTTTTCGTCGTCGGGGACGCCCTTGAAATCCCGCTCGACGACCTCGCGGGAATGGGGCCAGGTCGACACGGTGTGGGGGTAGTCCGAGGACCACATGATGTTCTCCACGCCGACGAATTCCCGGCTGGCCACGCCGACGGGATCGTCGATGAACGTCGCGAAGATCTGGCGCCGGAAATACTCGCTGGGCTTGAGCTTGAGCGGGACCGGATACAGATATTGATATTCCTCCCGGGCCTGATCGAGCTTCTGCAGGAAGAAGGGCAGCCAGCCCACTTCGTTCTCCGCCGAGACGAGCTTGAGGTCGGGGAAGCGCTCGAGGACGCCCGAGCAGATCAGCACGACCAGGGTGCGCTGGACTTCGTGCGAGAGCACGGTGGAGCGGACGTAGCGGTCCAGCGGTTGCTTGATCGCCAGGCGGCTTTCCGCGCCCGCTCCGGTGATGCTGTGCAGGCTGATCGGCATGCCGAGGTCCTGCGCCGCCGCCCAGAAGGGATCGTAGAGCGGTGCGCTGTACGGCCGGTCCTCCGGCGGCGAGGCCCAGATCAGCGCCCCCTTGAGACCTCGGTCGGCGCAGCGTCGCAACTCCTTGATCGCCTCGTCGATGTCGTGGAGCGAGATCAGCGCCAGCCCCACGAGGCGCTGCGGCGCGTGGGCGCAGTAGTCCGCCAGCCAGTCGTTGTAGACACGGAAACAGGCGCGCTGCAGCGCCGCATCCGTGAACCAGAACTGGCGAAATCCGAGCGTGGTGTAGATCACGTCCGCCTGGACGCCGTCGAGGTCCATGTCCTTGAGGCGCTCCGCGGGGTCCCAGCCGCCCGGCCGCCCGTCTTTATACGTGGACGACTGGAAGAACTTGGGAAGCTCCTCCGGCTTCTTGCCGGCCCCCATACCCTGGGCGACGTGGATGGGCGGGATCCCCTCCAGCATGAAGTAGGCCCCGGGTTTCAGCCCGGGCGGATTCTCGACGATGCGTGGCGGCGGTCTCGGAACGCCTTGTCGATGCGCTCGACCCAGAGATCGCCGGGCTCGTTCACGTGCGAATCGGCGGAGATCAGCTTGGGCTCGCTCATGATCCACCTCCATGTGTTCGCGAGCGGGGAGCAGACCGGTCGTTGCCGCGATGGTCGGAGACGGCATCCCGATTGTCAAGCCGAGCAACCCTCGCTCTTGACTCCGGCTCCCGGCGGGCCTAGTTTGCAACCCAACTGACTTCGATGTTCCACCTCTCGCTCCCAGGAGGTGCCCCGTGAGCGCCAACGGTCATCCCAGCCCGACCCAGATCCGCTCCAAGCTGAACCACCCCGTCGTCGACGCCGACGGCCACTGGCTCGAGTACGGGCCGGTCTTCAGCGAGCAGATGCGGAAGGTCGGCGGCGACCTCGCCGCTGACGCTTTCAACGCGTCGCAGCGGACCACGAAGGACAACCTGTCGACGCCCGTGGACGAGCGGCGCCGGCGTCGGATCGGCCAGGAAGGGTTCTGGTCGCGCGCGGCGCGGAACACCGTCGACCGCGCGACCGGGATGTTTCCGCGGTTCCTCTACGAGCGGCTCGAGGAGCTGGGCATTGACTTCGCGGCCATCTATCCCACGGCGGGGCTCCGCATCCCCCGGATCGCCGACGACAAGGCCCGGCGGGCCGTCTGCCACGCGTTCAACGTCGTCACCGCGGAGTACTTCCGCGACTTCGGCGATCGCATGACGCCGGCCGCGGCCATCCCGACCCACACGCCGGAGGAGGCGATCGAGGAGCTCGAGTTCTGCGTCCGCCAGCTCGGCACCAAGATCGCGATGTTCACGAGCCCGGTCCCGCGGCCCGTGCCCTCGGTCACCAATCGCGAGGGCGACACCGCGCGCTTCGCGGTCTGGTACGACGCGATCGGCCTCGCCGACAGCGCGTACGACTACGATCCGCTCTGGAAGAAGTGCCAGGAGCTCGGGATCGCGCCGACCTTCCACACGGGCGCGAGCCGGCAGGGGCTCAGGAACTCCGCCGTGAACTTCACCTACAACCACATCGGTCACTTCGCCGCCTCCGGCCACGCCGCCGCCAAGGGGATCTTCCTCGGTGGCGTCACCCGCCGCTTCCCCAAGCTCCGGTTCGGCTTCCTGGAGGGCGGGGTGGGCTGGGGCTGCATGCTGTTCGGCGACCTGATCGGCCACTGGGACAAGCGGAACGCCAAGGCGCTCGAGCACACCGACCCGCGCACGCTCGACCGCGCGCTGCTCCAGGAGCTGGCGAAGAAGTACGGGTACGAGGACCACATCGCGGCCCTGCGCGCGCGGGACGGCTGGCCCGATCCCGATGCCTTCAGCCTGACCGGCGGGCTCGACGATCTCGACGACTACTCGCGTTGCCGGATCACGAAGAAGGAAGACTGGCAGGATCTGTTCGTGACGCCGTTCTACTTCGGCTGCGAGGCCGACGACAAGGCCAACGCGTGGGCGTTCAAGCGCGGCGCCAACCCGTTCAACGCGCGGCTCAACGCGATCTTCGGCTCCGACATCGGCCATTTCGACGTGCCGGACATGATGGAAGTGCTGCCGGAGGCCTGGGAGCTCGTCGACGACGGGCTGATCACCACGGAGGACTTCCGCGACTTCACCTTCGCCAACGCGGTGCGCCTGTGGGGAGCGGGCAATCCGAAGTTCTTCGAGGGTACGGCGGTCGCGAAGGCCGCCGCGGCAGTGCTGGCCGGTGGGTAAGCTCGAGGGCAAGGTCGCCCTGGTCACGGGGTCCGGCCGGAACATCGGCCGGGCCACGATCCTGAAGCTGGCCTCCGAGGGCGCCAACGTCGTCGTCAACTCGCGCAGCAATCGAGGGGAGGCGGAGGCGGTCGCCAACGAGGCGCGAGGGCTCGGGGTCAAGGCGCTGTCCCTCGTCGCCGACGTGGCCAGCAAGGACGAGGTCGACCGGATGGTGGCGAAGGCGCTGTCCGAGCTCGGCCGGATCGACATCCTCATCAACAACGCCGCGATCCGCCCCCACAAGCCGTTCGCGGAGCTCACGGTGAAGGATTGGGAGGAGGTTCGCGGCGTTGTCCTGGACGGGGCGTTCTATTGTACGCGCGCCGTTGTCGAGACGATGATCGCCAACAAGTACGGACGCATTCTATTCTTCACCGGTGAAGGGGCCTTCATGGGCGGCGCGAAGCGTGGCCACGTCTCGGCGGCCAAGATGGGCCTCGTCGGCCTGGCGCGCAGCCTGGCCGTCGAGCTCGCTCCGCACAACATCAGGGTCAACGTCGTCTGCCCGGGCAGCATCGATACCACGCGCGCCAATCCTCAGTGGTACAGCGGCCGGCCGCCCGACGCGGCGGGCATTCCGCTCGGGCGTCAGGGATCATCGGAGGAGATCGCCGCCACCTGTCTGTTCCTCGTCAGCGATGACGGCGGTTTCATCACCGGCCAGACGATTCACGTCAATGGTGGCGTAGCGTTCTATTGAAAGCGGCGGGGGACAAGCCCCCGCCCTACGAGTGAGCGCGGCGAGGGCTTACCCCCGCCGCGGTCACTGCGCCGTCCAGCCGCCGTCGATCACGAGCTCCGCACCTGTCATGAACGAAGACTCGTCCGACGCCAGGTACAGGACCCCGTAGGCCACGTCCTCCGGTTCGCCGTATCGCCCGAGGGGAATGCGCGAGACGGTCAACCGGTACGACTCCGGATCGGCACGTCGCGCTTCGGTCATGGGGGTGACGATCGGACCGGGGTGGACGGAGTTCGCGCGAATGCGGTCCTTCGCGTACTGGATGGCCGTCGCCTTGGTCAAGAGGCGCACCGCACCCTTCGAGGCCTGATACTGCGGGCTCGAGTTGTCGACGCCGACGAGGCCGAGCTGCGACGAGATGTTGACGATCGAGCCGCCCCCGCCGCGGCGCATGGCCGGAATCGCCGTCCTGGTCCCGAGGAACACGCCGGTCGAATTGATGTTCATGACCCGGTTCCACATGTCGAGCGTGACGTCCTCGATCCGGCCGTGGCCGCTCACGCCCGCGTTGTTCACCAGCACGTTCAGCGTGCCGAAGCGGGAAACCGCGGTGTCCACCGCGTTCTTCCAGTCCGACTCGCTCGTGACGTCGAGGCGGACGAAGATGGCCTCGGCGCCGGTCGCGCGGATCTCCGACTCGACCTTGCGGCCTTCCGTCTCGAGGAGGTCACCCAGCACCACCTTCGCCCCTTCTGTGGCGAACATCTTCGCCTCCACGGCCCCCATGCCACGCGCGCCACCGCTGATCACCGCCACCTTGCCACGGAGTCTCACAGCACGTCTCCCCCTTTCATCAGAAGGTCGCCGCGGACGCGAGGTAGTGCTCGACGATCTCGCTCCCGGTCGCGCGCCAGACGCCATCGTGACGCAGGATGTAGGCGAGTGCCCCGTCGAGCGCCCCGATCCGGTGGGGCACGCCGATGACGAACGGATGCAGGCAGATCGCCATGACGCGCCCCGACTCCGCGCTCTCGCGATAGAGCGTGTCGAACTGACGGCGGATCATCAGCTCGAACTCGTCCGACGATCGGCCGGCGCGGATGATCTGCGGCAGGTCGTTGAGCTCCGTCGAGTACGGGATGGAGCACAGCCGTTTGCCCTCGATGTTCATCAGGTACGGCTGGTCGTCGTTGACCCAGTCGGCGACGTAGCTGGCGCCGGCCTCGACCAGGTAGTCGAGCGTGTGCCAGCTCTCCTGCAGGCCGGAGGAGAGCCAGCCCTTCGGCCGCGCGCCGGTCGCCTTCTCGATGCGCTCGAACGTGCCGAGCACGACCCGGCGCTCCTCCTCGGGCGACATCCCCGGCAGGTAGCGCGCGTTGCTCTGGTTGTGGCCCATGAACTCCCAGCCGAGCTTCACCGTGTCCTCGACGATCTGCGGGCAGTCGTCGCACACCTCGCTGTTGAGGGCGACGGTGCCCCGCACGCCGTGCCGGGCCAGCGTCTCGATCACGCGGAAGACGCCGACGCGGTTGCCGTAGTCCCGCGGCGCCCAGTTGATGATGTCAGGCGCCCTGCCGGTGCCGCCGGGGACGGGCTCGTCCAGCGGAAACGTCTCGATGTTGGGGACGACCCAGAGGGCCACGCGGGCACCGCCCGGCCAGGTGATCTTCGGCCGGCGGTTGATCGGCACATAGGGAAACGGCCCGGAGCGCCCGGGCTTCACCGCGGCTGCACCACGGTGTCGATGAGCGCGAGCTTGCCTTCCTTCACGACCTCGAGGCCACGCTCCAGGGCGGGACGGATGTCGTCGGCATCGAGGATGGGGCCGTCGCCGTAGAGGCCAAAGCTCTTCGCCAGCATGGCGAAGTCGGTGGCCGGTCGTTCCAGGCTGACACCCACTCCCACATTGTCGAGCGAGCGCTGCCGCATGTTGGTGATGGTGAGCTGGTGGGCGACGTCCTGATAGTAGGAGCGGTTGTTGAACATGACCATGAGCATGGGGATGTCGTGGTGCGCCGCGGTCCACAGCGACCCCGGCGTGTAGAGCAGGTCGCCATCGTTCTGTATGCTGACGCAGATCTTGCCGGTCCCCCGGAACGCGAGTGCCACCCCCATGGCCACGCCCATTCCCGTGCCCGTGCCCCCACCGCCGGCGATGCATCGCGCTCCGTCGGTCATGTCCCATAGCCGTCGCTCCCAGCCGCTCAACGAGCCATGCGCCAGAACCCAGTCCTGGTTCCGTACCGCCTCCCAGATCTCGGCGGCCAGGCGAGCTGTGGAGGTGGGCTTCTGTGACCACCAGCGCTCTTTCACGTCCGTACGGAGCCGCGCGTCGGTGGCCGCATGGATCTCGCGAGCCCTGGCCGTTCGCTCGGCGACGTGCCGGCCGACGTCGCTCCGGCACAACCGGGCCAGCTCGCGGAGGACGGTCGGCCCGCTGCCGAGGATGGCGACATCCACGGGCAGGAGCCGGCCATAGCTACTGGCCCAGCTCTTGATCCCGTAATCCTGCAGGCCCACGCGAACGAGCTTGATCCCCTCCGCGATCACGCTCTCGGAGCGCCGACCGTATCCCGCCCGTCCTCGCGGCAGGCCCATGGGAACGCTCGCGGCTTCAGGCGCCGGTCGCTTCAGCGCTGCTTCGAGGTCCTTGACGCCCACGGCCAGGACGAGATCGGCCTCCTTCAGCACGTCGTCTCTCGCCGCGGTGAGGTTCAGGGGATGAAGGTTTGACAGATTGAAGGCCGCGCCCTGCTCGATCACCGGAATTCCGAGCACCTCGCTCAGGGACTGCAGCGCATCCGACCCGCCGGGGCTCCGTCCCAGGCCCTCGACCAGCAGCACCGGCCGGCGGGCATGCACGAGCAGCTTCGCGGCTTCGGCGATCGCCTCCGGATCCCCGGCCGGAGAGGCCGGCGGGCGGTACCGACGGAGATCCGGGAGCGGGAAGTCGTCAGGGAGTCGGCTCTCTTGCAGCTCCACGTCGAGGCACAGATAGACCGGCCCTCGGGGCTCTGTCATCGCGATCTGATGGGCGCGGAGCATCGATTCGGCGACGCTGAGCGCTCCCTGCGGCTGATCGTCCCACTTCACGTAGTCCCGGACGATCTGGCCCTGGACCTGCGCGGTGTGAATCCAGTCGATCCAGGGTCTTCGATGCGTGGAGTCGAGGGGGCCGGTGCCGCCGATGATGATCATCGGGACCTGATTGAGCCACGCTTCGTAGATCGCCTTGCTCGCGTGCTGCAGGCCGACGATGTTGTGAACGAGCACAGCCTGCGGCTTCCCCGTCGCCAGGTAATAGCCTTCTGCCATGGCGACCGCGATCTCTTCATGGCTGCAGGTGATGACCTCGGGCGCGGTGTTGCCGCCGTAGGTCACCAGCGACTCGTGCATCCCCCGGGTCGTCGCGCCGGGGTTCAGCGTGACGTACTCGACGCCCAGCTGATGCAGCAGATAGACGACAAGGTCGGAGACGTATTCCGGTCGTTGGAGTGCCATCACTTGCCCTTCAGCTTGACGTCCTCGTAGGGCGCGGAGAAACCGTAGTTGGGCATGAGCCCGAGGCCCGACTCCTCGACGCGCGGGCCGACGCCGTGCAGGAACGCGAAGTCCCAGATCGGCGCGAACACCGCCCGCTCGTGGATCATCTGCTGAATCTTGTGCAGGAGCGCCTCGCGCTTGCCGCGGTCGAGCTCCACCGCCTGCTCGCGGAAGAGCCCGTCGATGTCGGGATAGCTCCCGTGCACGTACATGCCGCCCGAGATGGCGAAGGCCTCCAGCCAGGTCGCCGCGTTCCCCGAGGCGCCGGCGAAGAGGTAGAGGACGTTCCGGTACTTCTTCTCCGCCACGCCTTTGAAGTACGCGGCTCGCTCCAGCGGGCGCAGCTTCAGCTGGATTCCCACGGCCCTGAAGTTCGTGAGCATGGCCTCGCCCCACGGGCAGACCTGAAGGTCACAGAAGAAATCGCCCGCGTCGAAGCCGCTCGGATACCCGGCCTCGGCGAGAAGCCGCTTGGCCCGGGCCGGGTCGTAGGGATAGGGCGGGGCCGGCCAGTAGAACTCGAAGCTCGACGGCACCATGCTTCCGGTGATCTTCGAGGACCCGAGCGTCGCGGCCTCGTTGAGCGTCTTTCGGTCGAGCGCCAGGTTGGCGGCCAGGCGCACGCGCTTGTCGTGCCAGGGCGATTTCGGATCCCACTGATCGGAGAGGCTCAGCCAGTGATTGGACGGGAACACGGCCTTGATGGCGAGGCCTTGTGTGCGCTTGACGTCCTCGGCCAGCTCGCCGCTGACGAGATAGATGACGTCGGCCTCGCCGCGCTTGAGGGCGGCCAGGCGCGTGGCGTGGTCGGGGACCGTCCGGAGGACCAGGCGCTTGACGTGCGGGGTCTTGCGCCAGTACTGGTCGAACGCTTCGAACACGAGCTCGACGCCCGGGGTGAACGACACGAACTTGTAGGGGCCGGCGCCGATGGGCGCCTTCTTGAAGCCGTCGTCGCCGACCTTCTCGACGTACTTCTTCGGCACGATCCAGCCGGCCCCGGTCGTGCGGGTCCCGTAGTACGTCATGAAGTCCGGCCACGGCTGCTTGAGCCGGAACCGAACGCGCCCGGGATCGGGTGTCTCGACCGCCGCGACCTTTTCCTTGAGCGTCCTGGCGAAGATCCCCCGGTAGCGCTCGAACGAGAACTTCACGTCCTCGGCGGTCATGACGTCGCCGTTGTGGAACTTCACGCCCTTGCGCAGGACGAACTCGTAGACGAGCCCGTCCGGCGACACGCTCCAGGATTCCGCGAGACAGGGCGCCATGCTCTTGCCTGGCATCGGCTTCACCAGCGCGTCGTGGATCGCGTAGAGGATCATGAACGGGGTGCCCTGGATGCTCTCGGCCGGGTCGAACCAGGTCGGCACGAGGGTCGTGTGCACGCCCCAGGTCACCTGCCCCTCGGGGGCGGCGTCGACCGGCGTGGTGGCGACGAGGGCGGTGAGGGCAACGAGCAGCGATACGAGGAGCCTCATGGCTGTCCTCCTCTGGATCCTGGCCGGAGCGTACGTTCGGGCCACCGCGAAGTCAACGCGGCTGGCCACCGAGGGTGGGGGTGATATCGTGGTGATATCAAAACAGGGGGACCGCCGATGGCCCAGGTCGTGATCCGGAAGATCGACGACGATGCGATGGCGCGGCTGAAGGCGCGGGCGCGCCGCAAGGGCGTCTCGCTCGAACAGGAGCTCCGTACCATCCTGATCGAAACGGCGCGCCTGGACGAGGCCGGATTCCGAGGACGCGCCGCGGCCTTTCGGCGGAAGCTGGCCGGCCGGCGGCACAGCGACAGCACGAAGCTGATCCGTGAGGGTCGCGATCGATGACCATCGTCGTCGACGTCAGCATCGCGGTGAAGTGGGTCATCCCGGAGGTGCTGAGCGACCGGGCCGAGACGGTTCGTGACCAGGCCGACCGCCTGCTCGCGCCTGATCTCTTACTTCCCGAGGCCGCCAACGCGCTCTGGAAGAAGCTGATCCGGCGAGAAATCACGGCGCGTGAGGCCGCCCAGGCCATCGATCTCCTGATGGCCAGCGGCCTCGATCTGCGGCCGCCGGGCCCGTTGCTGGGCCGCGCGCTCGCCCTGGCCCGGCGATTGCGCCATCCCGTCTACGACTGCCTCTACCTGGCACTGGCGCAGGCCGAGCATGCCACGCTCGTCACCGCAGATCAGCGCTTGCTCGCGCGCGTCGCAAAGGGTAGAACGCGGGTGGCCGTGGTGGATCTGGCCAGGCTGTAGTACCGCCGCATCCGCCTCGGGAAAGGATCTCTCATGGCACTCCGGATCGTGGGACAGTCGATCGGACGCCTTGACGGCGCCGACAAGGTCAGTGGCGCGGCCCGGTATTCGGCGGATGTGACGCTTCCAGGCCTCGTCTGGGGAAAGGCGCTTCGCAGCCCGCTGGCGCACGCGCGGATCGTCCGCATCGACACGTCGAAGGCCCGCGCCGTGCCCGGCGTCCTGGCCGTGCTCACGGCGGCGGATCTGCCCGACATCCTGGTGGGGCGGCGCATGTTCGACATGCCGATGCTGGCGCGGGATCGCGTCCGGTTCATCGGCGAGAAGGTGGCGGTCGTCGCGGCGCTCGATCCCGACATCGCCGAGGAGGCCGTCGCGCTCATCGACGTCGAGTACGAGGACCTGCCGGCGATCGTCGATCTCGTTGCTGCCGTCGAGGCCGGCGCGCCGACCGTGCACGAGAACCCGGGCGCCTACGAGGGCGCGCCGGCCGAGCGGCCCCACCCGAACGTCCAGTCCGTGCTCCGCTTCAAGCTGGGCGACGTCGAGGCCGGCTTCCGGGACGCTGATCGGATCTTCGAGCACACCTTCCGCACGCAGCTCGCGCATCACGGCTACATCGAGCCGCACGCCGGCGTCGTGGCGATCGACGAGGCCGGGCGCGTCCAGGTGTGGGCGTCGAACAAGATGCCCTACCGGCTGAAGGAGCTCATGTCCCACGCGCTCCAGTTTCCCAAGGAGCGGATCCGCGTGAACCTCACGCCCATCGGCGGCGACTTCGGCGGCAAGGGGTCGCTGATGGATCTGCCGCTCGCGTATCACCTCGCGCGCGTGACGGGGCGGCCGGTCAAGATGGTGATGCGCTACGCGGAGGAGCTGATGGCGGGCAACCCGCGCCACCCCTCTGTGATCACGCTCCGCACGGGCGTGAAGAACGACGGCCGGATCGTCGCGCGTCAGGTGAAGGCGCTCTTCAACGGCGGCGCCTACGCCGCCTTCAAGCCGGCGCCGAGCGTGAACCTGGGCGGCGCCGGCATGGGCGCCGGCGTCTACCGGATCCCAAACTTATTGATCGAATCGCTCTGCGTGTACACCAACAACATCCCCTGCGGGCACGCGCGCTCGCCGGGGGAGCCTCAGATGGTCTTCGCCGGCGAGTCGCACATGGACATGATCGCCGAGGAGCTCGGGCTCGATCCCGCCGCGCTCCGGCGGCGGAACCTGCTGCAGGACGGTGATCGGCTCGCCAACGGCCACCATCTCGAGCACGTGCGCGCCAAGGAAACGCTCGAGGCCGCGCTGGAGGCGAGTCACTGGGCGGCGCCGAAGGCGCCGTGGATCGGCCGCGGCGTGGCCATGACCCATCGCCACATCGGCGTCGGGTTCACGAACGCCCGCGTGCGCCTCGAGACCAAGGGCACGGTGACCCTGCTGATCGGGCTGCCCGACACCGGAACGGGCGCCCACCTCGTGCTCCGGCAGGTCGTGGCGGAGGTGCTCGATCTCTCGATCGACGAGGTGCAGGTCGAGCTCGTCACCACCGACGTCTTCGAGACCGACTCCGGCGTGGGCGGCAGCCGGGTCACGCACACGGGGGGGCAGGCGGCTTATCACGCGGCGGAGCAGCTGCAGGAGCTGATCGCCGCGGAAGCGGCGAAGCTCGGAGCGCCGGACGCCTCGCTGGCGACGATCGCGCAGGCCGTGGCGCGCGAAGGCCGGACCCTCGAGGCCTCGTACTTCTACGACGCGAAGGCTCATGCCGCCGTCACCTCGTTCACCGCCCAGGTGGCGGAGGTCGCCGTCGATCCCCCGACGGGGCAGGTGACCGTGCGCCACTTCACGACGACGCACGACGTCGGGACCGTGATCAACCCCATCGGGCATCAGGGACAGATCGAAGGCGGGCTCGTCCAGGGCCTCGGCTACGCGCTCATGGAAGAGATGCCGACCGAGGACGGCCGGATCGGCACCCTCAACCTGGGCGACTTCAAGCTGCCGACGGTCGGCGACATTCCCCCGCTCACGACCGTGCTCCTGGAAGATCCGGTCGGGCCGGGGCCGTTCCGCGCCAAGGCCATCGGCGAGGGGAGCATCAGCGCGGTCGCTCCCGCGATCGCCAACGCCGTCGCCGATGCCTGCGGCGTGCGCATCATGGATCTACCGATCACGGCCGAGAAGGTTTACTGGGCACTCCGCCGGAAGGAGCAGCCGTCATGACGCGCACGGTTCGTCTCGCGGTGAACGGCACGGCTCACGAGGTGGAGGTTCCCGCGTATCGGACGCTCCTCGATTGTCTCCGGAACGATCTCGGCCTCACCGGCTCCAAGGAAGGGTGCGGCGTGGGCGTCTGCGGCGCGTGCACCGTGCTGCTCGACGGCAAGATGATCAGCTCCTGCATCGCGCTCGCCGTCTTCGCCGACGGCCGCGAGGTCACGACCATCGAAGGTCTTGCCGAGGACGAGCGTCTCCATCCCGTCCAGCAGGCGTTCATGGATGCCGGGGGCTTTCAGTGCGGCATCTGCACCCCGGGCCAGGTCGTGGCGGCCAGAGCGCTGCTCGACACGATCCCGCACCCGAGCGATGCGGAGATCCGGGAGTGGATGCTCGGCAATCTGTGCCGGTGCACCGGCTACTACAAGATCGTCGAGTCGATCCAGGCCGCGGCACAGCAGGAGCGATCGTGAACGCGTTCGAGTATCGCGCCCCGCGTGCGCTCGACGAGGCCCTCGCCATCCTCCAAGAGTTCGGCGACGACGCCCGGGCGGTCGCGGGCGGCACCGCCCTCGTGACCATGATGAGGCAGCGGCTGGTCCGCCCGCTGGTCCGCCCGGGTTGCCTGGTGAGCCTCCGCGACATCCCGGGACTCGGCGGGATCGAGGCGACGAACGGGGTGGTTCGGCTCGGGGCCCTGGTCACGCATCGCGAAGCGGAGCTCTCGCCGTGGCTCGGCGAGCGCCTTCCCGTTCTCGCGGAAACGTTCCGGCGCGTGGGGACGGTCCGGATCCGCCACATGGCCACCGTCGGCGGCGCGCTGGCGCACGCCGATCCGAATCAGGATCCGCCCGTCACGCTCCTGGCGCTCGATGCCCGTGTCGACATCCGCCGAGCCGGCGGCCGGCGCGAGCTGCCGCTCGGAGAGTTCTTCCGCGACTACTACGAGACCGCGCTCGAGCCGGGAGAGCTCGTCGCCGGCATCACCGTCCCGCTGCTCCCGGCGGCGAGCGGCGCCAGCTACGTCAAGTTTCTCCCACGCACCGCCGATGACTACGCGACGGTGGCGGTCGCCGCCACCGTGACCCTGGAGCCGGATGGCGAGCGCTGCCGCGAGGGGCGGATTGCGCTGGGTTCGGTCGCGGCGACACCGCTGCGAGCACGAGCGGCGGAGACGCTGCTCCCCGGGGAGCGGCTCGACGAGGCCCTCGCCATCCTCCAAGAGTTCGGCGACGACGCCCGGGCGGTCGCGGGCGGCACCGCCCTCGTGACCATGATGAGGCAGCAGCTGGTCCGCCCGGGTTGCCTGGTGAGCCTCCGCGACATCCCGGGACTCGGCGGGATCGAGGCGACGAACGGGGTGGTTCGGCTCGGGGCCCTGGTCACGCATCGCGAAGCGGAGCTCTCGCCGTGGCTCGGCGAGCGC
>WNGA01005545.1_pt1 | contig 18208 bp, 19 predicted proteins | sample 5400061 | NCBI WGS metagenome assembly WNGA01 (sample SAMN13153366, study PRJNA577476) | soil metagenome | isolation source: 100 cm soil or saprolite under grassland replicate 2 | place: USA:California | collected 2016-06-15 | reverse complement strand
AAGCTCGAGCCGGGCGCGCCGTTCGCGGTCGTCGAATTTCTCAAGCCCGGCATCGAGGAGATGTGCTCGATCCTGCCGCCGCGCCTGGCAAAGCCGATTCTCGATTACTCGGCGCGGCGCGGCTGGCTCGGGCGCGTCTACTGGGAGATGGAGATCAAGACGACTTCGGTGACCGGCTATCTGCGCTTCTGGCTCCTGGCGAAGCTTCGGCGCTTTCGCCCGCGCAGCCATCGCTTCCAGGAGGAGCAGAAGGCGATCCAATCCTGGCTCGGCCTGATCGCGGAGGCGGCGAACCTCTCGTCCGATCTTGCCCTCGAGGTCGCCGAATGCGCGCGGCTGATCAAGGGCTACGGCGACACGCACAAGCGCGGCAGCGCCAGCTTTTCTGCGATCGAGGCGCGTGTGATCGCTCCGGCGCTTGCCGGAACGATGCCGGTGCCGCAAGCCATCGACGCGATCTTAAGCGCCCGGACCGCGGCGCTCACCGACCCGGAGGGCGAAAGCCTCGCCCGTTGCCTTGCCGACATCGAGCAACACGCCGCCTACAAGATCGCGGCGGAGTGACGGCGGCGACAGCCAGCAAGTGGTAGCCCCGGATGGAGCGTAGCGACATCCGGGGACTGTGCTGCGGCCCAACCCCCGGATTTCGCTGATGCTCAATCCGGGCTACTTAGCAGGGGAACTCCGGCTCGCCTTCCTGGTGATGCTCCAATTCGCCGGCGAGCTTCTGCCATACGGCAAAACCTTCCGTATCGCCGCGCGTTCGCAGCTGGCGCGCTCTTTCCAGAGCAACATTGCGCGCTCTGGCGCCGTACCAGGATCGGCACGCCTTTGCATAAATCTTGATCGCTTCGTTAAGCTCGACGCGCATCTTGTACCTCTGGCTCCGGAAGGTTTGTCATGAGAACGTCACACGACGAGTGCGCACACGGCTTGCCATGCGCCTTGAGCAAACCAAGGACGTGCCGTCTGCAGATCAAGCGGCCGTTCGCGACATTACATCATCGGGCTTTGACAACGTCCATGGCGCCGCAAAAAAAGCTGTGGGAATCTCGGATCCGCCATGAGGCGATCACGATCGGCGCATCGCGATTTTCGGGATGCTGACCGAGAAAGCGGAGGGCAACTGCCCATGTGGAGCCATACCGCGGGCGCCTTCGACGCCGACCTGGAAACGATCAGGTCCCGGATTTTTGCCATGGGCGGGTTGGTGGAACAGCAGATCGCGGACGCTGGGACCGCGCTGATCAAACGCGACGCCGAGATTGCCAGGTCGGTCATCGCGATCGATGCCGAAGTCGACCTGGTGCTGCGCGAGGTAGAGACCAGAGTCGTGGAAACGATTGCGCGCCGGCAGCCATTGGCCGTCGATCTGCGCGAGATCGTGAGCGCGTTTCATATCGCAAACGATCTGGAGCGTACCGGCGATCTGGCGAAGAACCTGTGTAAGCGGGTCCTCGCTCTCGATGAGCACGTTCCCGAGATATTGATTTCACAAATGACCGACTTGTCGATGCTGGTTCTCGGTCGCTTGCGGCGGGTGTTGGACAGCTATGCGGAACGTGTCGACAGCAAGGCCGTCGAAGTATGGGAAAACGACAGGGAAATCGACGAGGTGCACAATTCGATCTTCCGCGAGCTTTTGGTCTTCATGATGTCGGACCCCCGCAATATCACCTCCAGCTCGCACCTTCTTTTCTGCCTGAAGAATATCGAGCGCCTCGGCGATCATGCGACCAACATCGCCGAATCGGTACACTACATGATCACGGGAGACCGGTTCGTTGCCGCTCGACCGAAAGGCACCGATGCGAGCTTGCAGATCACAGCTCAGTAAAGGGGGATGCGCAGCCGCCCCGGGGGAACACTAGAGCGCATCCCGACCACGTTGAATCGATTTTCAATCGGACCGAACGTGGATGCGCTCTAGATTCAATACGTTTGTCGCATTTTCTGCGCCGAACCGGTGTCCACTTCGGCGGAAAATGCTCTAGCCCCCGCCTGCCGTCTCAGCCGGCCGAGCGGCCTCGAACAGGAACCAGGTGCGCCGCTCGGCCTCATCGATCCAGTTTTCCAATAAGCTCGCGCTGGCGACATCGCCATGCTCGTCGCAAAGGCCATGCGTCTCGCGCAGATTCGCTACCAGCTGCTTGTTGTCGTCGCGCAGCTCGGCGAGCATGTCCAAGGGCGTGACGAAATCCGCATCGTTGTCGAGGACACGCTGCAAGCGGCCGATTTGGCCGATCGACCGCACGGTCGTGCCGCCGATCTTGCGGACGCGCTCGGCAATGTCATCGGTGGTGGCGAAGATCTGGTCGGCCTGCTCGTCCAGGAGAAGATGATAGTCGCGGAAGTGCGGACCCGATGTGCCAATGGAAGTTTTTCGTTTTCAGATAGAGCGCGAACATGTCGGCGAGAAGAATATTGAGCGCGCCGGAAATGTCCCGCACGGCATTGGGTCTCAGGTCGGTCGGGGTTTCGAGCGGAGCAGTCCGCAATGCTTTGACGTCTCGGGCAGCCATGGGTCGTCTCCTTTGTGCTTGCCGCGAATTTCGAAGCCCCGGCACGAGACTGGGCGAATGCGAATATTGGCGTGCGTGCCTAAGGGGGATCGATGACGAACTGTCCCCATTTCGCATCGTACGCCCCAGTGGGTTTTGCGGCTACGGTCTCGTCCAGAGATCGCCCCTGCTTTTTGAGCATGGCGACGCTCCGACGAATGCCGACGAGCATGCTGCGGTAATCCTTGAGCCCGGATCCGGTGCCGACCGGACGACCATGGCCTGGAATGATGATTGTCGCGTCGGTCGTGGCGGACAATTGGCCTTACCGCGCCGTCGGGAACGCGCCCGTGATCTGCCGATGCCCGACCGGTTGATGCGGCGCGAGCTCGGTTGCCCACAAGGCGCGATCCGCCACGTCCTTGAGCGTGACGGTCATGGCCTCGGTCGCGCCATCGATCGACACGTGGCCGAAGAACTGGAGTCCGAAGCATGGAGCAAGGTTGTCTCCCTGCTCCTTGCTGCAGCCGTTCTGATAGACGGCGCGCGGACCGAATGTGTTGTCGAGCTCGCCCGGACCCCAGGTGCCGGCGTGGATCGGACCCGACACGAATTCCCAGAACGGCTCGAACTCCTGGAAGACCGCATTGTTCGGATCGTAGTAATGGGCGGCGGTGTAGTGCATGTCGGCGGTGATCCACACGGTGTTGCGAATGGCCGCGTGCTTGATGAACGCGAGGATATCGGCGATCTCGAGCTCGCGGCCGCGCGGCGGCCCGTCGCCTTGCGCAATGGCATCGCCGCTGATGAGGCCGATCGGCAGGTCGGCGGCGATAACCTTCCACGTGGCCCGTGAGCGTGCCAACTCCCTCTTGAGCCAGGAGATTTGCGCCGGCCCGAGCAGATAGGCATCCGGACCGTAGGCTTCCTGCATGTTTCGGCCATTGGCGCCGCGGTAGCTGCGCATGTCGAGCATGAACACGTCGAGCAGCGGACCATACGGAATTTTTCGATAGACGCGTCCGGGCTCCGCCGGTGTGTCCCGCATCGGCATGAATTCGTGGAAGGCACGGCGCCCGCGCGCGGCCAGCACCGGCACGCGCGTGTCGTAACCGTCGCGCCGGCTCGGCTCGCCCGGCCACCAGTCGTCGGTCACCTCATGATCGTCCCACTGGGCAAAAATGGGGACCTCGGCGTTGAACGCACGCACGTTTCTATCGAGCAGATTGTACTTGTAGTTCCCGCGAAACTCGCCCAGCGTCTCGGCCACCTTGGATTTTTCCTCGGTCACGAGGTTCTTCCACGTCGCGCCGTCGGGCATCTTTTGCTCGGCTGAAATGGGACAGTCGGCGTAAATGCTGTCGCCGGAATGGATGAAGAAGTCGGGTCGGTTCGCCAGCATCGTCGCGTAGGTGCGCATGCCGCCGCGCGCTTCGTCGATGCCCCAGCCCTGTCCGGCCGTATCCCCCGACCAGGCGAACGAGACCGAGCGGCGGTCGCGCGGCGCAGTGCGGAAGCGGCCGACCAAAGGCTCGCCGAGAAGGGTCGGCGACGACAAGTCCTGGAAGCGGATGCGATAGAAGACGTCCTGGCCTGCCGGCAAACCCTCCATCAATGCCTTGGCGGTGAAGTCGGTTGCCGGCAGCGCGTCGACGGTCACGGCGCGATGGATGTCCTTGAATCCCTCGGTCGTCGCGACCTCGGCCAGCATGCGCGAAGGCCTGTCGGCGCGCGCCCAGACGACGCCGGAATCGACCGACACGTCGCCCGACTGGATGCCGTGGGTGATGCGCGGCCGATCGGCCGCGCGGCTGAGAAACGGCCTGGCGGTGCCGCCGAGCGCCGTGATCGCCGCCGATGAGGCGACAGTGGTCAAGAGACGCCGTCGCGTGAGCGACGCGCCGTGCCGCATGGTGACGGCCATTGGGCCTCCGCCGTCGAATCACGGCGGAAGATGCCGATGCTTTCTGACAGGGACTCAACGATTGCACGACGGCCGCGTGACTCGCCCCGGCCGCCTCGCGACTCTCGCCTGCAATATGACTGTCATAGTCGGCCGCTAGGCTCCCGTTGGCCGGTGAATGGGAGCCGTCACATGCATCTGTTTCTCGCCGCCGTAGCGGTCGCCGCATTGTCGTTCGCAGCGTCCGCGGGCCATGCGCAGACCATTTATCCGATCGACCGCGCGGAGATCCTGGCCGGTGCGCGATTCGATTTTAAGGTCGAGTTTCCCGGCCTCGCGGAACCGAACAACCTTGCCGTCACCGTGAATGACGAGGACTACCTCAAGCTTTTCGGCAAGCGTGCCACCTTTGTCGAACGGGAAGACGGCCAGGACCAGTCCGCGCTGCTCCTGCGCGACGTTTCGCTTCCCAGACCCGGCCTTTACAAAATTCGCGTGTCGGACGGCATGCGCGCCCGCGAAGTGTCCTGGACCGTCTATGACACGGGCCCTCGCCGGGCGAAGAACGTCATTTTGTTCATCGGCGACGGCATGTCGCCGGCGCACCGGATCGCGGCGCGCCTGCTTGCCAAGGGAATTGCCGAAGGCAAGTCCTTCGGCAAGCTCGCCATGGACGACATGCCTCACATGGCGCTGGTCGCGACCGCCGGGACGGATTCGATCATCACCGACTCGGCAAACTCGGCGAGCGCCTATGCGACCGGCCACAAGTCGGCCGTCAACGCCATGGGCGTCTATGCCGACCGGACGATGGACCCGTTCGACGATCCCAGGGTCGAAACCATCACCAGCCTCGTCAAGCGCCGCCTGGGGATGGCGGTCGGCATCGTGACCAACACCGAAATCGAGGACGCCACGCCGGCGGCGATGGTGGCTCATACCCGGCGTCGCACCGAGTACGATCGCATCGTCGAGCAGTTTCTTGCGGCCAAGCCCGAGGTCATCATGGGCGGCGGCTCCGCCAACTTCCTCCCCAAATCGGCGGCAGGGTCCAGGCGGAAAGACGACGTCGACTACATCGCCCGATTCCGCGATGCCGGTTATTCCGTGGCATCGACCGCGGCCGAGCTCGCCACGGTTGCCGGCACTCCGGCCACGATCAGGCTGCTGGGCCTGTTCACCCCCGGAAACATGGATGGCGCGTTGGATCGCAAGTTCCTGAAAGGCGGAACGGTCGAGCGGTTTCCCGATCAACCCGATTTGACCGACCAGGTGGGCGCGGCGCTGACCGTCTTGTCGAAGAACGAGGCCGGGTTCTTCCTCATGGTCGAATCCGGGATGATCGACAAGTACACGCACCTTCTCGATATGGAACGGGCGGTCTACGACACGATCATGCTCGACAACGCCGTGAAGGTCGCCAGCGATTGGGCGCGCGCGCGGCGACGATACGCTGATCCTGGTCCTGGCCGACCACAATCATCCGATCAGCCTCATCGGTACGATCGACGACGACATGGCCGCGACGCCCAACGTGCCGATGCGCGAGCGGGTTCGGGTCTACGCACAGGCCGGATTTCCCAACTACCCCGCTCCCGATGCGCAAGGGTACCCGGCCCGCGTCGACGTGAGCCGCCGCCTGGCGTTGTTCTCGGCCAGCCTGCCGGACCATTACGAGACGTTCCGCCCCAAGCTGGACAATCCGAACAATCCGACCGAGGCAGGGCCCGAGCCGGGCAGTTTCAAGGCCAACGAGCGCTATAAGACCGTTCCGGGCGCGGTGCTGCGCTTCGGCAATCTGCCGGCCATGATCAATGCCAGCGTGCATTCGGGCGAAGACGTCATTCTGACTGCGGCCGGGCCCGGAAGCGATCGTGTTCGCGGGCAGATGGACAACACCGAAGTGTTCCGCGTGATCGTCGAGGCGCTCGGCCTCGGGCATGACGAAGTCATGCACTGATCGCGACCGTGAGCGGCGGCGCCTACTCGAAGACCGAATGACCGGCTGTCGACCCGGTTTCCCAAGTCGGGGTCAGCGCCAGCGTCGTTTCCGGTTCCCAGCTCGCCGACACGGCCGCCTGCTCGGTCGGCTGTAGCCAGCAATAGGCCTCGGATACGATCGGCACCAGCGCCAGGGCGGGAATTGTCGCGCAGTTCGGTAAATCGAGCCGCAGCAACTCCCAGGTCATTGTCGCCCCGCCGTTTTGTTGCATCTTCTGGGCGGAGCTTACGGCGCGTTTGCAACACTTTTGTTACATGACCTCACCGCAAATCAAATCTGGACGTATTGATAATGCTTCGTCGAGCCGCCGAGTCGGTTGTGACCAGGAGACCTGCGAGGAGCAACGTCGCGCGCCTGTTCGATCGCGCACGGAGACGCGGAACTGTGGCGTCACCTGACTGATATCGTGTGTAAACTGCGAGGAACTTGCAGGTGCCGACAGGAGCACAACGCGGACATGCCCGGGACGTCGGTCCATGTCCGCTTATTGGGGTAAAGCGGACTCAACGCGAGCACTGCGTTTTGGGCCGCTTGGCCCGAAGCCGACGTTCGCCAGCCCACCGGATTCTAGTTTTCTCGCATCAACGCACACTCGCCGATCCCGCTCTCCTTCCGAGCTTCATAGGCCGGGCGAGCTTCTCGACCAGAAAATCGGCGAGGACTTCGACCCGCTTCGGTCGCGGCCCTCCGGGCGGCGCTATCCAGTAGGCTGCGCCAGATGGGAGCGACCAATCCGGCAGCAATCTCTCCAACCGACCGGCGGCGAGTGCCTCGCGCAAAATGAATTCGGGCAGGATGCCGAGGCCGGTCCCGGCAATCAGGGCCGGCATCATGGCGTCACCATTATTCACGCGCAGCGGACCCGACGGCCGCACCGTCGCGGATTTGCCGTTTTTGATAAAGCGCCACGTCTCGGGCGTCGTCCTATAGCTGTAGCCGATGCAGCGATGCTGCGCGAGATGAAGGGGATGCTTCGGTCTGCCATGCTTATTCAAGTATGCGGGTGAGCCGACCAGATAGCGCGGCATCTCACAAAGCCGCCGCGCAACGAGCGAGGAGTCGGGCAAGGCAGCGATGCGGATGGCCGCGTCGAAACCCTCGCCGACGAGGTCGACCATTGCATCGCTCAGCTGGAGATCGATTGACACGTCCGCATAGGTGGCAAGGAATTCCGGCAGCAGCGGCGCGATGTGCAGGACCCCGAAGGACATGGGTGCGGCTAGCCGCACCAGCCCGCGCGGCACCGTTGCTTGCGCCAGAGTGGCGTCCTCGGCTGCTTCGCCTTCGGCGAGAATGTGCGCAGCGCGACCAGCGAGCTGCCGTCCGGCATCGGTCAGGGCGAGGCGTCGCGAGGTGCGGTTGATGAGCCGCGCGCCCAGCCGCGCCTCAATCCTGCTGACGGCTTTCGAGACGGTGGCTTTGGAAAGCTTCAGCTCCGCCGCCGCCCCCGCGAAGGAGCGAAGTTCCACGACCTTGGCGAAAATCGCCAGCCCTTCGAAGTCCGGCAGTCTGGCCATCTGGTATCAAATTCAGAAACGATGAGTTTCGATAGTTTCTATTTCTAATTCATGGCCGTGTCGATAGGTGTGTCGGCGAAACAGGGCCAATGCCCGGAAGAGCGCCGATGATCGAACACAGACCATTCAACGAACTCGGAGGAGAAGATCATGGCTGGCTGAAGGCCAAGCACCATTTCTCCTTCGCAGACTATGTCGATCCCGCGCGGATCGGTTGGGGCTCGTTGCGCGTCTGGAACGATGATGAGATCGCGCCCAACACGGGCTTCCCGCCCCACCCGCATGCGAACATGGAAATCATCACCTATGTCCGTAAGGGCGCGGTAACGCACAAGGACAGTCTCGGTAACGAGGGCCGAACCGAAGCCGGAGACGTGCAGGTGATGAGCGCCGGCGCCGGTATCCGGCACGCCGAATACAACCTGGAACAACGGCCAACCCGGATTTTCCAGATCTGGATCATTCCTAGCTCCAAGGGCGGGTCACCCGCCTGGGGGTCGCAACCGTTCCCCAAGGCCGATCGTTCTGGGCGCTTCGTCACGCTCGCGAGCGGCTTCGACAACGACAAGGACGCACTACCCATTCGCGCTCGCGCCCGCGTGTTGGGCGCCATGCTGAAGGTCGGCGAAACCGTCGAATATGCACTTGGCGAACGACGTTATGGCTACCTGGTGCCTGCTTCGGGCGCCATCGAGGTCAACGGCCTGAGGATCGATGCTCGCGACGGCGCCGCCATCAAAGATGTCGCTGTCGTCAGGATCACGGCAATCGACGATTCAGAGGTCGTAATGGTCGACGCGCCGTAGCGCAGGGCGGCGCGCCAGGCGCAAATCCATCAAGGAGAAGATGATGTCGAAGGTTCTGGTTCTCTACTATTCTTCCTACGGCCATATCGAAGCGATGGCGAATGCCGTTGCTGAGGGGGCGCGGCAGGCGGGTGCACATGTTGACATCAAGCGCGTGCCCGAGCTGGTACCCGAGGAGATCGCGCGTAAGTCACACTACAAGCTCGATCAGGACGCGCCGATCGCGAAGGTCGAGGACCTCGCTGCCTACGACGCGATCATCATCGGTGCCGGCACCCGGTTTGGCCGGCTGCCATCGCAAATGGCCAATTTCCTCGACCAGGCCGGTGGGCTTTGGCTGCGCGGAGCACTGCACGGCAAGGTCGGCGGCGCGTTTACTTCGAGCGCCACGCAACATGGCGGACAGGAGACGACGCTGTTCTCGATCATCACCAATCTCCTGCACTTCGGTATGGTGGTTGTCGGCCTCGATTACGGCCATGCCGGGCAGATGACGCTTGACGAGATTACCGGCGGCTCACCTTACGGCGCTACTACGATCGCCGGCGGCGATGGCTCACGGCTACCGACTGCGAACGAGCTCCAAGGCGCCCGCTATCAAGGTAAAAAGATTGCCGAGGCCGCCAACAAATTGCACGGCTGACATCAGTAACCCGGGTCGACATTCTCTCGATGCCGAGAGGAAGACAAGCCATGTCGTACAGCATATCGGCGTTGCTGACCCGCAATCTTCACGACGTTTTCGGTGAAAACGACCCTGCGCGTCGGCGCGCGGCCATCGACGAGATCTTCACCGAAGATTGCGTGTTCTACGAGCCCAGGGGCGTCTACCGTGGCCGCGACGAGATCGATCGCGTCGCGGGCGCCATCAAGGCCACTCATCCTGACTTTCGATATCAGCCAATTGCCGGGCCCGAGGAGTTGGGCAATGGCGGGCGGATCCGATGGGTATCGGGCCGCCCTGGTGAGGCGCCAGCTTACGCCGGGACTGATTTCATCATTGCCCGGGACGGCCGGATTGCCGCCGTTTATCTGTTTTTCGACAAGCTACCCTGAGCTGGATTCTGCCGTGCGCCGCCCTTTCTGCAGGAGAATGTCATGTCTGACCCAAGTCGCCCTTACGAGCCGCTTACATCTGAAAACGCCGCGCTGGTCCTTATTGACCACCAGGTCGGCCTCATGACCGGAGTTCGCGATTATTCGACCGGAGAGCTGAAGCACAACGTGATGGCGTTGGCCAAAGCGGCTAAAGTCCTGGAATTGCCGATTATCATCACCACCACTGCGCGCGACAGCATGTGGGGTCCGACCTTTCCGGAGCTTGTGGAGGCGCTGCCTGGCGTTCCGATCATCGATCGCTCATCGGTCAACGCGTTTGACGATCCCACGGTCGCTCAGGCCATCACCGCAACCGGTCGCAAGAAGCTAATCTTCGCGGGCATCTCCCTCGAAGTCTGTGCGGCGTTTCCCGCCATCACCGCCATTGGCAAGGGCCTTGACGCCTATGTGGCCGTCGATGCCTCCGGAACGTTCAGCGAGACTAAACGACAGGTCGGTCTTCTGCGCATGCTGCAAGCCGGCGTGATCCTCTCCGACTACGCCACGTTGATGGTGGAAATCCTGAAGGACAATGCGCGGCCGGAGGCTGCGGCCGTCTACGGCGCCATCGACATGCCCTGGGCGAAGCTCGTCGGGCAGGTCGCGCAGGCTTACGGCAAGTAACAGAGAGCAGACCTCCAAAGTCGACTTCGCTACTGCATGAACCAGCCGTGACTGACGACGATCGACTGGCCGGTCAGCGCGTTCGACCGGAACGACGCCAGGAATAGAGCCGTCTCCGCCACATCGTCCACGGTCGTGAATTCGCCGTCGACGGTCTCCTTCAACATGACGTTCTTGATCACCTCCTGCTCCGATATTCCAAGCTCCTTGGCCTGTTCCGGAATTTGCTTGTCCACCAGAGGCGTGCGCACGAAGCCTGGGCATATCACATTGGCGCGGACACCGTGCGCCGCCCCCTCTTTCGCCACGACCTTTGCAAGCCCTATGAGACCGTGCTTTGCGGTCACATAGGGTGCCTTGAGCACGGAGGCTTCCTTGGAGTGGACCGAGCCCATGTAGATGACGCTTCCGCTTTTCTGCTTGTACATCTGCCGCAACGCCGCTCGCGTGGTGAGGAACGCTCCATCGAGATGGATCGCCAAAAGCAGCTTCCACTTGGAAAAATCGAAGTCGACCAGCGGCGCGACGATCTGGATTCCGGCATTGCTGATCAGGATATCCAGCGCGCCGAACGTCTCGATAACCTTGGCGGTGCCGGCATTCACCTGGCCTTCGTTGGTCACGTCCATGACGACGCCGACGGCGCGCTTGCCGGTCGCGTCGAGCTCCCGGGCGGCGGCCTCGGCCGCTTGCTGGTTGAGATCGGCAATGGCGACCTTCGCGCCCTCGCGGATGAAAACGGCGGCGATCTCCTTGCCGATGCCGCTCGCCGCACCGGTGACGATCGCGACTTTGTCTTTCAAGCGCATGGCAGCCTCCTGTTTCAATCCTGATTCAAGCGTCAAGCCAGATAGTCGTGCACGACCTTTCCGAGACCGAGCGTGAGATCCGCGATGATGTGGATGCCGGAAACGACCTCCAGCACCGGCAGCTCGGCCAGAGGCGCCAAAGCATGAGAGAACAAAGTGAGCTCAGCCGGCCCGGTCCAGGCGCCTTTCAGATCGATGTCCTCGAGACGGTACTCGACCAGCTCGCAGATGCGCGCCGTGCCGTCCACTGCGGTATGATCTTGAGCAGGAAATTGGGTGCCGCCAGCGAGGCGCCGACTGCCGAGAGGTCCGCTTGCTTGTGCTTGTAGCCCATTGTGCCGATGGCAATCGGCAGCGGGCCATAATGCAGCCTGCCGACCAGAGTGTCGATTTCCGCCTTGAGGGTCGGCTCCGCGAGCTTCTTCGGAAAGCCCCAGAGCTCGCGGCCGCCCGCGATGGGAGGATGGTCGTTGAGAAACATGCAATGGGTGTAGCCACCCTTGCGCCCCTGGAACGATACCGGAATGACCTGTCCGCTCTCCGTGTAGTCGCCGAAACCGGTCGAGTCCGGCATCCGGATGAATTCGAACTTGACCAGCGGCTCATCGATCTCGAGCGGCTCCGGTACCAGCTCGCGAAGTTTCTGCGGGTCGGTGCGGTAGGTAATGATGAGAAACTCGCGGTGGTAAAATCGGTACGGCCCGACCGGGTAGGCGGGGCTGGTCAGGGGCATCGCAAATGCCCTGCGCCGCACTTCACTCTCCTTCATGACGGGACTCCTCTGTCACGACCGGTCGGCAAACCAAGCGGCGCTAATCGGCGGCGTCTTTGCCTACGTCAAAGGTGCGTACGCCCTCCAACCGATCGGGAAGCTGCATGATTTCAGGCATCGCGAGCGTGCGCGTGGCGTTGTCGTAGCCGCTTGCCCAGTGCTCGCTCATCGTTCGCCGGGAAAATTCGAAGTCCTTGGCGATGCCTTCGTAGCTCTTGGCGCGATAGATCAGATGAACGATGTTGCAAACCTTGTCGTCAGCCTCCTGTGCCAGGATTTTCACGTCTTCGCTGTTCCGTAGCCGGTCCGGAAGTTGCTTGATGAGGTTGGCAAAGGCGACGCGCAGCCTCTGGGTCTTCTTGTATTGATCGGTGGCCGCGCGGTTCCGGCTCGAATACACGATCTCCTTGTGTCGGACTTCGACCTCCGTCAGATCGCTTGGCAAGACGCCACGCGCATTCCACAGGTCGATCTGGAATGCCAGCGTGTCCAGCCGCGGCCGGTTCTCGAGCACCCATTGCAGCGGCGTATTGGAGACAAGGCCGCCGTCCCAATAATATTCCCCGTCGATTTCAGTCGCAGGGAAGCCGGGAGGCAGGGAGCCGCTGGCCATGATGTGCGCAGGTCCGATGCGGTCGGTCGTGTTGTCGAAATAAGCAAAATTTCCGGTACGCACGTTCACCGCTCCGACGCTGAAGCGCATGCTCCCGGCGTTGATCCGATCGAAATCGACCAGCCTTTCGAGCGTGGCCTTCAAGGCGGTGGTGTCATAGTAGCTGGCCTTGTCGGCGCTGCCGCCGGGCCACAGCGTGGCCGGCGGAAAGCGAGGAACGAAGAAGTGAGAGGCCCCGAACAGGAGGACGCCCATGGCGCGTGCCTGATTGACAAGCCGATGAATGCCTTCGTCCCGCAGCTCGAGCGAGCCGAGATAAGGGATACCCAGGGGGACGCGCTGACGGTCTCCCAAAACTCCCGCAATCGCTCGACGCGCTTTTCGGGGGGATTCCCGGCGATCAGCGCTGCGTTGATTGCGCCGATCGAGATTCCGGCGACCCAATCCGGGTGAAGATCCGCTTCGGCCAGCGCCTGATAGACTCCCGCCTGATATGAGCCGAGCGCGCCGCCTCCCTGCAACAATAGGGCAATCCGCTCGAACGGCGTACGGCGGTTCCCCGTGGACGCGGTTGGCGGTGAGATCGCGTCGGACGAAGCGGCGGACTTCTCGCGCATATCGGCTATTTCGACCTCCGGTTTTGGTGCGGCAATGCACCTGTCCTCATGATGATTCCACGCCGCACATTTGATTCATCGGTTTAGTCAACGACGGTTGCTTCCGCGCGTCGCCCAGCCCCGCCGGCTTCTCTTGAACTCCACCATCACGGCCAGCAAGCCATAGAATGCCGCCAATCCCCAAAGGGTCAGGAATTGAGGAGACGCTCAGCGCACCAGCCAGACCGTCATGCCGGGCTCCAACCCGGCCGAATCGCCTTGGGGATCGAGGCGCAGGCGCAGCGTATTGCGATCGTGATCGCCGACCGCGCGTTCGGCTTGCCAGGTCGCGAACGCTCCGAGCGGCAGGAGCTCGGTGACCACGGCCGGTATCGCTTCGCGCGCACCCGGCCGCGCGACGTCGACCGTCGCTCCCAGCCTGAGGCCGCGCAGCACATCTTCCCGCACGTTGAACGACAGCCACCGCTTGCCGGTTTCCTCGATCGCGAGCACCGGCTGGCCGGCGCGGACGGCCTCGCCGACCTCGGCGACGATCACGGTGACGACGCCATCGGCCGGCGCCCGCAGGTTGGTCTTTTCCAGCCGACGCTCGAGCACCGCGAGCGCCGACGCCGCGGCCTTGACCTGCGCGTCGGCAATGGCGCGCTGCTCCCGCGTCGGCCCGGCTTCGGCGGCGGCGTGATTGGCCTCGGCTTCCGCGACATCGCTGCGCGCGCTCGCCACGTCGTTCTCGGCCTGGTCGAGCGTCTGCTGCGAGGCGATGTCGCCGCGCGCCAGCTGCGCAACGCGGTTGAGCTGCAATTCCGCGTAGGCCAGCCGCGACTTCGCCTTGGCGATCTCGGCCGCGAGCGCGGCGACTTCCTCCGCGCGCACGCCCGCATAGACGTGGTCGCGGTCGGCGGCCGCGGCGGCAAGGGCTGCGCGCGCCTGCGCCACCGACGCCGTCAGTTCGAGCGCCGACAGCTCGGCGACGACGTCGCCGGCGCGGACCCAGGCGCCCTTCTGGACCTTGATGGTTGCGAGCTGGCCGCCGACCTCGGGCGCGACGCGGATCTCGGTGGCGCGCACGACGCCGACGGCCGGAGGAACCTGCCCCGGGCGCCACAGGAGATATCCGCCGGCGACCGCCGCGACGAGGAAGAGGCCGAGCGCGGCGATGCGTCTGTGCTTTCGGCTAGCCATGGACCTGCTTCCGCCTGAAGAGACGGGCCGAGATCACCGCCAGCGCGAAATAGACGATGGCCAGGCACCAGAGCCCGCGCCAGTCGTGCGCCACCTCCCGAAGGCTCGCGCCGAGCTGATCGATGCGGACGATGCCGTCGATCGCGAAATCCGCCGGGAAGACGTTGCCCACGGTCAACACCGGCTTAGGGATCGCTTCGCGCGGCCACGAGAAGCCGGTCAGGAAGAACTGCGGCAGGCTGGTGGCGAGGAAGATGAGCGTCGGGGTCTCCGGACGCTTGAACCACGCGCCCGCCGCCTGGCCCATGAAGCTGGTCGCAAGAATGAACAACGACGCGAGCGCAAACAATTGCAACGGCTGGCCGAGCGCGGAAAAGCCGTAGACCCGCGGCAGCACGATGAGGTACAGCGCGAGCGCCGGCAGATAGATGGTCAGGTGCGCGACGCCGCGGCCGAGCACGCTTGCGAACGCTCCGCCGGCGGCCTGCGCCAGCGCACCACCCGTCAACATCGCCGCGCCGATCAGCAGCGTCTGCTGCAGGATCAGCACGAACGCCGCCGGCACAATGTAGCTCGCGTAGCCGCCGACCGGGTTGAAGATCGGCTGCAGCAGGATGTCGGCCGGACTCGTTGCCGCGAGCTTTGCCTGGACAAGACTGCCGTCGGTGCGCGCGCCGCCGGCCGCAAGCTCGGACGACAGCGTGTTGATCGCGGCGGCAATGCCGCTCGCGGTCGATCGGAAAATGAACAGGTAGGTGGCGTCTGCATAGATCGGAATGTGGGCGGTGCTGCCCTTGAGCACGTCGCGCTGCGTCCCGGGCGGTATGCCGACCACGGCGAAGGCCTCGCCGCGATCGATCGCGGCACGCGCTTGCGCGAGGGTCTCGGCGCGGATCGCCACCCTGACGGCGCCGCTGGCGTCCAGTGCCTCCGCGATGCTGCGGCTCAGCTCGCTCATGTCGTTGTCGACGACCGCGATCGGGACCTTTCGCAGGATCTGGGTCAGATACGGCTGCGGGTAGTAAACGCCGTAGACCAACGGCGCCAATACCAGCACGCTGAAGGCACCGCGGATCGCGAGCACGCGCCGCCACTCGGCGGCGAAAGCGCCGGCTATTCCGCGCGGCGCGGCAGCGGCGGGTTGCGGCGCAGCCGCCTCGCGGGGCACGCGTCCTGCGATCGCGCGCAGGCGAAGGACCGCCAGCAACGCGTAGAGCACGGCCAGCGCAGCGAGCGCGGCGAAGGGTCTCGCGGATTCGGCGAGCGGCAGCCCGCGCGCCGCCTGTCCGAGCAGCACCGCCATGTACCAGCGCAACGGCAGGATCGCGCCCCAGGTCTGCGCGAACGCGTTCATGCCCAGGACCGGAAATCCCACGCCGGCATAGCCGAACGCGGGCGACACGACGAGGCCGGTAAGGGCGAGACCCGTCGCGAGGTCACGCGCCAACAGCTGCAGCAGCGCTCCTAGCGCCAGGTAGGCGAGAATGAACAGCGATCCGGCGACCACCATCATAGGCACGTCGCCCTTGAACGATATCTCGAACAGCCCCTCGAGGATCAGCGGCACCGACAGCATGATGACGAAGAAGATCGCGAACAGCGGCGCAAGCTTGCCGGCCAGCGCGACGATCGGATTGCCGCCCGCACAGGCGAGCCAAGTACGCATGCTGCGCCGCCGGAATTCGGAGCCCACCGAATAGCCGGCGGCGACTGCGATCACCACATGGAGGACCACCGGCAGCAGCGCGCGCAGCAGGAATTGCGCGTAGTTCTTCTGCGGGTTGACCAGCACGATCGTCTCGGCGACGAGCGCTCCGACGCGGGCAGCCGTTGGCGCCGCGCCGGCCGCCGCGCTCTTGGCGGCCGGCGTGAGGCTGTCGCTCAGGCCCGACGATGCGATGCCCGCCGCAGTCAGGAGCTGCTGGTTATAGAAGGCGACGACCTGCGGGCGCCGCTCGGCCTTCAGGTCGCGTTCGAAATTGGCCGGGATGTAGACGGCGGCAATGGCCTCGCCCGACCGGATTGCCCGCGCCGCCGATGCGAGATCGGCGGTGCGTTCCACGATGCTGAGACTGGGAGACGCGGCAACCTGCTCAACGAACGCCCGCGACGTCTCCGACCGGTCCTCGTCGACCACGACCACCCCGAGCCCGCGGATCACAGGGTGACTGAAGACCGCGCTCAGGACCGCGAAGGCGAACAGCGGCACGCCGAAAATCAAGATGACCGCCACGCGGTCGTGCAGCAGCCATCGCACTTCGCGCCTGGCGACGAGCAGGAACCCGCGCTTCGGTGCCGGCTTCATCCGCGCGCCCGCCAGTCCAAATAGGCGCTCATCCCGGGCCGCAGCTCCGGCACCTTGTCGACGGGGTAGGCGCGGATCGAAAACGTCCGCAGGTCGAAATCGCCGGTGGCGCGGGTGGCACGCCAGCTCGCATATTCGCCCTTGGTGGCGATAAGCTTGACCTCCACGGTGATGCGGCGATCGTCGAGCGCCGGAATTCGAACGCCGAAGCGGTCGCCGGTTTTCAGCGTCTTGACCAGGTCCTCGCGCAAATCGAAGTGAATCCAGATGTCGTCGAGATCGATCAACGTCACCAGCGGCACGCCGGGCGAAACGTATTCGCCGGGCTCCACGTTGCGCTTGTAGACCTGCGAGGCCACTGGCGCGTAGACCACCATCTGGTCGATGATCGATTGAACCGCCTTGATGTCGGCGACCGCCTTCTGCACGCTCGCCTCGGCGATCTGACGCTCCTCGCGCGTATAGCCGTTGACCGCCTGCTCGTGGGCCGATCTCGCCTGATCCATGGCGCGTTCGCTTTCGTGCAGGGCGTCGGTTACCTGGTCGAGGCGTGCCTGCGGAGCATTGCCGCGCTCGGCCAGCTGGCGGACGCGCTCGTAGGTCTTCTGTGCCAAGGTCACGCTCGCCTGCGCCCGCTCGTAGGCGGCCTTGCGCGCCGCGACGACCTCCGCTCGCGTGCCGGCATTGATATTTGCGAGCTGCGCCTCGGCGACGATCTTGGCGGCCAGGGTCTGCTCGTGCTTTGCCACCGTTTCGGGGTTGTCGATTCGCACCAGCACCGCGCCGGCGCCGACGTTCTCACCCCGCGCAACGGGGATGTCGGCGACGCGTCCGTCGACCCGCGCCGCGATGTCGAGCCGCGTTGCGTCCACCTCGCCCTGCACCAGCAGGGGTTCGGGCCGCACCAGATACCAGATCGACAGGCCGGCGACGGCAGCGGCCACCAGGCCGACGATTACCGATGGAATATGGGCGGACGCAGGCGCCCGCTCCTTCGCCGCCTCCCTCGGCGGTCCGGGCGCGGGCTCCGTCGGACCGTTAGGCGTCGGGACTTCCATTCCAACCCTCCACGCTCAGCGAACGGCCGCGAGCGTTATTCCATTTGACTGTGTCCGCCCAGCAACCCACGACACGGGCCTCGAGATATCGTTCGGTCCCTTCCGGCTTGATCCGGCGCAACGGCTCCTGCTGGAAGGGGATAAACCGGTTCGTCTAGGCAGTCGAGCCTTGGAGATCTTGATTGCCTTGCTGGAGAGACGCGGCGAGCTTGTCGGCAAAGACGAGCTCATGGCGAGCGAGAAATCCGCAAGCGTCAGCCGGTCGCCGGTGACATATTTCCTGTTCGATGCAGCCAGTGCCCCGTTTCCGAAGTTCGTGATACATTGCGACACTCTCTCACACGAACTTCGGAAACAAAGGGGCACTAGGCCGTGTGGACGGATTTGAGCGAGTATAGGGC
>WNGA01022099.1_pt1 | contig 18214 bp, 14 predicted proteins | sample 5400061 | NCBI WGS metagenome assembly WNGA01 (sample SAMN13153366, study PRJNA577476) | soil metagenome | isolation source: 100 cm soil or saprolite under grassland replicate 2 | place: USA:California | collected 2016-06-15 | reverse complement strand
CGTTCATCTGCGGCCTATCTGCGTCCATCTGCGGCTGCTCGGGCCGTGACCAAGACGATCTTGCCGATGTGCTCACCCGCTTCCATCATCCGATGCGCATCGGCGGCGCGCTCGAGCGGGAACTCCGCGTGCACGACGGGCTTGACCTCGCCCGCCTCGATGAGCGGCCACACCTTCTCGACGAGCGCCCGGCCAATCCGCCCCTTCTCCTCAGGCGATCGCGGGCGCAATGTCGACCCCGTGATGGTGAGCCGTCGTCTCATCACCTGCATGACGTCGATCTCAACGTCGGAGCTCTTGAGAAACGCGATCTGGACCAGGCGTCCGTCAATCGCGAGCAGATCGAGGTTTCTGGCCAGGTAGTCACCGCCAACCATGTCGAGAATCACGTCCACACCACGGCCACCCGTCGCGTCGCTGAAAGCGCGCACCCAGTCGATGGTGCGGTAGTTGACGGCAAGCTCGGCACCGAGTTGCTCGCAGGCGGCGCATTTCTCGGCGGTCCCCGCGGTGGCAAATACACGCGCGTTGAAGGCGCGGGCGAGTTGAATCGCGGTCGTGCCGATACCGCTCGAGCCGCCGTGCACCAGCAGCGTCTCCTGCGGCTGGAGTCGTCCCCGCTCGAACACGTTGGTCCACACGGTGAAAAACGTCTCCGGAATCGCCGCTGTGTCGCGCAGCGACAGACCATCCGGCGGCCGCAGACATTGCACCTGCGGAGCCACGCAGTACTCGGCGTACCCACCGCCGGCGAGCAACGCGCAGACGGCGTCTCCCTCCTTCCACTGCACGACATCGCCGCCAGAGGCGGCAATATGACCCGCCACTTCGAGGCCGGGAATGTCCGACGCTCCGGACGGCGGCGGGTATTTGCCAAGACGCTGCAGGACGTCGGGACGGTTGACGCCGGCCGCGACCGTTTTAATCAGAACTTCGTCGTGTGCTGGTACTGGAATGGGCCTTTCCACAATCCGCAGCACATCTGGTCCGCCTGGTTTGGAGATCTCGATAGCACGCATAGTGGCAAGAATCTTCCCCAAGACCGGCGAAGCCACAGAGAGACGCAGAGTCACAGAGAAAACTATTTTCAGAGATCTCCAGAAAAATCATCTCGGTGTCTCTGTGCCTCTGTGGCCCGTCCGTCGACGCTGCCGGGAGATCGTTCTTAGTTCTACTTCAATCCGCTCGGCAGTCTCGGCGACGAAAGCAGCGCGGCAAACTCGCGCCACCTCGCCGCGGGTGCCGCGTTGCGGCCCGCCCGACGCTCGACAAACGCGCGCACGAGATCTTTCCCGAGGTTGTAGTTGATCACATAGCTGCGGTATTGGTCGAAGAACTTCACACGCTGCTCCGCGCGCGCGCGCGGCATCATCGCGTAGCGTTCCAGCCAGTCGGCAGCGGCTTTCGCGTCGATCTGACCGTCCAGATACCGCCGCGCCGCTGCGTTCCCGGCGTACGACAGCTGATCCACCAGCGCGAAGATATCGTAATACTGCGCCGCCTTTGCGCTGTCGAGCCTTGCCAGCGGAAACAGCACATCGCGCTCGAACACGAGACGATCCTGCGGTGTGAACGCGACTTCGATGCCGTAATTCGCCGTCCCTTCCGCAATCAACGACTGCGGTGAGAAGAGCGGGTAGACGGTGAACTCGATCCAACCGCGATCGCGCACGAGGTTCTTCTCGAGCAACGCGTTGTAGACATGGTGACCGGGATACCCCTCGTGGCAGGCGAGGTCGATTGCACGATCGATGTAGATGGGAAGGTCTGTGTTGACCTGAATGAGGCTCTTGAAATTGCCCTGATACCAGTTGTAGCCGCTCCACGATTTGCCGGTGACGTACTCGACGGTGAAGCTCTCGGTCGGCGGCAGATCGATGTGTCCCCTCGTCCGATCGCGGCACGCCCGGATCGCCGTCTGAAAGACTTGATCGAGGCGGTCTTTCGGGATGATGAACGACTCCTTGAATTTCTCGTATCGTTGAATCAGCGGTCCCTGCCCGGGCAGCTTCGCCTCGAGCTTGGACAACACCGTTTCGAAATCCGCTTCGGTGTAAGTCGGCGCGACTGCGTCGTACAGCGCACGTGACTCTTCGTCGAATGTGAACTTCTTCCCCTGCAGCATGGACACTCGCGCCCGCAGCGCTGACAGCTGTCGATCGAGATACTGCAGCCGCAAACGCCAGAGGTCGAGATTCTTCTTCATCGCCGGTTGGGCCGGAGCCTTCTCGAGCTCGCCGGCTAACGCCCCGGCTCGCTTGTCGATCTCGGCGAGCGAAGGTTTCTGCGTCTCGACCTCGCCGCGCCAGTCCGCCGGACCGTAGTACGCGTCTACGTAGTCGCGATCGTGCAGTCCGACCGCCAGCACAAGCTTGACGTAACGTTCTGCGAGATCTCCCAGCGGGTCCTTCGTCGATTGCGCCATAACCGTCGGCACGCACAATAAAGCCATTGCCATCCCTAACGTTCGAGATGACACGCAACCTACCGCCGTCACTCGAGGTGTATCCCCTCCCGGCACTCCACGCACTCCCGGCACTCCACGCACTCCCGCCAGTCCCGGCACTCCCGGCACTTCAGGCACTTCAGGCACTTCAGGCACTCCAGGCACTCCAGGCACTTCAGGCACTTCAGGCACCCCAGGCACTCCAGGCACCCCAGTCACTCTGGCTTCACGCTGCATACCGTTGTTTGATTGTTGGAATCAAGTAGTCTCTGAACGCCCGCGCAAAATCGTACTTCGGCGCGAAGCCCCAATCGCGGCGTGCGGCCGAGTCATCCACGTCTTCCGGCCAGGAATCAACGATGCCCTGACGCTTGAGATCGTTCTTCCATGTGATTCTCGCGTGTGGAAAGGCCCGAAGCACCTCGACGCTGATCTCTTCCGCCGAAGGATTGAACGCACGCAGGTTGTACGCGGTGCGAGTCAGCTGGCTGCGATCGGCGGCGGCGAGCGTCAAGAGCGCATCGACGCCGTCGGGCATGGCCATGAAAGGGATGCGTGTGTCAGGCCGAACGAAGCACTCGTACGGCTCTCCTCGGGCAGCCGCGTGGATCATTTCCGACGCGTAGTCTGATGTTCCGCCGGAAGGCACGGTCAGGGCCGAGATCAATCCGGGAAAGCGCACGGCACGAAAGTCAAGCCGCCCGCTCTGAGTCTCGGCCGCGAGCTGTTTGTAGAACTTGGCATAGTAGCGCCCGAGTTGCTCGCAGTACAGCTTGTTGCAGCCGTACATCGTGGTTGGCGTGTTGAATTCGTCTTCGTGGACACGGCGCGAGCCTCGCTTCGCGTCGAGCGTCGGCAGGCCATAGGCGGCAATCGACGAGGGATACAGAAACACGACGGGCCGGCCGTGCGATTCTGCTTCGCGTTGCGAAAACTCGAGAAGATTGAGCGTCCCCTCGACGTTCACCTGGTGCGCGGACACCGGCGTGAACTCCGCGCGTGTCGAGAGCAGCGCCGCCAGATGAAACACGGTGGAGATTTCGAATTCCGAGAGAATGCGGTCGAGGAGACGCACATCGGTAATCGACCCGGTGAACTCACGCTGCACGAACTGCGCCTGCGATCGATCGAGCGGATTCAGATCGAGCGTGACGATGGCCTGGCGGCCACTTTGGGCGACCCGACCAATGAGGCCGTGGCCGATTTCGCCGCCGGCGCCCGTGATGAGCACCACGGACTTGCGCATCATGCCTCCTGATGGAGTGTTCCCGCTATTGTAGTGGTGAGTGAGCGATCGGCTGCAGATTGACGGGCTGTCCATCGAGTACCGGTGGTGGAAGCGCGACGACCAAGGGGCGCCGCCGATCATCCTGCTGCACGAGGGCCTCGGCTCGATCGCGATGTGGCGCGACTTTCCGGACGCGCTCGCCGCGGCAACGGGTCGATCCGTGTTCGCCTACAGCCGAGTCGGGCACGGAGCTTCCGATGCGCCACCAACACCACACACGATCGATTTCATGCACGACGAGGCTCGCGATTCGCTTCCCCGCATCCTGGACCACGTTCACATCGATCGCGCGGTTCTTTTAGGACATAGCGACGGCGGCTCGATAGCTCTCATCTTCGCCGCCGAGCATCCGGCGAGTACCGACGGGCTCGTGCTCGAATCACCGCACGTGTTTGTCGAAGATGTCTCCATCGGCAGCATCAGGCGGATGCAGACGCTGTATGAATCGACCGACTTGCGGGAGCGGCTTGCCAAGTACCACTCGAACGTCGACGCCGCGTTTCATGGATGGAATGACGTATGGCTATCGCCGGAATTTCGGACGTGGAATCTCGAATCGTATTTGCCGCGCATCTCGTGCCCGACGCTCGTGATTCAAGGCGAGCAGGATGAATACGGAACGCTGAAGCAGGTGGAAGCAATCGAGCGTCAGCTTGCGGGTCCCGTTGAAACGCTGATCGTCCCGGACTGCGGCCACTCGCCGCATCGGGATCGGCCGGATGCCGTGTTGAAAGCAGTCGTTGAGTTTTGCGGCAGTCCGGGAATGGGTTCGTGATAGGCGCCATTACTTCCGTAGTCGTGTAGCGGCGAAGGATCACCAGAGCGCCGCCTTCATCTCTGCGATGGCAATTTCGATCCTCCCAAGCTCCTCCATTACGCGATCGACTTCGTCGATGGTCTGTTTGAGTTGAGCCGCATCCGGAACGCCGCCGCGTCGCACCTGCCATGCGAGATCGCGCGTCGTTTCCGCGCAGGCGCGGCAAATCTGGAGCGTCCGTTCGTGAGATTCCAGCAGATGCAGGACCTCGGCTCGTTCGTCGTCGGTCATGTCACGTCCGGTAGAGATCGGCGCGCCACTGTTTGACGGCTCGCTTGATCTGATCCGGCGTCATCTGCTCCCCGCGCGGCGCGATCCACCAGCTCGCCAAGTTCCGCGTCAGAGGCAAAGCGCAGCGCGACGATCTGCTTGCGCGTGAGCGCGGCGAGCCGCGCTTCCTGTTCCGGCGTGAGCAGCTCCGCTGCCCGCACCTTCATCTCGAGGAGGATGATCCGGATGGTGCGCGTGTCGCGCGTGGGATTGCTGCATCACGCCTGGAGCACTACGTTCGACCTATTTCAGTTTGCCCTCACTCTCCTCGTACACCTTGCGAATCGCAATAATGTCCTGCTGATTCGCGAGCATCCAGTCCGTATATGGTCCCCAGTTCGCCTGCTTCCGCGCATCGTCTGCCGAGAGTCCCAGCTTGTGAAGGCGGTTCACTTCGTCGATGACGTATCGGAGCGCCTTCTGAAACTCGACGAGCTCCTCGCGGGAGGCTTTCGGCTCCTCGATGAACCCGTGTCCTGGCACGTAGCGATCGACATCCATGGCGAGCGCGCGGTCAATCGTCTTCAGCCATTCACGCGGGTACGCCGAGCGCATGGCCGGAAAAACGCGGTTCAAGAACGCTTCGCTCATGAAGAGGATTTTCTGCTTCGGCAGATAGACGCTGAGATCTCCCCCTGTGTGCGCGCGTCCGAGATTCAGCACCTGCACCTCGGTGCCGCCCACGTCGATGACTTGCTTGTCTTCAGTCATGGCGGTCGGCGGCACAATGACCGCGCGTGCCGGCGGCGGCGGCTGACCTTTCGCGGCAGCCTCTGCAGCAGCCTTCTCCGACGCGCCCTTTGCCGCCGCGGCATCGCGTTCGAGCTGCGCTTTCGAGGCGGGCGACACGATAAACGTGATGTCCTTCGGCAGCACGGAGTTGCCGCCCGTGTGATCGCCGTGATCGGATCCGACAACGTACCACTTGAGCGGTTTGGTCGTGATCTTGCGAATCGCGTCGAGCAGCTTTTGCGTTGCCTGGGGGTTGCCTTGGCCGTCGGCCAGCAGCACGCCGTCGTTGCCGACGACGAAAAAGCTCACCGTCGTCATGCCCGGGTCGCGCAATTCTTCGTAGCCGTAGACATTGTCGGCAAGCTTCACCACGCGGGGAAAGTCCGACGGTTTCAGCCCGCGCTTTTCGGGAAACGCGGTGCGCGGCTGGGCCACCGCCGCCGTGGCAATGGAGAGTGCAACTAATGGGAACAGAATTCTTGCAATCCGCAACATGGTCATCTCCGAGCGTCGTTCGCTACATGCCTGACACAATCCGCGCGCCCGCGCGTCAGCGAGCCTCAGTGAGCAATCTCCGTGTCGGAGCCTGTGTCATTTCACCGACCGTCGATGAGATCGCCCAATCCGCCAACACGATCGAGAATCGATCCTTCTTCCTTCCGATGGCCGCCAGTTTGCGGCGCCGCTTTGTAGATTCGATCCGCCATGCGGCTGAGCGGCAGCGATTGCAGCCACACCTTGCCGGGGCCGGTCAGCGTCGCAAAGAAAATTCCTTCACTCGAAATGGTGAATGGTGCCGCCAGCGTGCACGAAGCACAAGCCGTCGCCTTCGAGCTTCTGCATGATGAACCCTTCACCGCCGAACAACCCAACGCCGATCTTGCGCTGGAACGCAATTCCAATCGACACGCCGCGCGCGGCGCACAGAAACGAATCCTTCTGACAAATCAGTTGGCCGCCGATTGTCTGCAGGTCCAGCGGGATGATCTTGCCGGGGTACGGCGCGCCAAAGGAGACGCGCTGCTTGCCCCCGCCCTGATTAGTGAAGACCGTCATGAAGAGGCTCTCACCCGTGAGAATGCGTTTGCCGGCTCCCCATAACGCGTCGAGCACGCCGCCGGGTTGCCGCGATCCATCGCCGAAAATCGTCTCCATCTGAATGCCGTTCGTCATGTACATCAACGCCCCGGCCTCGGCCACTGCAGCCTCACCGGGATCGAGCTCGACTTCCACGAACTGCATTTCGTTGCCGTGAATCACGAAATCGATCTCGTGCGCGCGCCGGCCTGCCGCGATAGGGGGAACGCCGGCCGCCTGGGCAACGCCGCCGCCAAGGTATTGCGCGAAGGCGGGCACGTCTCTCAGCCTCTGCCAGTTCGACATGCCGGCCGTGAAGACGAGCGTCTCCGCATCGATGCTGCCGTTGCGCAGGTTAGCGAGAATCTCCTCCTGGCTGACGGGCCCCACCTGATGCCCGCCGATGGCCATGTACCACTGTTGCGATCCGTACATCTGCGTCTCCTCAGTCAATCGTCGGCCAATGAACCGTCGAGAGCCCGACGCGGGCAGTTTTCGTTTGCTGTCGACTGCTGACCGTCGACTGTTGACCCTACGCGTGTGAGCAACGTCTACGGTTCCGATTCAGGCGCTTTGTCGATGGCGGATGCCGTGTCTTGCTCGAGCCGTGCCGTGGTCTCCGCATCGAGTCCCAATTGATACGCAAGCTGCGCGAGATAGATGCGCTCCGCACCGGAGACGTTCTCATCCGCGCGGACGATGCTGAACGCGAGGACGTACAGGTCCTGTCGGCGCTGCGAATCCGAAATGCCCCGGACGATATCGGCGAGCGGCTGCGGCGTGTTCAGCTCCTGCTCGACGGTCGATTCTATTCCCGCCGCGCGCGCGTGCTCGATGATGAGCGCTCGCTCTTGCGGTGAAAGAGTGCCGTCGGCGCGCGCAGCCGAGACCGCAAGCCGCACGATCCGCAACACGTCGTTTGGCAGGACGGCCTCGCTTGCAATCGATGTGGGAAGAGGCGGAGGCATCACTGGACCGGTGATGGCTCCGCCGCCGGACGCGTATGCTCCCGTCGCGGCGGGAACCGCACCGGCTGCACCGGGCAACGGCACCGCACCTGCGGATCCGAGTGCACCTGACGCGCCTGGCGCGGCTTTCAACGAGTCGTACACGCCCCACGCGACACCAGCCGCGCCGAGCAGCGTGCTGGCTGTCAGGAATCCGCGATGTCCGGTGAGAAAGTTCACGGCGCGCCGCGCGCGCGTGCGGCCGCGGCGTCCGAGCGCGCCGCGAAGAAAAATCGACACAACGTCGCTGGTGTCCACCCCTGCTGTGCCCTCCCCCGAAAGGAAGGATACTGCACCCGCCTTCGTTCGCGTCCTTTCGTGGGCGAACTTCGGCGAGGCAGGCTCCGCCTTCGATTGCGGACTCCGCTGTCGCAAGCCTCGGCGAGGCAAGCTCCGCCTTCGCTTGCGGATGCTGCCGAGTCGGTTGCTATACTGTCGCGTTTAGATGAAGCACTACATTTTTCTTTGTGCGATTGGAATCAGTGTGACGGCATCAGCCGGCTATGCGCAGGAGCACGGACCGGTTGGGCTCACAATGGGATATCCGGGAAATGTCGCCGTCATCTGGCATGTCAGCGATCGCATCGCTATTCGCCCGGGTGTGTCGTTCAGCCATAGCACGATCGACTCCGAGACGAGCATCGCGTTGGCGGGAATTGCGCTGACGACGAAAACCAGCAGCACGGCATGGCGAATCGACGGCCGAGTGACCGGTCTCTTCTATCTGAAACGCTGGGAGAACGTGCGCGCGTACGTTGCGCCTTCGTACGCCTATGGTCGTCAGCAAACGACAACATCAACTTCGTCGCCGATTACAGGTGGTGTTGTTTTGCCGCCGATCCTTGGTGTTGCGCCCGGCCTGAATCGAGTCGAAATGCCGCGCAAAATCACAACCCCCAGCCACAGTGTTGGAGGCGCGTTTGGTGCGCAATACACGCCGCATCAGCGGTTTGGCATGTACGGCGAGGTTGGTTTCAGCTACTCACACGTGAGGGCGCCTACATTATCAACCAGCAGCGACACTGTCGGTTTCAGCGCGGGAACAAGATCAACAGCGTTCGGGACGACGACGGGCGCGGGAATCATCTTCTATTTCTAGCGGACGCGCCTGCAGGCGGGCCTGAAGGCCCGCCACTACATCGACGCGAGCGGCGCGCCGGACGCGGGCGTGAGAGCTGCCACTACAGCTGACTCGAGCCGCGCGTCGCCACGACGACCTTCGTTGGCTCGGGTGTGAAGTCTTCACCCGGATTGATAAATCGATTCGTCTCGACCTTGTATTGCTTGTCGTACAGCTGTTTGTAACGCCCCTCGCGCGCCAGAAGCTCGGCGTGCGTGCCGCGCTCCACGATTTCGCCGCCTTCCATGACGAGAATCTGATCGGCGCTGCGAATGGTCGACAACCGATGCGCGATCACGAACGTGGTCCTGCCCGTACGGAGCGCGCGCAGGCCGTCCTGAATCATCTCTTCGCTCTCGGAGTCGAGGCTCGACGTCGCTTCGTCGAGAATCAACACTTTGGGATTCGCGAGAATCGCGCGCGCGATCGACACACGCTGGCGCTGCCCGCCCGATAGCTTGACGCCGCGTTCGCCGACGATGGTGTCGTAGCCGTCCGGGAACCGCATGATGAACTCTTCGCAGTGCGCGACGCGCGCGGCAGCCTTGATCTCCTCGAGCGACGAGCCGGGACGCGCGTAGCCGATATTGTCCGTAATCGTGCCGTCGAAGAGAAAGTTCTCCTGCAGCACCGACGCGAGCTGCTCGCGGTAATCGCGCAGCGGAATGGTCGCGAGGTCGCGGCCGTCGACCAGCACGCGCCCTCGGAGCGGCCGGTTGAACGCCATCACCAGACTGATCAGCGTGCTCTTGCCCGACCCGCTCGAGCCGACAAGCGCCGTTGTGGTGCCAGACGGCGCGACAAACGAGACGTTCTTCAGAACCGGCTGTCCCTCGCTATATTCGAACCACACGTCCTCGAATTCGATGTGGCCGTCGATGGCGCCGAGCGGCGGCTTGTCCTTGTCCGCATCGACTTCGGTTGGCATCTCGAGAACTTCGCGGATGCGATCGAGTCCGGCAAACGCTTCGGTAATCTGCGTGCCGATGGACGCAATCGAGACGAGCGGCGCCGCAACCAGGCCGATGAAAAAGACGTACATGAAGAAGTCGCCGAGCGTCATGCGCCCGGCCAGGATGTCCCGCCCACCCAGCCAAATCATGACCAGGCCAATCAGACCCACGATGACGTTGCTGCCGGAGGTGGTCGCCGACACGCCGGTCATGGACTTGGCGATGTTGCGGAAGAGGCGATGCGCACCGTGCGCAAACACAATCTCCTCGCGCTTTTCGGCCGTATAGCTTTTGACGACGCGAATGCCGCCGAGCGCTTCTGTGAGACGTCCCGTGACCTCCGCGTTGATCTTTCCGCGCTCGCGGAAGAGCGGTCGGAGAATGCGAAATGCGTACGCCATGCCGCCGGCAAAGACGGCCAGCACGAGAATCGTCACCACGGTGAGCCGCCAGTTGACGTAAAACAGCACGCCCAAACCGAGAACTGCGGTCACCATGCCGCCAACGAGCTGCACGAGGCCGGTGCCCACGAGATTTCGAAGGCCGTCGGCGTCGGTCATGATCCGCGAAACGAGCACACCTGTTTGCGTCGCGTCGAAGTAGCGGACGGGCAGCCGCATGATGTGCGCCTGCACGCGCTTCCGCATCTCGGTGATCGCCCGCTGCGCGGCGACACCAAGGATTTGCGACAACCCGAAGGAGGTGACGGCCTGAATAGCGGTGGCGACGCCGCCGGCAATGGCTATCGGCGCCAACAGCTCAAACCTCTTCTTGGCGAGCACCTCGTCAATCACGTATTTCGACGAGAGCGGCATGACGAGTCCCGCGAGCCGCCCAATCAACATCAGCACAAGCCCGGTGATGAGACGACGCCGATGTGCCCACAGCAACTCGCGGGTCTCGCGCCACGCGGCGCTCGCACTGACTTTCTTTTTCGGCGTAATCGCCGCGTCGGCGGAGCGCGCGGCGGCCGCGGCGCGGCGGCCGGCGGTTACCCGCTCGGCGCGCGCCATTCGAATGCTCGAAGAAGGAAAAAAGGCCATATATAAACGGTTTCAATTCACTCTCCAGCACAGGCTGCTCGCCGACGACGCCATCGCCTTCGACGGTCTCGACGTGATCGTTTCCATCCGTGATCACCCAACGGCGGCTGAGAAGCTGCGCAACCTCGTCGCCGTGATTCGAAATGGTGACGTGATACGCGAATAGAAACTGCCGTAGCCGCGGGGAGCTGCGTTCGGGCAAAAAGCGGCTGACCACCTGTATTCGAACGCCGTTGGTGGTCGTGTCACTCACTGGGTAATTATCACACGCACCGTGCCGGTGCACTGGCCGAACGGCTAGGTCGCGGGCGTCCGATTGACATCAGTCCAGATGCGCTCGTTCCGAATCGCCCATTTCCACTCGCCGCGCCGGAAAGTACTCGCGCCATCGTTCGGCCACACGCCGCGCGATGTCTTCACGACAGGTGAGCTCCTTTGGATACGACGGCTTCATGCGCGCGTCGATGACAATGGGCGCATCGTACACAATGTGATTGCGTACGATGCGTCGCGACGCCGCGTAAATGTCAGCGGCCGGCTCGAACCTCGTAAACGTCGTCCACAGAAAGTTCATCACACTCCGCGTCGCGCGCGCTGCATCGTCGCTCAGGACCATCAGCGGCCAGCCGGCAAACGCCTCGTGCGAGGCGAAGCGTTCGGGCGCACCCGCGCCGGTTCCATACGCCGGTCCCTGGATGACGAGACAACCTGCGCAGAACACTCGCACATCAGCAACATCCGAGGGTGGAGGAACAGGCGGTTGAAATTGACGCGGCAACTCCCGCACGGAATCGCCCAGACCCAGCCAGACGCCCTTCGATCCTTCGTTGACGACCGGTCCCGTGTAGTCGAGGGTGTCCATCGCCAGATTCGAAAACACGTACAGATCGCTGCGCGGATCGGTGCGGGCGAGGATGTGCTCGAGCGTCGCGCGAAAGTTCTTCAGATCGATTTCGCGATCGGTGACGAGCAGGAACTTCGTGAGAGACAGTTGGCCCTCGCCGAGAATGCGAAACGCGCTTGCCATCGCCTCGCGCTTGTAGCGCTGCTTGACGACGGCGGCGGCAAGCGAGTGATAGCCGGTCTCTCCGTAGGACCAGAGCCGGCTGACCGCAGGCATGACCAGGGGGAAAAGGGGCGACAGCAGGTCCTGCAGCAGATCGCCGATGAAAAAATCCTCCTGACGCGGCTTGCCGACGACCGTCGCCGGATACAGGGCGTCTCGACGCCGCGCGATCTGCTTGACCTGAAACACCGGGTACTCGTGCCGCAGCGAGTAATAGCCGTAGTGGTCGCCAAACGGACCTTCCGGCCGGCGCAGTCGAGGAGGCACTTCGCCCATCAATGCAAACTCCGCCGACGCGATGAGCGGGTGCGGATGATTTCCGGGAGCGTCAACCTGCGGCAGACGCGCACCGGCAATGAGCGAGGCCAGCATCACCTCCGGCACGTTCTCGGGCAGCGGACTGACCGCGGCGAGGATCAGGGCCGGTGGGCCCCCGAGAAACACCGTCGCGGGGAGCGCCTGTCCCTGCGCTTCGGCTTCCGCATAGTGGAAACCGCCACCTTTGCCGATCTGCCAGTGCATCCCGGTGGAGTCGTGATCGTGCACCTGCAACCGGTACATCCCGAGGTTGTGACCGGATCGATTCGGATGCGTCGTGTAAACCAGCGGCAGCGTGATGAAGGGTCCGCCGTCTTCAGGCCAGGTTGTCAGGATGGGCAGGCGGTCGAGGCGGACGTCGGTCGTCACTACGTCGAGCACGGGACCACCGGCCGATTTCCGCGTGCCGACGCGCACCAGCTCCCGCGCGATGTCGCGTGCCGCCCACAGCTTCGCCGGCGTCGGCGGCAGCACCGTTTCGGCCAGTTGCACGAGACGCTTGATTAATCGCAGGGGGCGATCGCCAAATGCGAGCGCCGCCCTGCGCGGCGTGCCGAAGACATTTGTGACGAGGGGAAAATCCGCGCCGGTGATGTCTGTAAAGAGCAGGGCGGGACCGCCGGCCGCGATCACGCGGCGGTGAATTTCGGCGGCTTCGAGATACGGATCGACCGGCGCGACGATTTCGACCAGGTCGTCGTCTCGCCGCAGCCGGTCGAGGAACGCTCGTAAATCCGGGAACACCAGGAGTCTAGGCGCTAGGTTCCGCCGGTCCCTGCCAGGGCTCGTCGAAGCTGCCGCCGTAGATGCTCGGCACTTTGCCGCCCATCGGCCGGAGATAGGTGGAGAGCTGGCCGCGGTGATGCACCATGTGCACGAGGGCGAAGAGCAGATACTGCACGCCCGGCATTTTCATGCCGAAGAAGTCAATCGGCTGGGAGAGCTTGTTGCCGTCGAGCGCGAGCACGCGCTCGAGCACCTGTGGAAAGTGCTGCTTGTACCAGTCGCCGACCTCTGCCACGCTGTTGAATTTCGGCTCGCCGTCGGTCGGGTTATCAAACTTCCCATTCAGCACGCCATTCAGGAACCACACGTCGGCACTGGCGAGATGGCCGGCGAGGTCGATGGCGCAGCGAGAGTTCTGCTCGGGCTTGTAGTCCTTCTTGCCTTCGGGAATGGCCGACAGGACTTTGTATGTCGTCATCCATTCGTTCTGCAGCTGCTGGCCCACCAGTGCCGCCGCAGCCTTCGCTTGATCTGCGTTCATGAAATTCTCCTTCCAGGCAAGCGAACATTGTATAACCGGAGCCTCGCGGGTATAAGGACGATATGCGCAGTCGCGCCAGTTACAAGGGCCATCCGATTCACACCGCACTCATCCCGTTTCCATTTGCGTTCATCACCGGCTCGGTCTTCTTCGACGTGCTGGGATGGCTGTTCAGCGCGCGATGGCTTGCAATAACGAGCGTCCATGTCGCGATTCTCGGAGTTATCACAGCGCTCATCGCGGCAGTGCCTGGCTTCATCGACTATGTCTATACCGTTCCTCCGCGCAGCACGGGCAAGCAACGCGCGACACGGCACATGCTGTTCAATCTGACAGCCGTCGCGCTCCTCACCGTCACGCTCTTCCTGCGGTTGCAGCACGCGGACACGCCGCCATCTTTCCTGATAATCCCGATTGAGTTAGTCGCAGTTGTCCTGATCGTGATGGCCGGCTGGATGGGCGGGACCCTGGTCACACGCAATCAGATCAGCATCGACCATCGCTATGCGGAGGCCGGAAAGTGGCGCGAGATCACGGTGGAGGGCGGCTCCGGATCAAGTGTTGTCGTCGCGCGCGCTGACGAGCTGAAAGTGAATCAGATGAAGCTCATTCGAGCCGCCGATCGCCGGATCGTCCTTGCGCGAACCGAGGACGGCTACGTGGCGTTCGACGACCGCTGCACGCACCGGGGCGGCTCACTCGCAGGCGGCACCATGGCGTGCGCCATCGTCCAGTGTCCATGGCACGGATCGCAGTTCGACGTGAGAAACGGAGCCGTAAAGGCAGGACCTGCGAAGGAGGGAATCGCGGTTTATCGCGTCAGCGAAGCCGCTGGAGAAGTACGACTGACGCTGTAACGTCGTCCGTCCTCAGTCGCCAGTCGCCGGCTGTCGCTTCTCGGCACTCGGCACTTGGCACTTGGCACTCGGCACTCGGCACTTGGCACGTGACACTTCAGCGCCTTGTGAGCTTCCGGTACTTGATTCGATGCGGGTGGTCCGCTTCCGCGCCAAGCCGCCGCTTCCGGTCCGCTTCGTAGTCCTGATAATTCCCTTCGAACCAGAGCACGCGCGAATCGCCTTCGAACGCGAGGATGTGCGTCGCGATGCGATCCAGGAACCAGCGATCGTGGCTGATCACGACCGCGCAGCCGGCAAAGTTGAGGAGCGCTTCTTCGAGCGCGCGCAGCGTATCGACGTCGAGATCGTTGGTCGGCTCGTCGAGGAGCAGCAGGTTGCATCCCGTGCGAAGGAGCTTGGCGAGATGCACGCGATTCCTCTCGCCGCCCGACAACGTGCCGACTTTCCGCTGCTGCGCAGCACCCTTGAAGTTGAACCACGACACGTAGGCGCGCGACGGAACCGTGCGTTTTCCCATGTCCAGTTCGTCTTCGCCGCCTGAGATCTCTTCCCACACCGTTTTGTTCGGCGCGAGCGCATCTCTACTCTGGTCGACATAGCCGATCTGCACGGTGTCGCCCAGCCGCAGCGTCCCGCCATCCGGTTTTTCCTGCCCGGTAATCAGCCTGAACGTTGTCGTCTTGCCCGCACCGTTTGGACCGATCACGCCGACGATGCCGCCGCGCGGGAGCGTGAAATTGAGATCGTCGAAGAGCATCAGATCGCCGTACGCCTTGCGGAGGTTCCGTGCTTCGACCACGATATCGCCGAGCCGCGGACCCGGCGGAATGTAGACTTCAATCGATTCGATCTTCTGGGCCGAGTCTTCGTTGAGGAGCTGCTCGTACGCGTTCAGTCGCGCCTTGCCTTTCGCTTGCCGCGCGCGGGGCGACATGCGGATCCATTCGAGCTCGCGCTGCAGCGTCCGCTGTCGCTTCGATTCGCTCTTCTCCTCGAGCGCGAGGCGCTGCTGCTTTTGTTCGAGCCACCCCGTGTAGTTGCCCTGATAGGGATACCCGGTCGCGCGATCGAGCTCGAGAATCCAGCCCGCAACGTTGTCGAGGAAGTACCGATCGTGAGTGACGGCAACCACGGTGCCCGGATAGTCCTTCAGGAATCGTTCGAGCCATGCCACAGATTCGGCATCGAGGTGATTCGTCGGCTCGTCGAGCAGCAGCAAATCGGGCGACTGCAGAAGCAGGCGGCACAGCGCGACACGCCGCCGTTCGCCGCCTGAGAGCGTCGCGACATCGGCGTCAGACGGCGGCAGTCGCAGCGAGTCCATGGCCATTTCGAGCCGCGAGTCGAGGTCCCAGGCATTTGCCGCTTCAATCCCGTCCTGCAGCCGGGCCTGCTCGTCGAGCAGCTTGTTCATCTCGTCGGAAGAGATGTCGCCTCCAAGCTTTTCGTTGATGGCATCGTAGCGCGTGAGCAGCGCGCGCACAGCGGCCACGCCTTCTTCGACGTTACCCTTGACGTTCTTCGATGGATCGAGCGCCGGTTCCTGAGGAAGGAACCCACGCGTGACGCCTTCGCCGGGAAACGCCTCGCCGTTGAAGTGCTGATCCACGCCCGCCATGATGCGCAGGACCGTCGACTTGCCGGCGCCGTTCGCACCGAGCACACCGATTTTCGCGCCCGGCAGAAACGAGAGCCAGATGTCCTTCAGCACGACCGTGTCGGGCGGATGAATCTTCCCGACACCTTTCATCGTGAAAACGAATTGCGGCGGCATTTAGATCTCGGGGTTGAGAGTGACCACAGTGTAGCGATCGAGCGGGAAATATTTCTTGAACATGTCCTGCAGCACCGGCGCGGACAGCTTCTCAATACGCTGGGCGCGGCGCGTGATGGTCAAAGGATCCCATCCGAGCATGTGGACGGTTTGAATGGATCCGAGCCAATACGCGTTCTGCTTTGACGCTTCCTCCAGGTCGCGCCGCTCGAGCTCCTGCACCTTGGCGACATCCTCGCCGCTCGGCCCCTGCGTCTTGAGGCGCTCCACTTCCTTCAACACGGCGTCGGTGAGCTTCCGCACGTTGTCGGGAGAACTGCCAAACTGCACGGTCATCGCGCCGTAGCCTTTTTGCGGCAGTGTGTTGTCGTAGTTGACGCCGACGTTGTACGTGCCGCCCAACTCCTCGCGCAGAATATCGCGAAGCCGAATGCCCAGAAGCGACGCCGCGGCGCGGGCACGATGCATCTCGAGCTCGTCGAGATTCGTGTCGGCGAAGAACGACATCACCGTCTGACTTGCCGGCTCACGTCCCTTCTTCACCTCTTCCCTGGCGATCTTCGTCGGAAATCGGATGCCGATATCGCGGAAGCTCGACGTCTTCTTGCCCGTTGACGGCAGTGTGGCAACCCACCGCTCGAGCAGCGGAATGACTTCCTCCACTTTGAATGTGCCGACGAAGACAAACGTAAAGTCCGCCGCGTTTGCGAAACGGTCTTTGTAGAACCGTGTCATCGCGTCGAAGTCGAGCGCCTGGACATCGGCGGCCGTTGGGGCCTTTGCGCTGTAGTGATTCGATGTGTTGACTTGTTCGACTCTCTCGCCGAACACGAAACGCGGATTCTGCGCCTGATTTTCAACGGCGCTGATGTAGCGCCGCTTCAACAGCTCGAACGCCTCGCGCGTGAGGTTCGGCGCAGCGAACACGAGGTAATTCAGCTTGAGCGCGGCTTCGAGATCCCGCGGCGATGCCGATCCCGACGTGCCGTGCGTGTATTCGCTGACCGAAGGAGACGCCTGCGCAATCTTTCCGGCGAGAAGCTTGCTCAGATCGACCGGACTGAATCCGCCAAGCCCGCCCACGCTCACGAGCGCGGTCGCAAGGCTCGCCTCCCGGTAAGTCTGCTCGGTGGCGAGGGAGGTGCCGCCCAGTGCGTACGAGCTGAAAAGGACTTGATCGGTCTTGAAATCGGTTGGCTTGAGCCAAACTTCGACACCGTTCGACAACGTCAATACCGTTGTGCCGATTTCCGGTATCTCGCGACGCGCCGTCACCTTGCCTGGCGTAGGTGCTTTTTCGACGAGGTCACGCCCGGCGGTTGCGTCGGTCCAGGCTTCGACTTCCGACCCCTCGCCTTTGGTCACCGCCGCCTGGAGCTGCTGCTCCGTCGACACCGGCACGCCCTGTTTTTCCGGCGCAACGGCGAGGACGACGCGATTGTCGTCGTGAATGAGTTTTTGTGCCTCCGCCGTTACTTCTTCGAGCGTGATGCCGGGTAAAAAGGTCGACGCAATCTTGTATTCGAATTCGATTCCCGGAATCGGTTCCTGTTCGAGGAACGCCCGCACATATTCGGATGCGTACTGCGGGCTCTCAGACGTGTGGCGTTCCTTGTACGCTCGCTCGTAAAAGGCCAGCGTGCCGGCCTTGGCGCGCTCGAGCTCGTCGCGGCTGAAGCCGAACTTCTGCATCCGCCGCGCCTCGAGCACGAGCGCGTCGAGGCCGGTTGCCAATCGGCCTTCTTGCACGCTCGATTCGAGCTCGAACACTTCGACGGCTCGACCGAGGCTCGAGCTGCCCGCCTGCGCCGATAGAAATGGCGCGTTTGGACGGCGGGCGATCTCGCGCAGGCGCAGGTTCAACATCTGCGCGACGAGCTGTTGAATGAGCGAGCGGCGGTAGTCACCAACGGTACGCTCGATTTCAACCGGGCGTTTGTAGGCAATCGACACGCTCCAGCCCTGCGCCTCCGGATCCGCCGCAACGCTGTATCGCGTTTCCTTGTTGGCCGGTACTGCACGGTCGATTGTCTCGATCGGCGTTTTCACCCCGGGGATGGTGCCGAAACGCTTCTCCACGAGCTGCTGCGCTTCATTGGGATCGATGTCGCCCACGACGATGACCGCCATCTGGTCGGGGCGATACCACTTGCGATAGAAATCGAGGATGCGCTGA
>WNGA01005539.1_pt1 | contig 18214 bp, 28 predicted proteins | sample 5400061 | NCBI WGS metagenome assembly WNGA01 (sample SAMN13153366, study PRJNA577476) | soil metagenome | isolation source: 100 cm soil or saprolite under grassland replicate 2 | place: USA:California | collected 2016-06-15 | reverse complement strand
CACCGCTGGCCGAAGTCGGGGCTGACCTTCTCCCCGCCCGCCCGGCCGACCGTCGCAGTGGTCTACGGAGAGCCGATCCGCCCCGAAGGCGACCCGAAGCGCCGGCCCGACGTCCAGGCGCTCACCGACCGGATCATGGGCGACATCGCCATGTTGGTGGCGCAGGCTCGCCGACGCTCGGAACCGACGCCGAACAGCTCTCCCCCGGGGGCGCGAAGAGACGACCCACCTCTTAGCCATGTCGGGTAGATCCGAGCAGCCCGTCACGCCCTGCTTTCGGCGTGTGGAGCAGTCACCGCCGAGTCAGGGAGGAGGTGCACCTCCCTGCGCACGTGGTCTATAGGCATCCGGATGATACACCGGCGGGCCTTGAGCCGTGAGTACCTTCATCCCCCACTCGGTGACCGTGATCGAGGGCAACTCGAATGAATCATCCTGGCGGGGGCGAGTACCCCTCCGAGGAGGAGCCGATTCAGCTCTTCCATGATGACGGGCGTCGCCACCTTCACTTGCTCATAACTAAAACCCGCGAAGGCTATGGAGCCGATCGATGAGAAGGCTTACGTGGGAGTCAGCTCGGCGCTGGTTCGGTTCCTCCTGGGCATATATTCGGCTAGGAACCAACGAATCTCCTCCCGGATGCGAGCCCGCGTGAGTTCCGCCACGCTGTTAGACCGCTTCCAGAATCCAGCTCGAACCGGCCACCCCTCCATCCGGCATCAGAAACCACTCAAGATGCCAACTTCGGCCGCATCGACATTCCGACTCGGCCAGCTCCGTGCGCTCACCGCTGGGCGGGGGCTTGCAGACGTGGAGGTCGGCAATGGGGGTCACGAATGCATGCTAGCCCGTTCGGGAAACTACTCTTCTGCGAGAGGGCGGGGCCCTCTGCGAGTCGTGAAAGAGTCTTTCACCAACGGATGGCTGCTCGAGTGGATCGAGGGGGAGTGCCTCCCTGGGGAGGAGAGGAAGAAATGACGAGCAAGGGCATAGCCCTACCCATCACCTGCCGCCACTGCGGACTGACCGTGGTCTACCGCCTGGCGCCGGATGCCTCACAGGAGGTCCGTGGCGAGCAGGTGTCGGTGGCGAACCTGCGAAGGCGCTACCCCGACGCCGAATTCATCGATGGGCGCGAGGTTCGCTACTTCGAACATGATTGTCCTGGACGTGGAGTCCAGAAGCTGGATCTGGCCATGCATGCCTTCGCCAAGCTACAGCCCGACGAATGGGCGAAGAGGTACGGCCCGACGTAGAAGAACAATCCTGCGACTCCAGGAACTTCCTGCACCCTTGCATGCCCAAGCGCGCTCTTCCTTGCGAGGAGGCGGCAGGACTGCAGCAACAGCACGCTTCCTCCATGCGTCCCGCGGGCGAACAGGTTCCGTCTCCGCCGGTCGCGAATCCTTGCTCGAGGTCGGTGCTACCTCAGGCCTCCATCCACCGGTGAAGGCCGACGAGGAGGAGGAGACCGAGGTGACCGTTACTATCTTGCACCATCGCGTCGCTGACTTCGACGCTTGGAAGAAGATCTACGATGGGCTCCGCGATGCTCAGAGGGAAGGTGGGGTACCAACCCACAGCGTCTTGCGTTCGACCGACGATCCGAACCTCATCGTGGTGACCCATTCGTTCGCGCCGGATCATCGCCGGACTTCGACAGCGGCCGGGACATCCTCGTAAGAGACTGACCGACGGATGATCTGCTACGTGCTCAACCTGGAACGACACCAAGCTCGCCTGCAGTCGTTCCTGCAGCAGTTCGACAGCAGCGATCTGACTGCCTCAGAGCTGCGGCGGTTCCGTGCGGTCGACGCAGCGAGCGTCTTGCTGCATGCCCGGGCCTTGGTGTACGAGCCGGCGCTGGCCAGGCTCGCCGCCGTCGAACGCCGCGGGTTCCGCCAGACGCACGCCGAGATGCCGTCGATGGGCGGCATTGGGTGTGCGCTCAGCCACCTATGCACCTGGCTCGACATCCTGTACGACGCGGCCACCACCGCAAGCCAGCGATACTTGGTGATGGAGGACGACGCAATCCTGCCCAGCCGCCTGCTGGCCTCCGTGAACAAGGCGCTGCAGGGCGTGCCGGCCGGCTGGGACATCCTGCTGCTGGGCTGCCGCATCACCCGGCCTAGCATGGTCACCAAGCACACGACGCACCTGGACATACGGATGTTCCAGGGCACACACGCGTACCTGGTCAGCAAGGCGGCGGTGCGCAAGATCTTCGAGAACGGCGCGCTGCCCCTGAGGGTGCAGATAGACGCCTTCCTGAGTGGCCTGGCGCAGGCCAAAACACTCAAGATCTACGCGCTGCCGAAGCGCCTGGTCGGCGTGAACCTGAAGCGCTGGGGTTCCAGCATCCAGCTCGACTACGACTTCGAGCACTCGCACGCCAAGCTGGCGTACGATCCCCCGTTCGAGATGGCGACCCGGTCGACGAGTGTGGAGGACCTGCAGAGGCTCGACGCCCTCCGGGCGCAGTACGGGGTTGACCGCTTGCGATAGCCATTCCGACGCCCGTGGGGTACAGAAACTCACGTCGCAAACTTTCGTATGCGTGGACGAGCCCGCCATCAACGCTTCCAATGGTCGCGCTGAGGTACAGGCGCCGGGAGAAGTGGCGGATTGTCTGCGAAGGAGGTATGCAGGGCGTGAAAGTGAGGGCGCACCGAGATCGGGCCACCGCGCCAGACCGGCTCGGCCGGCCCGTCTCCTTCCTCCCCGCTTCGCCCATGCCTCGCGGTGTATACCACCGCCGTGATGGTCAGCGAACCCTCGTCAGGCGAAGCCTCCGGCCCCTCCTCCTCGCGCCCTCCGGGGCGGTTGCTCCTGGGGGCACCACTGTCGCTCACCGGGCGCTACGCGCTGATGGGGAGGCTCGCGGCCGTGGGGCTGTGGCAGGCTGTTGGAGACGTCCTGGCCCTGGGAGGCGTGCGGATAGGCGCCGAGAGGTTCGTCCCTGCCCTCGCGGTGGTCGACGACGAGAGCACCCGGGAGGGCGTGCGGCGAGCCCTGGACGACCTGGCCGAGGCCGATGTTCTGTTCGGCCCCTACGGCAGCGACCTGATGGAGGAAGCGGCCGGGGTCGCCGCGGAGCGGAGGCGGGTGCTTTGGAATCACGGTGGGAGCGCGGACCAGGTCCAGGGCCAGCCGAGAGTCGTCTCGGTACTCTCGCCTGCCAGCGCCTATGCCGGGCCGATGCTGGAGGCGCTCGTCGACCTCGTACCGGGAGTCCGCCTCCTGATCGCTGCCGGGTCCGGGCGGTTCGCGAGGAGCGTCGCCGATGGGGCCCGGCGGGCTGCCGAGCGCCTCGGGATGAACGTGGTGGGGACCGTCCCGCACGCTGAAGTCCCCGACGACCCCACGAAGCAGGCGGGCGTCCTCCTCGCCGCTGGGACGTTCGGGGACGACCTGGAGCTCATTCGTCGCCTGAAGGGCCGGCCGCCTGCCCTTGCCGCTGTCGGTGCGGGGATCGGGCGGTTCGGCGCGGAGCTCGGATCCCGGGCCGAGGGCGTGGTGGGGCCGTCGCAGTGGGAAGAGGGGGTTCGCTTTCGAGCCGACGTGGGGCCGAGGGAGGCGGATGTCATCCGAAGCCTCCGCGCGGCGGTGATGGCGAGGCTGCGGGCCGACGGGACCGGCGGGCACGTGGACTACCCCACGGCGCAGGCCTACGCGGCCGGGCTCGTCGCCGTACGGTGCGTGGAGGAGGCCGGCACCACGCAGGATGCCGCGGTGGAGCGCGTGGCTCGAGAGTTCCGGTGCACCACGTTCTTCGGTCGGTTCGGCTTGGGAGAGGACGGCCGGCAACAGGACCATCAGATGCTGGCCGTCCAGTGGCAGGACGGGGTGAAGCGGGTGGTGGCTCCCTCGTCCCTGGCCGAGGCTGACCTCCGCGTGGTCTAACCGGTCATCCTCTCGGTTATTTAAGCGAGCGCCCTCTCGGGGCGATCCGTCGGCCGCCTCCCAGGTACGGTCTGGAGACGACCCTCGACGGTTACGGCCGCGCCCTTGCGGAGGGACTCGGCGGCGGTTTCGGCGACCTTCTCCCAGGCGACGATATCGTGGAACTGGGCCACGCGTGTGTCGTTGGTGGCGACCCGCATCCGGCACACCGCTTTGCCTGACGGCGTGTACTTGAGGTCGGGATCGGCGACGAGCCGTCCGGCCAGCTGCACCCGGTTGTGGGACCGGAAGGACTGTGGGTGCTCCGCAGCCGGGGCCTCCTGCTCGGGGGCATTGGTGGTCTTATCCTTTGCGCAGTCAGGAGTTGCAGTTCTTCGGGGAGGGCGTAGCTCGGTTCCTCCTTCGCCTTCTCCCGCCGCATCTGCGGGGACATTTCGATGAGGACCTCGGCCTCCCTTTGACGAAGCCGGAGGCTACGGAGACTGGGTGCCATCGGCATGGCGGGCTAGCGCGGCGCGTCGAGGACTAGCCCGAAGGGGCTTCCCTCGCTGTCCCGGCAAACGCTCCACCGCTCCCCCGGGTGGATGACCTCTCCGCCCAGCTCGCGGACCCGGTTCAGCGTCGCTTCCATGTCCGAGACGGAGAAGTACGGGAGTGACACCCGGTCCCCAGGGCCCGTTCCCCGCGGGTGCAGGCCCAGCGCGGGACCGTCTCCGCCGGTCTGCCAGCCGTCCCCCTCGCCGTCGGCGCGGTCCTCAAGCTCCACCCCCAAGAGCCCGGTCCAAAAGCGGCGCGCCCGGCCTGGCTCGTCGGCCGGGAACTCCACGAGTCGGATCGGCGACACCACCCTGCCACAATACCCGAGGTCCTGCTGGAGCCTCCTGTCGGCGCGGCGAGCGCTCCGGTCCGAGGTCGAGGTGGAGGGCGGCCGCATCGTCGCCATCCACGACCACGGCCCTCGGGAAATGACCGCCGGCGCTAGGAAGGGGCGGCCAATTCCCTCTTCTTTGGGTCGACATCTCGAAGGCCTGCCCCCGCGTAGATGCGGACCCAGTCCTCCTTGGTGTCGAAGAGCATCCCGGGACAAGAGAGCCTGAGCAGCCTGGAAGCCTTCTACTTCGGGTTCGGAGACAAGGACGTATACGTCTTGGCTGACCTACCGGACAACTCGGCAGCCGCGGCGTTCTGCACGCAGACTTCCTCGAGCGGCACAGTGAGCGTCAGCACGACCGTGCTCATCACGCCGGAGGAGATGGACGCCGCCTCCAAGCAGAGCGTTGACTGGCGGGCGCCGAGAGCCTGACCTCTTCCCATTGCCCGGCTGGCCATCAGTCACAATGTGAAGGAGCCTTACCCGCCCGTACGTCCCGAAAGAACGACAACCGGCCTGGCCAAATCCTCACTGATTAGCGCGGAAGCTCGGCTGTTCTTTCGGGGAGCCTCTGAGAATGGTGTAGCTCGTCGGCAAAGGACATGAGAGGCGGCAATTTGTCGCCCGCCAGGACCTTGTCGATTCGTGCGAGTGGGTCCTCCGATACCGTGGACGTCCGGATCGTCCCGCCACGACGGCACCGGCTAGGCACACCGCATAGACCGTACAGCGATCAGGGAACCTATCCTCCCAGCTGGAACCTCAAGGGTTGTCGCTCTTATGGGTCCTTTTCGGGAATGGGTCCTGACCTCACAGTCGGCTCCGGACCCGGTTGCAACCGGCGTGAGCGCACGCGACTGGGCGGCGGACGACCACGCGACTCTGTAACGGCGCCGGGCGGCCGCAGGACGATGGAGCCGGTTTGCGCGTCGAACGCAACCGCTCATCGAACCTTAGCTGCGGCCGCCCGGACCTTTTGTTCCTCAGCGCGTGAGCGCGGGGGTCATCGAAGCTTCCCGCCGCCGCGTGGCCCGCTGACGGAGGTGGATCGATCTTGCCAGGATGACCCCGGCCGCCACCACGATGGCCAGTGCCGCCATGGAGGGAACCCAGTCGCCAGATGCCGGGGTGACCTCCGGGCCCCGCGTGCCACCATTCGGCCCACGGAAGCCAGGGGGCATACAGCCGCGAGCGCGGCTCCCGCCACAGCGACGCTCACGACGACCGACGCCAGCAGGGTGGCCACAGCTGCCACCCATCGGCCGATGCGCCTCATCGTTCCTCCTTTCGGAATCGGCTGCCCTGTGCGGGCGGTGTGGATCACCGGCAACTTCGAAAACCACAAGCGGCTCGTTCGCGACCTCGTCGTGGGGTCACAGGCCGTGGCGGTGTTCCCCGAGTACACGCCCGTGCCCGAGGCTCGGTTCCCGGTTCAGATCGATCAGGCCTACGCAGCCGCTGGGTGGATCAGCCAGCACGGCGAGGAGATCGGCGTCGACGGCAGCAAGCTGGCCGTCAGCGGCAACAGCGTCGGCGGCAACATGGCTGCCTCGGTCACGCTGATGGCACATGACAAGGGTGCCCCGAACATCGTCTACCAGCAGCTGCTCTGGCCGGCCTCAGCTCCGACCTCCATTCCGAGTCCTACCGTGCCTACGGAAAGGGCCGCTTCTTGCCGCGGGCGTTCATGCAGTACGGCTGGGACCACTACGCCCCCGATCCGGAGACGCGCAAGCACGGCTACGCCGCCCCGCTGCCGGCCACCACGGAGCAGCTGCGCGGCCTGCCGCCGACCCTCATCCAGACCGCCGAGAACGACGTGCTCCGCGACGAGGGAGAGGCCTACGCGCGAAAGCTCGACGACGCCGGCGTGGACGTGACCAACGTGCGCTACAACGGCACCATTCACGACTTCGGGCTCCTCAACGCCCTGCTCGACGTCCCCAGCACCGGCACGGCCCTGCGGCAGGCCGCCGCCGACCTCGCCTACCACCTCCGCTGATGTGACCGGCTCGGTGGCCCCTAGGCCGGCCGAGCCGCCGGACGGGCACCGGGCTCAACCGAACAGATCGACTCGTCGGGCGCGCGGCCGCCGACTCTTGCCACATCCGCGCCCTTTCGGGGGCTCCCACCCCAACCCTCCCGCTTAGCAGTCATATGACCTTCGACGGCACCTGCGGCCGCCGGTGGCACGTCGAGCACTTCCCCTCTGACCAGGACAGGCGCCATCTCGCTCGAGCTGGATCTTGGACACCCGACCCGTGAGGCGAGATCGCCGCGAGCGCCGGGTAAGCCGACTGCTGACTCGCTTGCCGATCGGTGCGCGTCAGGACCTTCTACGCGTCTTGGCCTCGCCCTCCGACGTCCGGGCCGACGTGGTCCGGCAGATGTACGAACGGCCCGACACCCGGGACCTGGCGGAGGTGCCGATGGACATAGAGGCAGAGGCAAAGCCAGAGGTGCGGCTCTGCGTGATGGAGGCGTTGGGGAATTTCACCCGGGAGTGAGGTATCTACTGATTGACGTCCACGTAGATGGCGGCGTTAAGGCCCGCCTGAAGCCATTTGAGCACCGCCCAAGTGGCACTGAGGTCTTCTCGGTTGTAGGTCGCAATATCGCCGAATCTTCTCCGGGCCCTCTCCAGCACAAGCCCAGCCTGACGCTGGGCCGCCTCGCCCTCTTCCTGGGCCCAGGCAAGGCTGAGATCCGCTCGCAGGAGTGGTTGACAGACTGCCCGGGTCCAGTCAGCCCCGTAATCGGGATGCTCGCGGACGTATCCAGCCAACCTCTCCAGTGAGGGTTCGGAACCTCTGTCCCACATCGGCCCCGGTCCCTCTGGCCCCAGGACTACAAGCGCTGGGAGCGCTCACGGCCGATGGAGCTGTGGCAGATGGACGTGATGGGCGGGATGCTGCTCGAGGACGGCACCGAGTGCAAGGTGATCACCGGGATCGACGACCATTCGCAAGGACCGCAAAGAGGAGTACAATGTATTTTGTGAAGCCGATTGGCTGAGAGCCTGAAGGGCCTCCCAAAGCTTTCCGACCCCCGCCCATTACGGGGGTCGCTTCGTTCCCGGCCCTGATTGGGGTTCGAGCATCTCAGCCAAGGCACCCGCGACATGGTCCGAGCGGTCCATTCTCTGTTTGCGGCGGCGCCGGAGTCGCATCGCAGCAGGTCAGGTGTTTCGTCGGCCCGGCCGGCTTGACTCCACACCCCCACAGTTCGATGGTCCCGCCTGGACGACCTCTGGCGAGTGCTCGCTGCCTGTGGGGTGCAATTATTCGGTTCCGGGGTGCGACCTGTCGATTCGAGTTACCCCGTGGGGTGAGAAAACTCGATCATCACGCTGCTGCTCCGTACTCATTGATGAGTCCGCCGAGGATCGGGCGTCGCGAGATCGCATCTCTATCCCGTGCTCGCAAGCGTGGCCCATGTCTCCGATCAACTGGAGGATGGAGCCCCATCGCTTGATGGGGTCGGTGCCCGTTGTAATGCGCCACCTACTCCCGTAAGACCCGTTTGAGGTGTCGTCGCCCTCGAACCAGGATCCAGTCCAAGCACTCCGCTCGAGCCGTGCCGACCCACCGTTCGGCGTGAGCGTTGGCGTTTGATGCCCGGATGGGGGTGGTGATGATCCGCTCGGGCCGGACCAGGATCGAGCGCCACAGCTCTCTTGGGAGCAGCCTGCTCGCCGCGGCCAGGAACGCTCGGTCCGCACTCCTGTATACCGGTCGCTTCACCTGACGCCGCAAGATGGCCAGCTGGTGACGGAGAACGACGATCTCCAGATCGGCGTCGGCCACCGTGCGCTCGCTCGACCGGATCAGGCCGAGGAAACGACGCAAGAGCAGGTAGAGGAGGGACCGGATCACGGCGGGGCATTGTCCCAGACGGCTGCGTGACCGCCTTCATGCGGCCCCCGATCGAGTTTCTGGACCCCACGGGCGCCCTCCCGCGAGCGACCTGTTCGGTAAGCGCGGCCGCGCCTGGCTCCGTGACCAGGAGCTCCCTGCCGACGAGCGCGAGACCGTCCAGGCCAGCCTCCGCCACGTCGAGTTCTTAGATGGTGAGCTCCGCCTGGTGGACCGAACCATCGCCAAGCAGGTCCTGGCGTGGCCAGAGGTCCGCCGGATCATGACGATCCCGGGGATGGGCGCCACCGCCAGTGCAGGAGTGATGGCCGCCATCGGAGACATCCGGAGGTTCCCCACGCCCCGCCACCTGGTGGCCTACCTCGGGCTGGATGCCCGGGTCCGCCAGTCCGGATCGGCCCCGGCCCGGCACGGGGGCATCTCCAAGCAGGGTTCGGCCGAGGCCAGGCACCTCCTGGTGGAGGCGGCGTGGGCGGCCGTTAGGACCCCCGGGCCGCTCCGGGCGTTCGGCGAGCGGATCCGCGCCCGGCGAGGCGCCAACATCGCCACGGTGGCCGTGGCTCGAAAGCTCGCCATCCTCTGCTGGCATCTGCTCACCCGGGAGGAGGACTACGCCTTCGCCCGACCCTCCCTGGTCCGGGAGAAGATCCGGCTCCTCGAGCTGGCCGCCGGCGCCCCGAACCGCAACGGCTACCGTAACCTGGTCCGGGTCTTCGCCACGCCAGCCCAGCGGCGGCTGGAGCGGGAAGTCGGAGCCCAGGCCGAGAAGGCGTATCGGCGGTTCGTGAAGGACTTCCAAGCGACGGGCAATAAGGGTGCGGGCGCCATCACTGGGGCGCGCATGTCTGTGCCCCCCAAGGGGCAAGCACCGCGGCAGGAACAAGCCCCGGATCCTGCTCTTTAGCTCGAGGCAACCCGCACCCACATCACATCGTGAAACGGAGCATCCGGGATGTCCAGTGGACTTGACTTTCATCCGTTGTGATCGATGTAGGTTCGCAGGGTACGCTCAAGATGTCGTCTCCCGAAGACGAGGGTCCAATCCAGGCATTCAGCCCGAAGGGTTCCTACCCATCGTTCGCAGAAGGCGTTGGCGTTCGGGGCCCGGATCGGGGTGAGGACGATCCTCATGCCCCCTGAGCGGAACACCTCCTCGAACGGGTCGGTGAACTTGGAGTCCCGGTCGTGGATCAGGAACGCATGCCGGACCCCCGGCCGCCCCTGTCCGTGACGACCGCGGCCTGACCGGCCCGTCCGGGTATTGCGGCGGGTTTCTTCGGCAGGCGCGGCCCCAATGCGGCCCCACCCCAGGTCAGAGGTGGTTGCAGCGGACCCTGGGATCCGCTGGCGGACTCGGATAGGGAGGAGGGACAATTCACCCCTGACCAGGCACGCTGGCGATCCGGTCGTCGAGGTCCCGCGAGGCGAAAAAGGGGGCCTGACCAGCGGAAACGGGTGGGGCGGGGTGGACTCGAACCACCGGCCTGCGGATTATGAGTCCGCTGTCCCCGCCTTCGCTACCAGCGGAAACAGGCGCGAAAGGGCCTCCGACCTGCAGTTTTGCTCCCGGTCGCGTTGGGTCATTTCCCGTCGTTTCCCGTGCACTCGCGGCCCCAATGCGGCCCCAGCTTGGTTTGGATCCCCGGGGCGTCATCGCGCTTCCCGCAGCAATCCCGACGGGCACCGCCCGTAGGAAGCGGTTGACCTCCCCTTCCCCCAGAGTCACTCCGCCAGCCGCAAGCTTGCGAAGGGTCGTCCCTCACATTGTGATGACGACCTTCCCGCGGGCGTGTCTCTGCTCGAAGTAGCGGATGGCCTCGGGGACCTCGATGAGCGGGTACGTCCGGTCGATCACTGGTGTGATCTTCCCTGATTCGATGAGCTCGGTGAGGGCGAGCAGATAGTGCTGGTTCACGGCCGCATGGGGTGAGCGGATCCGTTGGGGCACGAACGGTGCCATCACCCGCCCCCTGTAGTTCCGGCCCAGGCCGCCGAGCCACCGGCCGGACGTGTTCGCGTTGGGTATGAGGATCCCCTTCGGCGTGACCGCACGCAGGCAGTGCGACAGCGGATGATTGGCGACGTTGTCCAGGATGACGTCGAACCGCGCTGTTCCCCGGGTGAAGTCGTCGCGGGTGTAGTCGATGACCGCGTCGGCGCCGATCGACCGGACGAGGTCGGCGTTCCTGGTGCTGCACACGCCGGTCACGTGGGCGCCGAGCGCTTTGGCGATCTGGACGGCGAACGTGCCGACGCCGCCGGACGCCCCGTTGACGAGGACCTTCTGTCCTGGCTGCACGTGGGCCGCGTCCCGCAGCGCCTGCAGGGCCCCGCACGCGGCGGTGGGAACGCCCGCGGCCTGCTCGAAGGTGATCGTGGGCGGCTTCGGGACGACCTTGTCGCGCGGGGCGCGCGTACTCGGCGAAGGCGCCGGCGACGTAGAGGTCGCCGCAGGATCCGAAGACCTCGTCGCCCGGGTGAAGATCCGTGACCTTCGAACCGACCTCGGTGACCGTGCCGGCAACGTCCGTCCCTCGGACACCGTGCCTCGGTCGCCGAAGTCCGGCGCCGAGGCGGGCGACGTACGGGACGCCCCTCACGATGACGCCGTCAGCCAGGTTGAGGCCAGCCGCGTGCACGCGGATCAGCACGTCCTTCTCCCCGACGACCGGTTTGTCGATCTCCTCCGGGGCGAGAACATCCGGCGGCCCGTACCGGTGCTGGACGATCGCCTTCATGGTGCCCTCCTTGTCCGCCGCGCCTCACACGGTGATGACGACCTTGCCTCGGGCGTGTCCCTCCTCCAGAGACCGGATGGCCTCGGGGACCTCGCTCAGCGGGTAGGTCCTGTCGATGACCGGTGTGACCTTGCCGGCCTCGATGAGCTCCTTCAGGACCACCAGGTCCTCGCTCCTTTCCTTCAATATGAGCTGGCGCAGCCTCTGGCCCACGAACGGCGACAGCATGGGCGCCCGGAGGATCTGGCGATCGAAGCCTCCGAGCCACCGTCCGCCCCCTTCGCCTCCCACGATGACGAGCGTCCCCCGGGGGGCGAGGGCGCGCCGGAGCTGTGACAGGGAGCGGTTCCCCGCGGTGTCGAGGATGAGGTCATAGCGCTGCGCCCCGTCGGCGAAGTCCTCGCTCGTGTAGTCGATCACGTGGTCCGCGCCGATCGATCGGACCAGGTCCCCCTTCGTCGTGCTGCACACCCCGGTGACCTCCGCGCCGAACGCCTTGGCCAGCTGCACCGCGAACGTGCCCACGCCTCCCGCCGCGCCGATGATCAACACCTTCTGCCCCGGCTGTACCTGTCCCCTTTCGCGAAGGCCCTGGAGGGCGGTCACGCCCGAGATGGGGACCGCCGCCGCCTGCTCGGAGGTGAGATTCGCCGGCTTCGGGGCCAGCTTGTCCTCTCGAGCGCACGCGTACTCGGCGAAGGAGCCCTCGCACGTGCCGAACACCTCGTCTCCCGGGTGGAACCGGGTCACGTTCGTGCCGACCTCCTCCACGCGCCCGGCGACGTCCCTGCCCCGGATGCGGACCTTGGGCTTCCTGAGCCCGTAGCCCATGATGCGGACCAGGTACGGCAGCCCGGTCATGAGGTGCCAGACACTGGGATCGACGCCGGCCGCGTGCACCCGTACGAGCACGTCGTCATCCCCCACCCCCGGCTTGTCGATGTCCCTGAGCTCCAGGACGTCGGGTGAGCCATAGGTGTCTTGGACGATTGCCTTCATGGTGTCTCTCCTTCACTGTGCGGGTACTGGAACAGGTCGTCGAGCGGGACGTCTGGGGGGCCGTACCGATGCCGGACGATCGCCCTCATCGTTGTCTTCTGAGCGTTGAATTCCTGTCCCCCCGAAGCCGATGAGGACAGCTCCTCCAGCAGTCCCCGCACGAGCCGGTCGATCTCGTCGCGGATCGGCCGGATCTCCTCCACGGTCTTCCCGGCCGGCTCGGGCAGGTCCCAATCGAGGTATCGCTTGCCGGGGTAGATCGGGCAGGCGTCCCCGCACCCCATGGTGATAACGGCGTCGGCATCGCGGATCGTGAAGGGGTCGGAAAGTGCGATCACTGTTCGGATGATCCTTCGGCGTCAGCGAATGCCGAAGACAGAAACCGGTGCGTCCAGTCCTCCGCGAAGCGCCGGGAGTCGGCGAACACCACGCGTAGCTCCGGGTAGCGCACCTCAAGTCGGGACAGCTGGTCAGCGAGCCAGGCCCCAGAGACGTGCTCCAGCTTGTACAGGGCCGAGTACCTTCCTTCCACCACGACGGCTGCGTGGGGAATCTCGGCGAGCCGCTGCATCTGGAAGGCGTGAGGTAGCCCCAGCGGGGATTCTCCCTGCCCAGACGAAGGATCTGGCTCAGGCCGCCGAGCCAACGGCCTGACGTGTTTGCGTTGGGTATGAGGGTCCCCTTCGGCGTGAGCGCGCGCCGGCAGTGCGACAGCGGATGATTGGCGACGTTGTCCAGGAGGACGTCGAACCGTTCGGTTCCCTGGGTGAAGTCCTCCTGGGTGTAGTCGATGACCGCGTCGGCGCCGATCGACCGGACGAGGTCGGTGTTCCTGGTGCTGCACACGCCGGTCACCTGGGCACCGAGCGCCTTGGCGATCTGGACGGCGAACGTGCCGACGCCGCCGGACGCGCCGTTGATCAGGACCTTCTGCCCTGGCTGCACGTGCGCCGCGTCACGCAGCGCCTTCAGGGCCGCGCACGCGGCGGTGGGAATGGCCGCGGCCTGCTCGAAGGTGATCGTGGCAGGCTTCGGGACGACCTTGTCGCGCGGGGCGCGCGCGTACTCGGCGAAGGCGCCGGCGACATAGAGGTTGGCGCAGGATCCGAAGACCTCGTCCCCGGGGCGCAGATCTGTGACCTTCCAACCGACCTCGGTGACCGTGCCGGCGAGGTCGATCCCTCGGACGCCGTGCTTCGGTTGGCGGAGTCCGGCGAAGAGGCGGGCGATGTACGGGACGCCTTTCATGACGACGTCGTCAGCCAGGTTGAGGCCGGCCGCGTGCCCGCGGATCAGCACGTCATCGTCCCCGAGGACCGGTTTGTCGATCTCCTCCAGAGCGAGGACATCAGGGGGCCCGTACCGGTGATGGACGCTCGCCTTCATGGTGGTCTGTTGAGCGTTGGATTCCTGTCCCGCGACGCTCGCGGGACTTGTCTTCGCGGCCACGACTCCTCCTTCCGTTGGGCAAGGGCGTCATCTGATCGTCTCCGACAGACTGCTCAAGGGCAGGAGTCGAACGGCCTCCAGCTCATGGGGCAAGCGGTGCCCAGCGATCGCCGACAACTTGAGTTCCGAAGCCCTGCAGCCGCACGCTGGCGTCTGACGCGCACCTCAGTGAGACACCGGCGTCATCTCGTAGCCCTGCAGAGCTGCCGGCAGCGCATCGAGGACCGCCGCGAGACCGGTGAGGTGCAGGTTCAGCGCGACCGCGCCCACAACCTCGTCGCGCGTCACGCCTTGCTTCCGCGCCATGGCCGCGTGCCACATCACACCACGGGGGTTGCGGTTCGCGGTCTGGATCGCGATGTTCAGGAGCTGCTTGGTCTTCGGGTCCAACCCCGGACGCGCGATCTGCGCCTGCACGATCGCATCGAATCGCTCCGCGAGGTCGGGGAGCTCCTCCTCGAACAGTTGGTAGGGGTCCTTCGTGGGTACCTCCACGTTCGTCACCTCCCGGTGAAACGCTATTCGGGTACGTCGGGCGTCGTGCAAGTCGCGAGGCCCCCAGCATATGGGCCCCTTGGACCGTGGCCTGCCAGCCTCCGGTTCGATGCTGACCTCTTTCCCACGGCTTCGTCGATGGCTCGCCGACCCGAGGGTTCGACCGATCATCCTGGCAGGAGGGTCCGTCCGAGGCGGCGCAGCCCTCGAGGCGGCATTGAGGCCGTTCCCGCGGTGGCAATCCGTTGGCACGCGCGGCCATTCGGCGATCCGGGGGCGGCGAGCGCATCCCGAAAAGGGCTGGTCAGGAGCGTGGGCGGGGAGGACTCGACCTCCGACCGGCGGATTATGAGGAGGCGCTCCCTTTTCCGTCTCGATCTCACGTGCGATTCAGTGAATGCTCACGGCATTCATGCGCCCGAGCCTCAGCCATACCAGGGCTTCTCGTCGGGCTCGACGCGGAGCCCATCCATGAGCTTGTTGAAACCGCTGAACAGGTCGACGACCGCCATCAACTCGAGGACGGCTTGGTCGTCCAATCCCAGCTTCTGCACCGCAGAAGTGTGGACTTGCAGTCAGTAGTCGCAGCTGTTCACCGCCGATACGGCCACGGCGATGATCTCCTTCGTCAATCGGTCGAGCTTCCCGGAATCGATCATCACCGCCTTCACCTTGTTCCAGTTCGCCTCCAGGTAGGCAGGGTTCGACGCCATCACCTTGTACAGGTTGGGGACGAAATCGATCCCGAACGTGCTCTTGATCTCCTCGTAGATGTCCCTGACCCGGCCCGAGGCTTCGTCCTCGGAAACCATCTCGATCGCTGGCATCCGTCGCCCCCTTTCTCGTCGGTGCTCGTTCAGTCCGCCGCGACCACTGCCCGCCGCTCGGGCGCCTCTTCGAGGTGATGCAGGATCCGCGTGTTCTGCTCGCGAATCTCCTCAAGGCTCCGCATCATCCGCTTGGGCGGGCAGTCCTCGGGCATGCGATCGAACATCTCCTCGCACTTCCTCATGGCCCGCTCGCCGAGCCTCGGTCCGAAGCGGCGAAGCGCGGCGAGGGTCGCCACCAAGACCGCGGCGCCGATGATCACCTTCTTCATCTCGGTCCCTCCCGTCTCTGGACTTGCTCTCCCGATCAATGCACCGCTGCGACGTGCCTCTTCTGCGGCGTGTGGATACCGAACGGCACGTACAGGGGGCACACGCCAATGGCGCCGGTTACCATGAGCCAGAGGCCGAAGGCGGCCACCACGATACGACGACGCTAGCCTCCAGTCCCCCCAGCAGCAACACGCCGACTGCAATCGGCGGGAGCCCCGCGACAACGCGGATGGTCCGGTCGGCGGCCCCTTCGTTCTTCGGAAACATCTTCGGTCATCTCAGCCTCGCTATGGTCGCGCCGAGTGGTCGGTGCGGTGAAGTGCCTCGAGAAGCCGGTTGTACTCCTCGACGTCGATCTCCCCCCTCGCCAGGCGGTCGGCGAGCGTGCGCTCGGGGTCGTCTCTCCAGCCGTGTCCGCCTTGTCCCGAATGACCGTGGCCCATCATCCGGCCCATCATCACCATGCAGATGACCATGAACACGGCGCCGACCAGCCACCATCCGGCCCCCCATCCCCACATCATCGTCCTCACCTCCTTGTTCGGGCAGCGCCTCCTAATGGCCGCCGCTCCTACCGTTCAGGACGATCCGGCGGGCGAGAGGGATACACCCTCGGTTCGAGCGGCCCGCGCGAGGGGGCGTCAGGTCGCCGCGGACGCCGCGGCGCGCGGTTCGCAGACGAGCACCCCTTGCTCGTCGAGGGAGAGGTCGCAATGCGCACCCAGGGCGACTTGCAGCTTCCGTCTGGCGCGATGGAGCCGGATCTTGACCGCGTCGAGGGAGGTCCCGAGCATCCGGGCGATCTCCGGGTTGCTCAGCTCCTCCAGGTCATGCAAGAAGATGACCTGCTGGTACTCGGTGGAGAGGGCCTCGATGTAGCTCCTGACGCAGGCGCTCATGTCGGCCTGCTCAAGGACCCGATCGAGCCTCAGTTGGTCCGCGATGTCGCCCCTGGAGCTCGCTGCCCCCGACTCGCCGTCGTCGAGGGGCTCGGTCCTCGGTTGGCGCGACGACTTGCGGAACCGGTCGTAGCAGACGTGCGTGGCGATCCGGTACAGCCACGAGACCAAGAAGTCGGGATCGCGGAGCGAGTCCAACTTGCGATGAGCCTGCAGGAAGACGTCCTGGGTAAGGTCATCGGCCTCCGCCGGATCACGGACAATGCTCAGGATGTACCGGCGGATCTGTGCGTGGTACGAGGCGAAGATCTCCGCGGACGACAAGCCGGTGGCGGTGCCTGATGCTCCTCCGCCCCGTTCCCAGCGGCCATCGGCGACCTGCGAGCCCGACCGACCTTGCTCAGACAACACCGAGCGACTCCCTGTGTGGGTTGGACCCCATGAAGGGCTCATTCTCGCCACCCGTGTAGGGCCGATGGTCCCCCTTGCTGCGGGACCGGCCGGCCTCCATCCCGCAGGGAGGCACGCCAGTCAGTCATATCCTCCCCGGGAAGCTCCCGGACAACGGAAACCGCCGGCACCTGTCGGCCCCCGGCGGCCCCCGTCGATTCTCGCCGTTCGGCGTCACCGCGCCTGCCGAGCGAGGACCTGCCTCCGCCCCTGGAACTCCTCCTCGGAGATCTCGCCTCTGGCGAAGCGCTCCTCGAGGATCTGCCGGGCGTCCGGCGCGCGGCGTCCCTCGTCCCTTCGGCCGCTCGATCCACCTCTGATCGCCCACACGATCAGGGCGATGATGCCGCCCCAGAAGACCAGCATCCAAAGGCCCATCCCGAGCATCATCGTTCCCCCCTCCGATCAGGCCACGACTTCGTCGTGGCCACCGGGCCCGGCCGCCACGTCGGCGTCTCCACCGCTGCAGCACCGAGACCCTCCTCCCTCGTCCGCCGCGCCCGGCTGCTCACGAGAGCCGGCCTTCTCGGCCGTCGCCGGGCCGCAACCGCAGGCCTCGGCCATGCGCTTCATCATGTCCTCACCGCAGAAGGACGAGGAATCTTGCATCGAGCCTCCGTCCGATCCTTGGCTCTGATGGGTCTTGCTCTCAGACATCGAAACCCTCCTCCTTTGTCACAGCGCCGGTGCGGCTTCCCGCTGCCGTGCCGTCGAGATGTGCAGCGGCACGTACAGGAGACAGAACCCGGCGGCGCCGGTCGCTAGCGCCCACACGCCGAGGGCGGCGAGGACGAGACCGACGATCCCGCCTCCCACCCCGTCGAACAGGAACAGCCCAAGCGGCAGCAGGGCGATCCCGGCCGCCAGCCTGAGGGCCCGATCCAACCCTCCCACGTTCTGGTGCAGCATCTGAGTCACCTCCTTTCGCCGATGTATCCACCGTGCAGGACGAATCGACGGGCGCAACGGATACACCCTGCATAGCGAATTCCGCCGCATAGGAGGGAGCATGGGAACCAGCAGGAGCAGCTGGGTGGGGGCCGAACGCCGAAAGAGCCCGCAACGTGGGTTCACGTTGGCACGCCGTTGGCACTGACCTTCTTCCTGCTGGTCCACGATCGAACAGCGGATGCGAAATCCGCCGGCCCACCCGTTCTTCCATTACTCGGTGCCCTCACTGCATCCGGAATTCGCCGACTTTCCTTCGCACGTGCGGCCCCACCGCGGCCCCGCCCCAGGTCACAGGTGGTTGCAGCGGACCCTAGGATCCGCTGGAGGCCCGGAATCGCGAGCGGAGAGAATTCACCCCTGACCAGGCACGACGGATGATCCGGTCCGAGTGGTCCCCGAGGCGAGAAGTGCGCGCTGACCAGCAGAAACGGGTGGGGCGGGGTGGACTCGAACCACCGGCCTGCGGATTATGAGTCCGCTG
>WNGA01006222.1_pt1 | contig 18225 bp, 15 predicted proteins | sample 5400061 | NCBI WGS metagenome assembly WNGA01 (sample SAMN13153366, study PRJNA577476) | soil metagenome | isolation source: 100 cm soil or saprolite under grassland replicate 2 | place: USA:California | collected 2016-06-15 | reverse complement strand
GCGCTCTCGGCCTTTTCCGCGTCTTCCGCCGCCATGGTGGAGGAATACGGCAGGCTCATCCCCATGGCCTCGATGGCGGACGACATCGTGTTCGCCGTGAACATGCCGCCGCACGCCCCGGCGCCGGGGCAGGCGCGGCGCTCCACCTCGAGCAGGTCCGCCGCCGAGAGCTTGCGGGCGCTGTACTGGCCTACCGCCTCGAAGGCGCTCACCACCGTGAGCGCCTGCCCGCGGTACTCGCCCGGCTTGATGGTGCCGCCGTACACGAACACCGCCGGGATGTTCATCCGGGCGATCGCGATCAGCGCCCCCGGCATGTTCTTGTCACAGCCACCCACCGCGAGCACGCCGTCGACGCACTGGGCGTTGCACACCGTCTCGATGGAGTCGGCGATCACCTCGCGCGACACGAGAGAGTACTTCATTCCCTCCGTGCCCATCGAGATCCCGTCGCTCACCGTGATCGTGCCGAACGTCTGCGGCATCGCCCCTGCCGCCCGGACCGCCGCCTCCGCCCGGACCGCCAGGTCGTTGAGCCGCGCGTTGCACGGCGTGATGGTGGAGTGCGCGTTCGCGATCGCGATGATCGGCTTCGCGAAATCCTGGTCCTGGAACCCCACGGCGCGCAGCATGGCGCGGTTGGGCGTGCGCTCGACGCCCGCGGTGATCGTCCGGCTCCTGAGCGTGCTCATGCGTTCATCACCCTCTCGACGTCCTCGAGCCGCGGGTCAATCTCGACCGGACGGTTGGCGCGCGCCGGCGGCGGCTCGAGCTCCTGGTGGTAGTGCGTGACGATGCCCGGATCCTTCAGGACGTGCCCCGTGAGGATCGCGACGACGCGCGTGCCAGCGCCGATCGTCCCCTCGCGGACGAGGCGGCGCACGCCAGCCACCGCCGCGGCGCTCGCCGGCTCGCACCCGATGCCCGCGCCGTCCACGACGGCCTTGGCTTCGAGAATCTCGGCGTCGCTCACGGTCGTGACCACCCCCTCCGTGTCGCGGATCGCGCGCGCGGCGCGGTCGTAGGACGCCGGGTGGCCGATGTTGATCGCCGTGGCCACAGTGTGCGGCTCCACCCGGTGACGGCGGGCGAAGCCTTCCCGGAAGCTCAGCGCGAACGGCGCCGCCCCGTCGGCCTGAATCGCGGCCAGGCGCGGCAGCCGGTCGATGATCCCCCATTCCCGCGCCTCCACGAGCGCTTTCCCGAACGCGGCCGTGTTGCCGAGGTTGCCCGCCGGCACGACGATCCAGTCGGGCGGCTCCCAGGCGAGCTGCTGCAGCGTCTCCAGCACGATCGTCTTCTGGCCCTCGAGCCGGAACGGGTTGACCGAGTTCAGGAGGTACACGCCGAGCCGCGCGCTGGCCGCGTCGGCCAGCTCGAGGCACTGGTCGAAGTTGCCGCGCACGAGCAGCGTGCGCGCGCCGTAGGCGAGCGCCTGCGCCAGCTTGCCCAGGGCGACCTGCCCCTTGGGCACGAGCACCAGCGCCGGCAGCCCCGCGAGCGCCGCGTACGCCGCGAGCGCCGCGCCGGTGTTGCCGGTGGACGCGCATGCCACGGCGCGCGCCCGCACCCGGCGCGCCTGCGTCACGCCCACGGTCATCCCCCGATCCTTGAACGAGCCGGTGGGATTCTGGCCCTCGTGCTTGAGCAGCAGCCCGCGCGCTTCCGCCCAGGCCGCGACCGGCGCGCTCGCGACGAGGGGCGTGTTGCCTTCGGGATACGAAAGGATGTGCTCGCCCGCCGTCGGCAGGACGGCCTCGGTGTAGCGCCACACGCCCGAGGCCAGCGGCCCGCGCCGCACCCCCCAGCGGGCGTCGAACAGCGCGCGCAGCGCGCTCCCCCCGCCGCCCGCGGCGGGGGGCGGGTGGCGGATCTCGAGCAGGCCGCCGCATTCGGGGCAGCGCGGGTGGGGATCGGTCTCGGGCCGCTCGCCGCCGCAGCTCGCGCAGAGCTGCCGGGTGGCGCTCATGTGCTCGCGAGTTTCAGCACATCGTTCAGGATGCCGCCGGCCGTCACCGCCGGGCCAGCGCCGGGCCCGGTGATCACGAGCGGGTTCTTCTTGTAGCGCATGGTCGTGAAGATAAACTGGTTGTCGGTCCCGTTGAGCGCCGCCATCGGGCTCGACGCGTCCACCACCACGAGCCCCACGCGGATGGCGCGCGGCGTCACGATCGCCCGGTAGCGGAGCACGCCACCGCGCCCGCGGGCCGCGGCGACGCGCCGGGCCCACGGCTCGTCGTACTGCTCGAGCCGCGCCAAAAAGTCGTCGAGCGCCAGCTGCTCCGCCCCCTCGGGCACGAGCGACTCGACCGCGATGTCCGCGAGCTCACCGGGGAAGCCAAGCAGCCGCCCGAGGATCAGCGCCTTGCGCGCCACGTCCATCCCCGAGAGATCCTCGCGCGGGTCCGGCTCGGGGTAGCCCTTGGCGATCGCGCCGCGCAACGCCTCCGAGAAACGCTGGCCGCGGCCCAGCTCGCCGAACAGGTAGCCCAGCGTGCCCGAGGGGCAGCCCTCGATCTTGGACACCCGGTCGCCCGACTCCACGAGCTTGTGATAGGTGTCGATGATCGGGAGGCCCGCGCCGACGGTGGCCTCGTGCAGCAGCCGGCGGCCGTGCGCCTGCGCCGCGGCGGTGAGCTCGTCGAACGTCCGCTTGTCGGCCGTCACGGGGCGCTTGTTCGCGAGCACGACGTGCATCCCGGCGGCCAGGGCGGTCTTGAGCGTGCCGCTCGTGTCGGCGGCCGTGAGGTCCACGAGGATCGGGTTCGAGAGGGCGTGGCGGGCGACGAACGCCACGGCCTCCGCGGCTCCACCTCCCGCCCGCCGGCCGCCCGGCGCCCGCGCGAGGGGCGTCCCCTTGGCCTTGGCGGCGCCGAGCGTGGCGAGCTTCCGGGGCGACAGGCCGTCCGCGTCGAACACGAAGCCGCTGCGGTCGATGAGCCCCACGATGCGGAGCTTCAGCATATCCTGCTTCACCTTCGCGATCATCGGCGCGAGCGCCCGCCCGATCTGCCCGAACCCGAGCAGCACGACGTCGGTGCGCTCCGGATGCGCCACGTCGCCGCCGCCGATCTTCGAGAGCTGGAACGCGGCGTGCACCGCCCGCAGCGCGCGCGCCGCGTCCTTGCCGTCCACCACCAGCGACAGGTTCAGTTCCGAGGACCCCTGCGCGATCGCGATCACGTTGATCCCCGCCTCGGCGAGCGCCGAGAACACGCGCGATGCGATCCCCGGTGTGCCCGCCATCCCGAGTCCCACCACCACGACCGTCGCCGCGCCGGTGCGCACCTCCACGCCGTCGATCTCCTGACGCGCGATCTCGCGGCGGAACGTCTCCTCCAGGCTCCGTCGCGCCCGCTCGGCGCTCTCCTCGGGGACGCTGAAGCAGATCGAGTGCTCGGACGAGGCCTGACTGATGAGCGACACGGAGATGCCCTCCTGATGCACCGCGGCGAACGTGCGGGCCGCGATGCCGGGGACGCCCAGCATCCCGCTGCCCGTCACCGTGAGGAGCGCCTGGCGCGGGATGGCCGACAGCGCCTTCACGGGATACTGGTCGAGGGTGCGGCGGCGCGAGATCTCGGTGCCGAGCGAGGCGGGATCGGCGAACGGGCGGATGCGGATCGCGACGTTCCGCTTGATCAACGGCACGAGCGCGCGCGGATGCAGCACCTTGGCGCCGTAGTAGGCGAGCTCGGCCGCCTCGCGCACGTGCACCTGCGGCACCACGCGCGCGTCCGGCACGATGCGCGGGTCCGCCGTGAGGAGGCCGGGCACGTCCTTCCAGAGCGACACCTCGCGCGCCCCGAGCACGCGCGCCAGCACGGTGGCGCTCAAGTCCGAGCCGCCCCGGCCCAGCGTGGCGACCTGGCCGTCCGGCGCGGCACCGAGGAAGCCCGGCACGACCGGGACCACGCCGCGCGCGAGCAGGGGAGCGAGCGTCTGCCGGGCGCCGCGCTCGGTCAGCGCCAGGTCGGGGGACGCGTTCCCGAACGTCCCGTCGGTCTTCACGACCTCGACGGCGTCCACGTACGCGACGGGACAGCCGGCGGCGTCGAGCGCGGCCGCGAACAGCTGCGCCGACAAGCGCTCCCCCCGGGCGACGAGATAGTCGGTGGTGCGCGGCGTCAGCTCGCGCAGCACGCCGAGTCCCTCGGCGACCTGGGCCAGCTCCGCGAACGCGGCGTCGATCGTCCCCAGCAGCTCGTCGAGCTTGCCACCGGGTCCGAGCAGAGCGCGCGCGGTTTCCGCGTGCCCGGCGCGCAGCTTCGCGGCGGCGTGCTTGACGTGACTCGTATCCCCGCGCGCCGCCCGGGCAGCGGCCTCGAGCAACGTATCCGTCACGCCGCCCATCGCCGACACCACCACGACCTGCGGAACGGAGCGGTGCGCGAGCACGATCCCGACGGCGTGCCGCACGCCGGCGGCGTCCGCGAGCGACGCGCCGCCGAACTTGTGGACGTGCGGAGCGCCGCGGGGGGCGGGCCGGGGGGGCCGGGGGGGCCGGGGGGTTGGGGGGGGCGGGGGCATCGGCGCCTCAGGCGGCCTCGTAGCCGCCGGTGGGGCGCGCCATCTGGAAGCTCTCGACGGCGACCCCGCGCGCGCGCCACGCACCTACCATCGCGTCCGCCACGGCGGCGGCGCTGCGCGCGGGCGCGATGGCCACGAGCGTCGGACCCGAGCCCGAGAGCGTCGCGCCGTACGCCCCCGCCTGGCGAGCCGCCGCGGTCACCTCGTCGAAGCCCGGCACGAGCGAGCGGCGGTAAGGAACGTGCAGCACGTCGTCCAGTCCCGCGCTCAGCAGGATGGGATCGGCGTGGGCGAGCCCATGGACCAACGCCGCGCTCTTCCCGGCGGCGACCACGGCGTGGGCGTGGGGCACCGTCCGCGGCAGCACCGCCCGCGCCTGCTTCGTCTCCAGGGTGAAGTCGGGGATCGCGAACACCAGCGCCAGCGACGCGTGCACGGCGAGCGGCGTGACCGTGAGCCCCTCCGGCCCTTGCAGCGCGAGCGTCGCGCCCCCGTAGACGGCCGGGGCCACGTTGTCCGGGTGGCCCTCGACCTCCGTGCACAGGGCGGCGAGCGCGTTCGGGACGAGGTCCAGCTCGAGCAGCACGGCGGCCGCGGCGGCGCCCGCCACCGTCGCGGCGGCCGAGGAGCCCAGCCCGCGGGACACGGGGATGTCGGACTCGGCGCTGAGCGCCAGGTGGCCCGGCACCGCGCGGCCGGCGGCCCGGCAGGCGGCGACGAAGCCGCGGTACAGCAGGTCGCGGTCGGGCGGCGCGTCCACGGCGGCGAGCGTGCCCCGGCGCTCGATCGTCACGGGCCCGTGCGTGGCGTCGGTTCCCGGCCTGGCGGTGACCCGGATCCAACGGCCGACGGCCACGCCGACGCAGTCGAACCCGGCGCCCAGATTGGACGTCGAGCCCGGTACCCGGACGGTTACGCTCGCTCGCATCAGGGGTCCCACGTCTCCCGGAAACAGAAACGCCCGCGAACGACGGCCGCGGGCGGGGCGCATTTTAGCACTTTGTTTAACGTGGCGGCAATACGCGGCAAATCACCACGAACGCTTCCCTTGTTATGTTGATACATACCGCGGGCGTCCGGGACCGTCAAGGAGGAACGGGGGATGGCGAAAATCCGGGTGGGGATCCTCGGCGCGACCGGGATGGTGGGCCAGCGCTTCCTCCAGCTGCTCGAAGGCCATCCGCACTTCGCGGTGACCGCGCTCGCCGCGTCGGACCGCTCGCGCGGGAAGCCCTACGCCGAGGCGTGCGCCTGGCGTCTCGCGGGAGATATGCCCGCCGCCGCGCGCGAGATGCTCGTCCGCGACCCCGAGCCGCCCCTCGACTGCGACCTCGTGTTCTCGAGCCTTCCGGGTGACGTGGCGGGACCGCTCGAGACGCGGTTCGCGCGCGCCGGCTACCCGGTGATCAGCAACTCGTCGTCGCACCGCATGGACGACCAGGTGCCGCTCCTCGTCCCCGAGGTGAATCCCGAGCATCTTGCCGTGCTCGACGCGTGCGCCGGGGCGGGCCCCGGTTGCATCGTCACCAATCCCAACTGCTCGACCGTCATGATCGCGCTCGCCCTGGCGCCGCTCGCGGCGCGCTTCGGCGTGGAGGCCGTGAGCGTGACGACGCTCCAGGCCCTCTCCGGCGCGGGCTATCCCGGCGTGGCCTCGCTCGACATCACCGACAACGTCGTCCCGTTCATCGCCGACGAAGAGGAGAAGATCGAGCGCGAGACGCGCAAGATCCTCGGCCGGCTGAACGGCGGCCGGGTGGAGCCGGCGGGATTCGCCGTGGGCGCGCAGTGTCACCGGGTCAACGTCGTGGACGGCCACCTGGCGGCCGTGCGCGTGAAGCTGGGCCGCGCCGCCGAGCCGGCCGAGCTGCGCGAGGCGTTCGCTTCGTTCACCGCGCTCCCGCAGCAGCTGCGGCTGCATACGGCGCCCGAGCGTCCCATCCTCGTGCGCGACGAGCCTGACCGCCCGCAGCCGCGCCTCGACCGCGACGCGGGGCGGGGGATGAGCGTCACCGTGGGACGCATCGCGCGGGACGCGGTGTTGGGCCATCGCTTCGTCGCGCTGAGCCACAACACCATCCGGGGGGCCGCGGGCGCGGCGATCCTCAATGCGGAGCTGCTGCTGGCGAAGGGATACCTGAAGAGCCTCTGATCCACGCCCATGTCATCCTCAATCCCGCCGCGGCCGGCGGCGCGGCGGGCCGCGCGCTCGATCCCATCGCGCGCGAGTTCCAGCGCCACGGCTGGGCGGTCCACGTCGAGCGGACCGAGGGTCCCGGCCACGGCGTCGAGCTCGCCGCGCGCGCGGCGCGCGAGGGGGCGAACCGGGTCGTGGCCGTCGGCGGCGACGGCACCGTGCACGAGGTCGCGAACGGGCTGCTGCGCGACGTAGGGGCGCAGCATGCTCCGCCCCTACTCGGCGTCGTGCCGACCGGCACGGGGAACGACTTCGCGAAGCTCGTGGGCGTGTACCGTCACGCGCCGGTGCGCGCGGTGCGCCGGCTCGTGACGGCGCACCCGGCGGCGTTCGACGTCGGCTGCGTGCTCGGCGAGTACTTCGTCAACAGCACGGGGTTCGGGTTCGGGCCGGAGGTGGTGCGGGTGCGGAACGGGATGCCGGGGCTCAAGGGGTTCTTGTCCTACCTGCTACCCGTGTTTCACGCGTTCGCGAGCTTTCGGCCGCCGTTGTTCGAGGTGCGCGCGGCCGGGTTCGCGGAGACCGGGTACATGATGATGGTGGAGGTGTGCAATGGCACGACGGCGGGCGGCAGCTATAAATTCGCTCCCGGCGCGGAGCCGGGCGACGGCCGGCTGGACGTGTGCCTCGTCCGCCGGGTCTCGTTGCCGCGGTTTCTCCTGGCGGTGCCCCGCGTGATGCGCGGTACGCACACCCGCATGCGGGAGGTCACCCTGTTCCAAACCCGGGAGGTCACGATCCGCTCGCTCGAGGCGCCGCTGCTCTTGCACCTGGACGGCGAGCTGCGCGAGCCCGGGACCGACGAGTGTACCGTGCGCGTGGAACCGGGACGGCTGAACGTGCTGGTGGCGCGGTGAGTCGGACGGAAAGTTGGAAGGTTGGAACGGGGGAGGGTGCCGCATTGCTCGCCGCGGCGCTCCTTTCCGTCTTTCCAACCTTCCAACTTTCCGCCCAAATCCCCGACACCACCCCCGCTCCCCTCGTGACGACCGGAGCGCTCGTCGTCCCCACCGACACCGTGCGCCGCATCGACCCGATGGGCGCATTCTGGCGCTCGCTCTTGCTCCCCGGGTGGGGCCAGGCCGAGACCGGGCGACCCGTCACCGGCGCGGTGTTCGCGGCGTGGGAAGGCGTCACCATCATGATGACGCTGAAGGCGCAATCGGAGGTGCACTACCTCAAGGAGACGGGCGCTGCGAACGTCGGGGCGAAACGCCAGGAAGTGCAAGATTGGCTCGTCCTGTGGATCTTCAACCACCTGTTCTCCGGTGCCGAGGCGTTCGTCTCGGCGCATCTCCAGGACTTTCCCCGGGACTTGAAGATCCAGGCGTTCCCGGGCGGCGTCGGGGTCACGGTGCCGGTGCCGCGCCCCTTCGGCCCATGAATCCGGCTCCGCTGGGCGTCTTCGACTCCGGGATCGGCGGGCTCACCGTGGCGCGCGCCCTGTTCGAGCGTTTGCCGCGCGAGTCGGTCATCTACTTCGGCGACACCGCGCGCGTCCCCTACGGTCCGAAGTCCCCCGAGACGGTGCGTCGCTACAGCGCCGAGATCCTCGCCTATCTCCTGCACCGCGGCGTGAAGGCGGTGGTCGTCGCCTGCAACACCAGCACGGCACACGCGCTCGATCACCTCAAGGCGCACGCGCCGGTGCCCGTCGTGGGCGTGATCGAGCCGGGCGCCCGCGCGGCGGTGCAGGCGAGCGCGTCCGGCAAGATCGGCGTGATCGGGACGGCCGGCACGATCGCGAGCGGCGCCTACGAGCGCGCTATCAAGGCGCTCCGTCCCGACGCCACGGTGTACGCGCGTGCCTGCCCGCTCTTCGTGCCGCTCGTCGAAGAAGGATGGTTCGATCATCCCGCCACCGAGCTGGTCGCGCACGAGTATCTCGAGCCGCTCAAGCGGGCGGGCATCGACGTGCTGGTGCTGGGGTGCACGCACTACCCGCTTCTGAAGCCGCTGCTCGCCCGCGTAATGGGGCCCGGCGTCGCGCTGATCGACAGCGCCGAGGAGACCGCGCGGGCGGTGGAACGCGAGATCGGGCAGCGCGACCTCGCCGCCCCGCCCGCGAGCGATCCGACACATCGCTTCGTCGTGTCGGACGACGAGCCGCACTTCCGCCGGGTGGGGGCGCGGTTTCTCGGCGAGACGATCCAGAGCGTGGAGGTGGTGCCCTTAGGCTGAAGCAAAGAGCGTTTCACGCAATACGTATCACGTGCGACGTCACGCGTGAAACGTCTTCAGCTCGACGTCTTTCGCCGTAACGACCGCATACCTGAATCCATCGAGGAAGGCCCCAGGATTGAGGTACGCTCGCCCGTCGGGCAGTTGCTCGTAGGCAGGACGGTGGGTATGCGCCAGGATCACGAGGTTCAGGTCGGGGCGCCGGGTCAGCAGATCCTTGGCGAACTGGGCCTGGGCGCGGGCGGCGCGATCCAGGACGGCGCGGTCGCGCGTGTTGTCGGCGAGCTTGCCCGACAGCTTGTGCGCGATCCAGAAGCCGAGATCGGGATGCAGCGCCCGGAACAACCGGATCGTAACGGGGTGGCGCGTGACCCGGTGCATCACCTTCGCGCGCCAGTGCTGCTCGGTCAGGCCGTCGCCGTGGGCGACGAAGGCGCGCCGGCCCGCCACGTCGGTCTCGGCCTCGCCGCCGTAGAAGGCGATCCCCAGATCCTTGGCGAGGAAGTCGCCGCCCCAGCGGTCGTGGTTCCCGCCGACGAACGTGATCGGCACGCCGCGCGCCCGCAGCGCCTGTAGCTTGGCGACGGTGCCGAAGTGGCGGCGCGGGATGACCGCGCCGTACTCGAACCAGAAGTCGAACAGGTCGCCGTTGATCAGCAGGGCGTCGCCCAGGTCGGGGACGGCGTCGAGGAAGCGGTGGAAGGCGGCCTCGGTGGCCGGCGGGACCTGGCCGAGATGCGCATCGGCGACGACGAGCACGCGCGCCACGGGGGGAGGCACGGCCCCAAGCTAGGAACCGCCGGAGGGGGCCGCAAGCGCCTGTCGTATTTGACTTTTCGCCGGCCCGCGTGGATTTTGCCCCGGCGTGATCAGCGCGATAACGCTCCGCGTCAACTATTCGGAAACCGACCAGATGGGCGTGGTCTACCACGCCAACTACCTGATCTGGTTCGACCGCGCGCGCACCGAGCTGATGCGCGAAACGGGCGTCACGTACCGGGAGCTGGAGCAGCAGGGCGTCTACCTCGCCGTCTCGGAGGTGAGCGTGCGCTACCGCGCCGCCGCCCGCTACGACGACCTGGTGCGGGTGCGCTGCTGGGTACGCGAGCTCGTCTCGCGCCGCGTGACCTTCGGGTACGCGGTGGACCGGGCCGACACCGGCGAGCTGCTCGCGACCGGTGAGACGTCCCTCGTGTCGCTCACGCACCGGCACACCCTGACGAAAATGCCCGAGCATGTGTTCGACCTGCTCAAGCCGACTCCCGATCCGGTACGCCTGTAGGGCCGCCGCCCTGCTGCTCGCGGCGCCGCTCCTGGTGCGCCCGGCTCCCGCCGCGGCGCAGCAGCAGGACGAAGCGCTGGTGAGCGAGCTGGCGCGGCTGCTCGCGGCCGCCGACGCCCGCGCCTTCGACCCGCCGTTGTTCCGCGAGGCCCTTCAGGACCCGCTCCCCGCCGTGCGGCGGCAGGCAGCCCTCGCCGCCGGGCGCAGCGGGGACCCGGCGGCGGCCGACCTCCTGGTCGAGGCACTCGCCGATTCGAACGCGACGGTGCAGGCGGCGGCTGCGTTCGCCCTCGGGCTCCTGAGGGAGCCGGGCGCGGTGCAGCGGCTGCTCACGCTGGTACGGTCGGTCCCCGCCGGAGCGCAGGGGCCGGCGCAGACCGAGGCGGTCACGGCGCTCGCGAACATCGGCGGAGACGAGGGCGCACGGGCCGTGCGCGAGCTGCTCGGGCTGGGCCCCACCGCCGGGGTCGCGACGTCGCCCGTGCAGCGGGCGGCGCTGCTCGAGGCGTGGCGGCTCGGCGCCCGGGCCCCTGTCCCCGCGCTCATCGGCTATGCACAGGATCCCGACCCGGTGGCGCGCTGGCACGCCCTGTACTCGCTCGCCCGGCTGCGCCTGGCGCGCGGCGTGACCGTCCTCCTCAACGCCCTGCAGGACGGCGATCCGGCCGTGCGCGCGGTCGCCGTGCGCGGCGTGAGCCGGGCGCTCACCGACAGCGCGAAACTCGACCCGGGGGGCGTCGTGGGCCGGATCCGCCCGCTGCTCGCGGATCGCGATCCTGGCATCCGGATCAACGCGCTCCGTGCCCTCGCCACCTACCGGGACGCCGGGGGTGGGGCGGCCGCGTTCGCCGGCCTCGCGGCTCCCCTCGCCGCCGACGCGAACGTGAACGTCGCGGTCCAAGCCGAGACGACGCTGGGCGCGCTCGGCGGCGCGCGCGCCGTCGAAGCGCTGCAGGCGGGCGGGGGCCTCACCAGCGCGGTGTTCGCGCTGCGGCGCCAGGCGGTGATCGCGCTCGCGCAGGCCGACAGCGCGGCGGGGGCGGCGGCCGCCGCGCCCCTCGCGCGCGACGGCGACTGGCGCTGGCGCAGCGTGGCCGCCGAGGCGCTCGGCGCCGCGCGCGACCGCGCCGGGCTCGAGGCGCTGCTCGCCGATCCCGACGCCCGCGTGGTGGCGCAGGGGCTCCAGGCGCTGCAACGGATCGTCCCCGAGAGCGACACGACGCTCGTCGCCCGCGCGCGCGAGCTGCTCGCCCACGCGGACGCCGCCGTGCGGAGCGTCGCCGCCGACCTCCTCGCGCGCCATCCCGACGTGGCCGACGTGGACCGGCTGACGCAGGCGTACACGCGCGCCGCCGGCGATCCGTTCGACGACGCCCGGCTCTCCGCCGTCGCGGCCCTGGGGGCGATCGCCCGGGGGAGCGCGGACGGCAGGCTCGCCGTGGCGACGCGGTTCGTGGGCCAGGTCCCGCGGGCGGACGACTACCTGGTGCGCCGGCTCGCCGCCGAGCGGCTGCCCGACGCCGCCGAGAGCTGGGGGCCGGCGGCGCCGATCGCCACCGGCCGCACCCCCGAGGACTACCGCGACGTGGCGCGCCGCTACATGCTGCCGGTGTTGCGCGGCCAGCCCGCCCCGCAGGTGACCGTCGAGACCGACCGCGGCACCCTGGTCGTGGGCCTCCTGCCGCTCGAGGCGCCGCTCACGGTCGCGGCGTTCCTGGCGCTGGTGGACCGGCGGTACTTCGACGGGTCGCGCTGGCACCGGGTTGTGCCGAACTTCGTGGTGCAGGACGGCGATCCTCGGGGCGACGGGTGGGGCGGGCCGGGGGGGGGCGTCGTGCTGCGCGACGAGGTGAATCCGGTGCGCTACGAGACGGGTACTATGGGCATGGCGCTCTCCGGCCCCGACACGGGCGGCAGCCAGTTCTTCATCACCCACTCGGCCCAACCGCACCTCGACGGCACCTACCCGGTCTTCGGCTGGGTCGCCTCGGGGCTGGACGTGCTCGGCGCGATCGCGCAGGGCGACCGCATCCGGAGCATCCATCGGTGAGATGAGACGCTGCGTCCCGATTCACACGCTGAAGCGTGCGCTCGGCACGGCGCTGCCCTTAAGGGCAGTGTTGGGCCGAGCCCAGGCTTTAGCCTGGGGAACGGCGCTCCTGACCCTGGTGCCCGGCGCCGCGGCGGCCCAGTTCGGCTACTTCGGCCAGAACAAGATCCAGTACCGCGCCTTCGACTGGCACGTGCTGCGCGGGCCGCACGTCGATCTGTACTACTATCCGGAGGAGCAGGAGCTCGCGCGCGTCGCCCTCGCTTACTCGGAGGAGAGCTACGACGTGCTGGAGCGGCGCTTCGATCACCACCCGCATCGCCGCATCCCGCTCATCATCTACGCCTCTCATTCGGACTTCGAGCAGACCAACGTGCTGCCGTTCGTGCCCCCCGAAGGGCTGCTCGGCGTCACCGAGTTCCTCAAGCGGCGGGTGGCGCTCCCGTTCACGGGGAGTTACGCCGAATTCCGCCACACCCTGCGCCACGAGCTGGTGCACGTGTTCCAGCTGAGCCTCGCCACCGAGGTGTTCACGCGCTATCCCCGGATGCGCCACGCGGAGCTCCCGTTGTGGTGGAGCGAGGGCCTCGCGGAATACTTCTCGGCGGGCGAGGACACGCGCGATGAGATGATCCTGCGCGACCTCACTGTGTCGGGCCGCCTGCCCGCCGTGCGCGACCTGGCGTTCGCCGGCGGCGGGATCATCTATCCGCTGGGCGGCACGATCCACCGGTTCCTCGCCGCGGCCTACGGGGAGTGGCGCATCGGCCAGACGTACCGCGACCTGTGGAAGTACGGGACGTTCGACGACGCGCTGCGCGGCGTGTACGGCAAGACGCTCGACCAGCTCTCCGACGAGTGGCAGTATTGGATGCGGCAGCGCTACTTCCCCGCGGTCAGCGGCGGCGAGCCGCTCGCCATCACGGCCCGTGTCCTCACCCGCCTCGCGATCAAGCCGACGGTGTACGGCGCGGCGGACGCGCCCGACAGCGCGCGCGGCGTGCTCTACTTCTCGCCGTCCACGGGCTACACCAACATCTACGCCCGGCCGTTCTCGGGCGGCCGGCCGCGCGCCGTGGTGAAGGGCGAGCGCAGCGCCGAGTTCGAATCGTTCCACTTCTTCGAGTCGCGGCTCGACGTGTCGGCGGAGCGGATCGTGGCGTTCTCGAGCCGCTACGAGGATCGCGACGCGCTCTTCTTCTGGAGCCTCCCCCAGCGGAAGGTGATCGGGCGCTACCAGTTCCCCGATCTCGTCTCGATCCTGTCGCCGGCGTGGGCGCCGGACGGCGGCAGCGTCGTGTTCTCGGGCCTCGCCGTGTCGGGCTATTCGGATCTGTACCGGCTGTGGCTCCGCGACGGGCGGCTCGAGCGCCTGACGTCCGACCGCTTTCAGGACCTCGATCCGACGATGAGCCCCGACGGCCGCACCGTTGTCTTCTCGTCCGACCGGACGCCGTTCGGCGCCCGCGGGGCGCGCAACCTCTTCAAGCTCGACCTCGCGACGGGCGCCGTCGCTTTCCTCACCTACGGGGACTGGCGCGACGACCAGCCGCGCTGGGCGGCGAACGGCAGGATCTTCTTCACATCGGACCGCGACGGCACGTTCCAGATCTACGCCGTGGATTCGAGCGGCGCGGGGCGCCGCCAGACGAACAGCCTGGACGGCGCGTTCGACCCGACGTGGATCGACCGCGAGCACGGGCTCGTGTTCGGCGGGTTCGCCGACCTGAGTTACAACATCTACGTGCAGCACCCGGTGCCCGACAGCGCCGCGCCGCCCGTGACCCTCGCGGCGGAGCGCGCGGCGGCCGACTGGACCTGGGAAGAGCTGGGGAACCCGCAGTACGCGCGGGCCGAGGCCGCGCCGTACGAGCGCAAGTTCACCTTCGATTTCGTCGCCGGCGACGCCGTGGTCGCGCCCGGGGTCGGCTCCGCCCAGGGCGCCGTGTTCCTTCTCAGCGACCTGCTCGGCGATCACCAGCTGTTCGTGACGCTCTCCTCCTTTCAGGGGAGCGGGCTGGGAAACCTGATCGACAACTTCAACGGGTCCGTCTTCTACCTGAACCAGGCGCGCCGCGTCAACTGGGGGGTGGGCGCGTTCCGGTTGCGCGGCCTGTTCTACGAGGGCGACTTCTCGGCCCTGTTCGACGAGACGTCGGCGGGCGCGTTCGCCCAGCTGCGCTACCCCCTGTCCCGCTTCCGCCGGATCGAGGCGGAGTACCGCGTCGAGCACTCGGACCGCTTCGACCTGACGCGGCCGGACGTCCTCTTGGGGAGCGGCGACCCCACGGATTTCCACCGCGTGGGCTGGCTCGCGTCGAACTACCTGAGCTACGTGGAGGACAACACCCTGTGGCTCACCACCGGGCCGATCGACGGCGGGCGGGTGAACCTCACCGGCGGACTCGTCAACGACATGAGCCATGGGCGCTTCGACTCCTGGGTCCTCGCGGCCGACTACCGCCGCTACTTCCGCACGTCGCTGCGCAGCGCGCTCGCCGTGCGCCTGCTCGGCTACTACGCGGGCGGCGAGCGCCCTCGTCCGGCCAACATCGGCGGCTCGTGGGGGCTGCGCGGCTATCCGCGCTACGGCTACGTCGCCGGCACCCGCGTCTGGCTCGTCAACGCCGAGTGGCGCTTCCCGATCACCGATTTCCTGTCCATCGGCTTCCCGTTCGGCGAACTCCGGTTTCCCGGCATGCAGGGCGCGTTCTTCTACGACGCCGGCCGGGCCTGGACCGCAGCGTCGCTGGAGCGCGGCACTCTCGGCAGCAGGGGGCTCGGGCTGCGGATGCCGCTCGGCCAACCCCTCGTGCTGCGCCTCGACCTGGGCTACCGGTTTCACTCGGGCAGCATCGCCGGCTACTCCCTCCCGTCGGGGAGTCGGACGACGCGGTTCGTGGACTTCTTCTTCGGGTTTAACTATTGAGGCACCAACGGGTTCTGCTTGACCGCCGCAGAGCGCTCTCCTACATTGGCGCCTGGGCGCTCCTGGCCGCGTGTCCCGGCCGGCCCGCGCCGCTCATCCCCGTGCCGCTCGCGCCGGCGGACCGGGACAGCGCGGTCGCGTGGGCGGCGGCGACCCTCCCCGTCCGCCGGAACGCCATCCGATTCCGGTGGAAATACCAGGACCAGCAGAAGCGCTGGGGCGGGCGTGGCCAGGCGCGGATCGCGCCGCCCGATTCGCTGCGGTTCGACTACGTCGGGCCGCTCGGATTCGGCGCGGGGGCGGCGGCGGTGGTGGGCGACTCGGCGGTGTGGGCGGACCCGGAGAAGAACTTCCGTTCGCTGGTGCCGGCGGTGCGGATGCTCTGGGCGGGGCTCGGGATCGTCCGGCCGCCGGCGGCCGACGCCGCCGTGTTTGGCGCGCGCGGCGCCGGCGCCGGGGACAGCGCAGCCCGGGTGTGGCGGTTCGTCCAGGGGGAGGACACGCTCGATTACCGGGAAACGACCGGCAGCGCGCGCGTGCTCGAGGCCGAGTGGCGGCGGGGGGGGAAGACCGTCGCCCGCAGCCGCACCCAGTTCGACGTTCACCAGATGCCGGCCAGTGCCCGCATCGACTTTCCGGAGGGCCCGGCCCGTTTTGAGCTCACGATCGTTGCCATCGACACGGCGGCCGCGTTCGATCCCGCCATCTGGCGCGGTCGCCGCTAGCACGCTCACCCTCGCGCTCGCGGGGTGCCTCTACGGCTTCGCCGGCGGCGGCCTGCCGAACATCAAGACCGTCGCTATTTTGCCGTTCGACAACCAGACGCCGGAGCCGGCGCTGACCAAGGAGGTGAACGACGCCGTGCTGGAGGCGTTCCAGGGTCGGCTGGGGCTGCGCCCCGCCGGCGAGAACACGGCGGACGCGGTGGTGCGCGGCCGCGTGGTCCGCTACGACCCCGACGTGCCGATCTCGTTCCAGCCGGGGCAGGGCCGCACCGACGTGACCCGGCGCCAGGTCCAGATCACGATCGACGTCGAGATCCTCGACCAGCGCGAGGGGAAGACGCTGTGGCAGAAGCAGGGGCTCACCGAGGTGGGCGAGTACCAGCCGCCGCAGGAAACGGAGGGGCGGAAGATCGCGCTGCAGAAGCTGGTGAACGATCTCGTCGACGGGGCCCAATCGCAATGGTGACGCGCGGTCTCGTCCGGCTCGGCCGCCGCGGTGCGAGCTCGATGGGCTGCCTGTTCTCGCTGCTCGTGTTCGTGGCCGCGCTCTATTATGGCGTGCACATCGGGGAGGTGTTCTTCCGCTACTACCGGTTGGTCGACGACATGCGGACCCAGGCGCAGCTCGCCTCCGCCCTGGACGACGGCACCATCCGGCGCCGCATCCAGGCGACGGCGCAGGACATCGGGCTCCCCCCGGAGGCCCAGCAGATCAGGATCGTGCGCCGGGCGTCGCCGCGGGAGATTGTCATCGAGGCCGAGTACCGGGAGACCGTGGATCTTCCGCTGTTCCATCACACGTTCAACTTCCATCCCAAGGCGACGCAGCCACTCTAGTGCCGCCGCCGGCGTGAACACCGCGACGAAGATCCGGGCGCCGGCTGATGCCGGGACCTGGCGGCAGCACCAGCGCGGCCCCGTGGTGTTCACGAACGGCGTGTTCGACCTGCTGCACGTCGGGCACGTGACGCTGCTCGAGGCGGCGCGCGCTGAAGGGGAGGCGCTTGTGGTCGGCGTGAACAGCGACGCTTCGGTGCGGCGGCTGAGCAAGGGAGGGGGCGCCGACCGGCCGCTCGTGCCCGAAGGGGCGACCGGCCGCTCGTGCCCGAAGGGGACCGGGCGCGGCTCGTCGCGGCGCTGGCGTGTGTGGACTGCGTCGTGTTGTTCGACGAGGACACGCCGCTCGACCTGATCGAGCGGCTCCGCCCCGACGTCCTCGTCAAGGGGGCCGACTACGCGCGCGACGCCATCGTCGGCGGGGACCAGGTGGAGGGTTGGGGCGGGCGCGTGGTGCGGGTGCCGCTCGTGCCCGGGATCTCGACGACGGCGCTGATGGATCGCCTCGGAGGACGCCGGTGACTCCCATTCCGCATTCCGCACTCCGCATTCCGCACTTATGAAGCTGCTCATCGCGACCCGGAACGAGGGGAAGGCCCGCGAGATGCGCGACCTGTTCACGGGCCTCCCGTTCCAGCTCGTGTTTCCGCCGGAGCAATTCCTCGAGCGGCTCCCCGAGGAGGCGGACCTGGAGCGCGGCACGAGCTTCGCGGAGAACGCCGTCGCGAAAGCACGCTACTTCGCCAAACGGAGTGGGCTGCCGACGCTCGCGGAGGATTCGGGGCTCGAGGTCGACGCGCTCGACGGCGCGCCCGGCGTGTTCTCGGCGCGCTGGGCGCAGATGCACGGGGCGGGGGAGGGGGACGCCGCGAACAACGCGCTCTTGCTCGAGCGGCTCGCGGGCGTGCCCGACGAGGGGCGCTCGGCGCGCTACCGTTGCGTGGTGGCGTTCCTCGAGACGCCGCTCGGCAAGCCGCAGCTCGTCGAGGCGACGTGCGAGGGGCGGATCCTCGCCGCCCCGCGCGGGACCGGCGGGTTCGGCTACGATCCGCTGTTCTACTCCAGCGATCTCGAGATGGCCTTCGCCGAAGCGCCCGCGGCGGCGAAGCACCGCGTCTCGCACCGCGGCCGCGCCGTGCGGGCGCTGGTGGAGGTGCTGGTGCGCCGCAGCCGGTAGCTTTTTGGCCGCTCCGCACTACCTTCTGGGGGAAGCCGTTCCGGGATCCCGGGCATGACCGACGCTACCGCACTGCAGGACAGCTTGCCGCACGCCGTGTTTCTCCGCCGCCTCTCCGGGGCGCCGTCCGCTACGTCGCCGGAGGCCCGGCTGGGTCAGGGCGCGCTGCTCACGCTCCGCCTGCTCGATCTCCTGACGGAGCCGCAACCGCCCCATCCCGACGCCTTCCAGTATCAACGCGCCGCGACCGAGCGCTTCTGCCGCGCGCTGCCGCCGGACGCGACCGAGACCGCCCACCTGGTGGGACTCGTGTCCGG
>WNGA01005802.1_pt1 | contig 18233 bp, 15 predicted proteins | sample 5400061 | NCBI WGS metagenome assembly WNGA01 (sample SAMN13153366, study PRJNA577476) | soil metagenome | isolation source: 100 cm soil or saprolite under grassland replicate 2 | place: USA:California | collected 2016-06-15 | reverse complement strand
TCAAGGTCATTGGCCTTCAGCATCGCGGCGAGGAGCTCTTTAGTGGCTTCGAGGATTGATTCGGGGGAGTTGGCCTCTACGGTGGTGGCCCCTCTGACGCCCCTGGTCAGCACGCCGAACTCTCCGGCTGGACCGGCGGATTAGCGTGAGCCAAAGACGCCGGCCCGAGAGCCACCACGATAGACACGGCCGACGGGATCCTTCCGGGGAAGGACCCGAGCGGCCCTACGTGGCTGCCCTGCGACGGCCGGTGACCACCTCCGCATATTCTCTCAACCTCGCTGCTTGCTCTAAAGGACTCTCTTTGTCGATCTCGTCAATAATCGGACTGCCGATTACGGCTGCGTCGGCTATGCGGCCCACCGCCTGAAAGTGCTTACGCTGAGATATACCAAATCCTACCGCGATTGGCAAGTGCGTATGCGTTCGCACGCGCTTAACGAACGCCTCGAGGTGAGCCGCAAGCTCTTCGCGGGCGCCGGTAACGCGACACGCAGTAGATGAAGCCGGAGGCAAGGCTGGCGGCCAACTCGATACGTTCGTCGGTGCTGGTCGGCGCCAGGAGATAGATCAGACGCAAGTTGTTTGCCAAACAAACTTCACGGAGCGGCCCGGATTCTTCTGCCGGCAGGTCCACGACTATCAGACCGTCAACTCCGGCGGCCGCGGCGTCTCGGGCAAAGGAATCGAGGCCGTACGCCAGGATGGGGTTGTAGTAGCCCATCAGCACCAATGGGGCATCGACGCCGGCAGAACGGACCTTTGCGGCCACCTCGAGGCATATTGCGCTGGTCACGTCCTGCTTGAGGGCGTGATATGACGAGCGCTGGATCGTGGGCCCCTCGGCGAGCGGATCGGAGAAGGGTACACCGAGCTCGATGATGTCAGCACCGCCTTCGATCAGCGCGGGCACGAAACGGAGCGTCGATTCAACATCCGGGTAGCCCACGGTGAGGAAGGCCGCAAAGCCGGTGCGCCGTTCCGCCTTGAGACGGGTAAAGGAGGCCTCGATTCGGCCTGACGCGGGGGGCAGGCCACTGTGCGCGCTCACGAGTATTCCGCGATGCCTGCCACGAGCGCGAATGAGTTGAACAGGAAATGAGCCAGGAAGCTTGCCATGATCGAGCCCGAATAGTTGTAGCCCAGAGCGAAGATCACTCCGATCGCCGCCACTGGCGGTATCAGATAGATCGTCCCCGGGTTTCCTATATGCGCGAGCGCGAAGAGCAGGCCGCTGCCAGCGGCCGCCCAGCCGGTTCCCCAACGCCCGCGCAGTCCGCCGAACACAAACCCGCGAAAGAAGACCTCCTCCATCAGCGGCGCGAACATGAGCGAGACTATCGCGAGCGTGATGAGAGGTGCGGCGCTCTGGTAGGCCTGCTTTATGTCCGTGTCCGGCTCGATTCCAACGCTTCCCAGAGCCGCGAAGTAGATCAAATTGATGCCGAGACCCGCGATGACCAGAGCCAGCGCCAGCCCCAGGGTTAGCCAGAAGCCTCCGCGCGCCGGCAGCTTCAGACCAAGCGCGCTCACGGAGAGGCCGTATTTGCGCATCGTGAAGTGGACCGCACTACCCAGCAGGAATAGCTCCAGGAAGACGCTTGCAGCCAGCGAGACGCTCAGGGCCGCAGGGTCGTCTTCGATATCTCCGCCTCCGGCCAGGACAAGCGCCAGGATGCTGGCCGGGATCGAGACGCCGATGAGACCGGCGACGACGAAACCGATGGCCTTCCCGATGTCCGCTAAAGTCCACGGTGAGGCCCCTGACGAGACGCCCGCTGCGGACGGGACGAGTACACTGCCGCAGTTGTGGCAAAATGCCGCGCCCGAAATCGGCTGGGCCCTACACGTACGGCAGATCAAAGTGGTTCTCCCCTAGGTCAGTGTAAGGGAACACCAGAGGAGGAAGAAGGAACGCGGCGTCGTTCGCGTTCAATCCCGTCGCTGATTGTGATAAGCTTTGGATGGCCCCTTGGGGCCGTTTTCTGTCGGGTGGTGGGCGTAGCGTAGCGGTTAACGCGCCAGGTTGTGGCCCTGGAGATCACGGGTTCAAATCCCGTCGTCCACCCCAAACCTTCCCTCTCAGCGTCGCCCCCCCCCGCGCAGGCGCACACCAGCGGGCCCCTCGCTTAGTGCCATTCCACGCTTTGAGATAGCGTAATTCTGCCCTACACTCCGAAATAGGACCAATCGCCTTCCCGCTTATCGCCCCGAAAATCGCGGCGTTAGGCGGAGTGCAGAGGGTGCAACCCTCTGCCGGGGGGTTTGGGGGTGTCCCCCATTTACATCCCGAGGGCGGGTGGGCGGGAAGACGACATCTCGGGACACAGGAGAGTGGAGGGTGAGGTTCGCGGGGCTGACCAGCGCAAAAAATGTCGTGAACGGCTTTCCTTCGGGGTGCCGGCGCCGACTGATATCGAAAGTTGTGAGGTACGGAAGTTCTGTCCTGAGGGCAACCGGGAAACGAAGCAGAGCGACCGTTTTGACAGGCAAACGCAAGTGAACGACCATCTTGAAGTCAATCAAGCCGGGACGGCGCCGCCACACACGATATCATCGGGCCGAACGAGATTTTTTCAGGAGCAATCAAGGCATTTCCGTTGCCGCCCCTCTTCAATCAAGCCCGCTACGTAAGCTGATCAACGAGGAGCGTGGCGAGGCCAAGATAGATCAGAAACCCCATCAGGTCTGTAAGCATCGTATCGAAGACGCCTGCGATGGTTGCCGGGTCGAATCCCAGCCGGCGCAACGTCATGGGAATGAGGACGCCCGCCGTTGCCGCTACCAGCATGTTGCAGAAGAGCGCCAGGCCGGCAACCAGGCCCAGGACCTCATTCCCCTTCCAGCCCCAGGCGATGAGGCCGAGGACCGAGCCGAAAATGATGCCCTTGATTGCGCCCAGCGCCAACTCCTTGCCCAGAACCCGAGCAATATCCCCGACGTTGACTTCGCCGAGGGCCATCGAGCGGACCATGATGGTTGCCGTCTGAATTCCAGCGTTCCCCGCCTGCCCCGCGATCATGGGCATGAATATTGCCAGAGCCGCGACCTTCTCTATCGTGCCCTCGAAGAGACTTATCACAGCGGCGCCCGCAAAAGCCCATGCCATGTTGAATGAGAGCCATGGCACGCGTCGCGCGACCGATTCCCGCAGGGGACTGAAGACCCACTCCTTCACTCCCACTCCTGCCATCTTGTACATGTCTTCCGTGGCTTCCTCGGTGATCACATCGATTATGTCGTCGGAGGTGATGATGCCACTGAGGACGCCGGACTCATCCACGACCGGGATGGCCCGTAGGCGGTAGTGCTGGAGCAGACGAGCGGCTTCTTCCTGGTCGGTATCCGGCCGCACTGAGATTACGTCGCGCGTCATCACGTCTTCGATCCGCGCTTGGGGATCGGCGACGATAAGCTCACGCAGATTAACGATGCCCTGGAGCCGGTTCCCGGCATCCAACACATAGAGGTAGTAGGCTTCTTCGGCGAGCGGCCTGCGCGCTCGCAGATAGGTCATCGCTTCCGCGGCCGTCATGTCTTTGTGCAGAGCCACGTAGCCGCGCGTCATGAGGCCACCGGCGCTCTCGTCCGGATGTATCAGCAGCGGGGTGATCTCCGGGGCAGTGGTCATCTGAGCGAGCGTGCGCGCCGCTTCCGCAGGCGGCAGAAGCCGGAGGGCGTCGGCCGCGATGTCGTTCTTGGTGAGGTCCAGGACACGCGCCAGCTCCACGCGAGGGAGCCGCTCGACGATCTCCTCGAGCGTCTCCTCGCTGAGGTGCTCCAACAAAAGGGCCCGGTTCTCGTTGGACAGCAGCGCGAGCATCGTCTCGCGGTCCGCGTCGTCCAGGCGGTCATATAAGTCAGCCTGGTCGGCCGGGTGCATGCCGGCGAGAAGTTCGGCGGCGGACTCTACGTTGTCGCCGCGAAGCATCTCTTCGACCCGACCTGCCGTATCGCTGTCTTCAGATTCGGTCATGACCATCGCATATTCCTGCTCAGAGCATCCTTAAGAGCATAGAGGCGCGCACGTCCTGGCGAAACCCGATACGCACGGGCCCCGATGTTATACTCGAATCGCGCCCCCGTAGCTCAATTGGACAGAGCGCCTGACTTCGGATCAGGAGGTTCCGGGTTCGAGTCCTGGCGGGGGCGCCAGATGCGCCTACACCAGCCGGCGGCGGTACCCTCGGGCTGCGTCGACAACAGTCGGAACGCCGCCGCCGGCATTCTCGCCACCCTCCCTCCAGACCTCCCACCTAACGTCCCCCTGATGCGGCCCGCCGCAGGCGGGAAAGCAATCTGACTTCGGATCAGGAGGTTGTGGGTTCGAGTCCAAGTCGTTCATTTGAGCGCTGAGAGTCAGGCGGGCGAAGGGAAGTACGCAGCGAGACGGGGTACGGGTCAGTAGCCCATCACGGGCGCCCCCGCTCTAGGCCAGACTAGGTGCGGATCGGCGCAACAGCTCCGGTGTCGGCGTCGATGAGGGCGTCACTGGCGTCGCCGTCGGTGGCATAGTCGGCGTCGCGGTCGGAGACGGGGTCGAAGGTGTGAGGGTCGGGGAAGGCGTCGGCGAAGGAGGCGCCGGCGTTGGCGTGGGAGGTGGAGTTGGCGTAGGTGTAGGCGTCGGCGTCGCGGGCAACTGAGTCTGCAGCCAGGCGAAATAACCATCGATGCCCCGCTTGTACCCATCGGCTATCGCCTGCCTCATCTCCGGCCGCCAGAGCTGCTGAGCCTCGACGTCGTTCGAGAGGAACATCGCCTCAGCGATAATCCCGGGCATCATGCTGGGCCGGAATCCGTCGTTCGTGCCGAGGAGCCAGGAGTGCGGGTTCCTCGGGTCGCCGCCGACAAGCGCGTCGTTCTTGATCCCACGGTCGGGCACGTCGTAACCGGCGTCGCGTATGCCTCCGAGGAGCGCCTGACGCGTGGCGTCCGCGAGCATGTAGTTATAGAAGCCGAACGAGCGGTCCGGGTTGTAATAGACCTCGAGCCCGTTCAGGTCCTTGGGCCCACCGTTAAAGTGTACGGACACAAGAATGTCGGCCTGGAGCTGGTTTGCAAGGTCCACACGAGCCTGTATCTCGTCACGCCGTTCAGTGGCCGTGTCGGCGTAGAACTCGGTTAGCGTGTAGTCGCCGTCCCGAGTGAGGATGACGTTATAGCCAGCGGCGCTTAGCATCGGGCCGAGCCGCAACGCGACGTCGAGGTTTACGTCCTTCTCGAGCAGTCCCTGGTTGGCCGCGCCGATGTAGTTCGGCCCTCCGTGACCAGGGTCGAGGACGACTGTGTAAGGTGGCGGATGCAGGATGTCGACTGGGGGCGCCGGAGGCGGAGGAGGCGGCCCGGGGTTCGCCGGCGACGGAAGAGGCCACTGACCGGGGAGCTGCGGTGCCGGGCCATCGAGATCGTGCCGGTGCTCCAAGATCTGAGGCGCGGTCGTTGGCGTGGCAGCTTGGGTATAGGAGGGCTTTGGTCGCGCGACGGCGGGGCGCGTTCGGGATGTGGCCGAGGGGGCGGATTCGGACTGGCCGCTGGCACCCCCGCAGGAAGTGAGGGACAGCACCGCCCATGCAAATACGAGCACCGTTAAGCTTAATCTCATCGCAGATTCGCTTAGATAGATGACGCGGAGGGCGCTTCTGTTGGCTCCTGCTCGGTGATGGGCGGGGAGAGGAGGATTGCGCCGTCTTCAAGACGAACTGCATAGGTGTGCAGCCGGCGGACGGCCGGTCCCTCGAGGGGCTCCCCAGTCGACAGGTCGAAGCGGGAACCGTGATACGGGCATGTAACGGAGTCGCCTTGGATGCTGCCATCGGCGAGCGGGCCGTTCGCGTGCGAACAGCGATTGCTTATCGCGCGGATCTTACCGCCGGTGTTGAACAGCGCGACTTGCTCCCCTTGGTAGTAGACGGCCTTGGCGGAGCCAGGTTGAAGGTCTGATGCATCTGCCACGCGCGTCCAGCCTGTGCCGTCCGCGGTCGCTTTCGCCAGCGGCGCTTCGCCGTTAGTGGCGAGGGAATCGAGTGTCTCGCGGAGGCTCATGCCGATGCAAGTGAAGATTGGGGTATCGCGCAGCGTGTACATGCTCGTCTTTGCCTCACGTAGCTCCATGACCAAATCGAGGAAATCGGCCGGCTCATCGGTCTCGAAAGAGACGACGAACTCCTGGTCGTCCAGACCGAACGAGTACGTCGTATTGAGCTTCACCGACGGATACTTGCGCCCAATGCGGATGTGCTCGTCCATCATAGTCTGCCGCTCGCTGAGCGGAAGTTGGTACCAGTCGCGCGTTTTGACGAAGGGATAGACGAATAGATACCTTGAATCGGTAGGGTGCAACTCAAGACGCTCACGGCCTTCGCCCCGGCTAACGTAGACGGAGGGCCGGGTCATGGCGAGGTACGAGTACGGCATCGTGAGATGCGGGCCCATGGACGTCCCGTTGATCGCTGAGGCGAGGCTTTGGATGTCGTCCAGGCTGTCGCCGATCTGCCAGAGCAGGAGGTCAGCGTCTCCGCGCATGCCTACAACGCTATAGGTGCGGACGTGGATGCGATCAGAGAAAGCCTCGACCGTGGCAGATAGTTCTCGCTTGTCCCCCTCCCGGTCGTCCGCAGTGCGAGCGCGCCAGGCGGGCTCGGCACGATAGAAAGAGAACTTAACGATTTGGCGGCGGCCAAGCGCCTTCCTAACTTGTCGCATGATCTTCGACGCGGGTTTCGGGGCGCGCGTAGGTGCGCCCTACGGGCGGGCGGGCTCCTTCACGATATCGAAGTTGCGCTCATAGAGGTCCGCAATGCGCCTGAGCTCCGCGTCGCCTAAGGGCGGTGTTTCAGGTGCCGCCACGAATTCGGCGAGCTGTTCAAAGTCGTAGACGTTGGGCAGAACAGACGCGACGGCGGGTGAGGAGAGAACGAACTGGATGGCAGCCTGGCCGATCGTCCGGCCGGTGCCTTCTGTGAGGAAAGTCAGCTTCTCGAGCTTTTGGAGGCCCTCGCTAAGCCACTCGCGGGGGCGGTGACTGCGGTGGTCGCTTGGCGAGAAGGTGGTGTCGGCGGTGTACTTGCCCTCCAGGAGGCCGGACGAGTGGGGAACCCGAACGAATGCGCTAACATCGCGCGCTTGCGCCACCGCGATGAGGCTGCGGCCAGGGTCCTGCTCCAACATGTTGTGGATAATCTGAAGCGTGGCGATCTTCCGGTCATTGATTAGAGCGAGACCTTCGGGTTCCCAGCCAATCGCAGGACCCAGAGCGGCGCCGTAACAGCGGACCTTGCCCTCAGCCTTCAGGTCCTCGAGTGCCGCGAACAGTTCATCGCTGCGGACGGCCCACATGCGTGGGTTGTGAACCTGGTAGACATCGATGTAATCGGTCCGCAGGCGTTTCAGGCTCTCCTCGACGGCGAAACGCACGTGTCTGGGAGAGAAGTCCTGCGGCAGCTCCTTGTGGCCGTCGCGCTCATTGCTGTGATTGTAGAAATCGTAGCCGAACTTGGTGGCGATGATGATCCGTTCGCGGACGCTACCGAGAGCGTCGGCCAGCATCGTCTCGCCTTTCCCCTGCCCATAAGTGTCGGCGGTATCGAAGAAGGTCACGCCGGAATCGTAGGCGCGACGAAGCAGGGTCAGGCCGTGCTGCTCGTCGTCAATTCCCCACCAGCCGGTGCTGACGGTCCAGAGACCAAAGCCGACCGTTGAGACCTCGATGCCGGTGTCGCCGAGAGTACGGTATTTCACGTGACCGCGAAACATTATATCTCGCCATCCTTGCAGGTCCGCAAGGCAGTTTCGCGCAGACTTTGCATGGACCCTAGAGCTGACGCACGAAAAGGATAACAGCGATGATGCCACTGAATAGAATGACACCGAAACGCAGCCGGTCCGGGCCAAGATTACGGGCAAGACCTGCACCGAGATAGCCCCCGGCCAGGGCGCCCATTGCCATCACGATAGCAGGCAACCACTCGACCGGACCGAAAGCGGCAAAGTAGATGACCGCAACGGCATTGACGACGAGAGATGACATGCCCTTAAGGGCGTTTAGACGCTGCAAATCATCCGGGATAAGGATGCCAAATACGGCGAGCGTGATGATACCGAGACCTGCGCCGAAGTAGGCGCCATAGACCGCGAGCAGGAACGAGGCAGGTTGTAACAGCAGTGGCGTCTGATGCGCATCGATTCTCGCTGGCCGGTGCGCGCCCGCCAGCCGCGTTAAACGCGCCTGGAACAGCATGAGGCCGACAGCGAAAAGGATGAGGAAGGGAACCAATGATTCGAAGGCATTCTCCGATGTGGAGAGCAGAATCGCTGAGCCGGCGATCGCTCCTAAGACGCTGGGCGCAACCAACTTGGCGATGCGCCTTCGTTGGTATCGCAATTCCTCGCCGTAGCCCAACGAACCCCCAAGGTAGCCGGGCCAGAGTGCGACGGTATTCGTCACGTTCGCTACTCTCGCGGGATAGCCGGCGGCGAGAAGAGCCGGGAAAGTGATGAGGGAGCCGCCACCAGCCACGGCGTTAACGGCACCACCCACAAAGGACGCCGCCAGCAGCCCGAACTGTTCGAGCAATTCCATCAGAAAGCCGGCATTAGGCGGACATTGTCAAGGATGCGCAAATTGCGTCTAGTATACTGAGGCGTCGGAGGCCTGACTCGCTGATATGGCCGACGAACAGACGGCTGCCATTCTGACCGTAGACGAGGTCACGAAGTTCTTCGGCGGTGTCCGTGCTGTTGACGGTTGTAGCCTGAGTGTTGCCGAAGGCAGTATCACGGGCTTGATCGGCCCCAACGGCGCCGGCAAGACAACTCTCTTCAACATCATCACAGGATTTCTGAAGCCTACGTCGGGTCGCATTCTGTTTCGCGGAGAGCGAATCGACGGCCTGGTCCCACACCAGATATTCCATAAGGGTGTCCTGCGCACGTTCCAGATCCCGCACGAACTGAAGAGCATGACGGTACTGGAGAACCTGATGTTGGTCCCGCCGGGACAGTCAGGGGAGCGCGTTTGGAGTCCGTGGTTCTTCCCATTTCGGGTGGGGCGCCAGGAAGAGGCGAATTTCGCGAAGGCGCAGGAGGTGCTTGGATTCATAGAGCTTGGACATTTGCGGGATGAATACGCTGCGAACCTCTCCGGCGGGCAGAAGAAACTACTGGAGCTGGCGCGTACGCTGATGTGCGACGCGAAACTGATCCTGCTGGACGAACCGGGCGCCGGTGTCAATCGCGTCCTGATGAAGAAGCTCGTGGCCGACATTGAACGGTTGAGACAGGAGATAGGCATCACTTTCTTCGTGATAGAGCACGACATGGACTTGATCGCTCAGTTGTGCGACATGGTGATTGTGATGAGCGAAGGCAAGACGCTAGCGCAGGGCACGCCGGAGGAGATCAGACGGGATGAGCGGGTCCTGGAGGCGTATCTGGGAGGACAATACAGATGACGGAGGGCGGCCGCGTTGTACTCGAGGCGCGTGATCTGGTGACAGGATACGGGGAGGTCGATATCCTGCACGGCGTTTCGGTCGCGGTAGACAAGGGTGCGATGGTGGCGGTAATAGGACCGAACGGCGCCGGGAAGTCAACGCTGCTAAAGGCCATGTTTGGACTGTTGCCGCTGCGCGCGGGAAGCGTATTCCTCAAGGGGGGCGACGTTAGCGGTGAACAACCAGATAAGCTCGTTCGGAAGGGGGTCTGTTACGTCCCTCAGGTCGAGAACGTTTTCCCCAGCTTGACGATACAGGAGAACCTGGAGATGGGGGCGTTCGTGCGGCGAGACGGAGTGCGCGACCGCCTGGATCAGGTCTACGAGCTCTTCCCGGACCTAGCGACGCGCAAGAGCGACAACGCTGGCAAGCTCTCCGGCGGGCAACGGCAGATGCTGGCACTGGCACGCGCCCTTATGCTGGACCCCGACGTTCTACTGCTGGACGAACCATCAGCGGGCCTTTCGCCAAAGATGGTAGGAGCGATCTTTGACCGCATCGGCGTGATCAACCAATCAGGAACAGCAGTGCTGCTCGTGGAGCAGAATGCGCGTGAGGCGCTCAGCGTTTGTCAGCGTGGATATGTGCTGGCGATGGGCACGAACAGACTGGAAGGCGACGCGAGCAGCTTGTTGGACAACGCGGCGGTCGGCCAGCTGTACCTGGGCGCTTGAGCGATGGCGGTGCTAGAGGAAGCGTACGGCTTACTGCGAGACCGCTGGCGCGATTATCAGCGCCGGGTCGGCGCCGCGCTTAGTGGCCCAGGGCTGTGGCTGCTGCTGGCCGCGTTGGTCTCGTACTCGGCCGTGAACCCGGACACGAGGCAGCTATTCGTCGTGGGAGTTGTCGTCGGCAGCATATTCGCGCTGGGGGCGCTGGGGCTGACCCTAATCTACGGCGTTCTGAAGTTCGGCAATTTCGCGCACGGCGACATGATGGTGCTGGGCGGTTACGTTGCGTTTCTCTTCCTGACCGGGCGCATACTACGTGAAGGCAACGAGGACACAGAGGTGTTGCCGAGCAGCCTGGATTCTCTGCCCGGCTCATTGGACCGGATTAGCGATCTGACCTTTGGCTATGGCCTGATTCTGGCGATGGTCCTCTCTGCGCTGGCCATGGCTGCGCTATTCGTGGCGCTGGACCGGCTCATCTACCGACCTCTGCGACGGCGGCGAGCTAGCATCGTTATACTGGCCATCGCCTCACTGGGCGTGGCGCTGGCGGTGCGCAGCTCAGTGCTGATCTTCTGGGGCCCGGACCCGCGCGTCTTCGTCACAGGCATTCACCCCGCCCAGTCGCTTCCTTTCGATGTAACGCTTAAGACGGACCAGATCTTCATCCTGGCAGTAGCCGTCTCGCTGAGCGTGCTGGTCTATCTCTTGCTGTACCGAACAAAGTTAGGTAAAGCCATGAGGGCGATGGCCGACAATCCGGACCTGGCGCGGGTGAGCGGGATCAATGTTGATCGCGTGACATTTTGGACGTGGGCTATCGGAGGGGCGCTCGCGGCCGTGGCCGGCGTGCTGCTGGCGATCCAGTCACAACTGAACCCGCAGTTGGGGTTCGTCATCCTGCTTCCTCTGTTCGCGTCCGCCATCCTGGGTGGTGTGGGGCACCCGATCGGTGCTCTGGTTGGCGGGATGGTCGTTGGCATCGCCCAGGAAGTATCGACCGAGTACTTCGCTTCTGGGTACAAGCCGGGTGTCGCCTTCGTCATCCTTATCACAATTCTTCTGCTGCGCCCTCGGGGCCTGTTTGGAGCGAGGGTGTAACGATGCTAGAGGGTTGGCCGTCCCAACTGAAAGCCGAGCGATTGATCACGCCTCTGGCCTTCCTGGCGATAACCTTTGCTGTGGTATTCATTCCGGCGGAGCGATCGGGCTGGGACTTGGACAGCGTTGTGAGCAATCTGACTGCATTCGCCACGATCGTGGCCATCTTCTCTGTGATATGCATTGGGCTTAACGTCCAGTGGGGCTATACGGGAGTCTTTAACTTCGGCATCGCGGGATTCTTCATGCTGGGGGCCTATACAGCCGCCATATTCACTCTGCCACCCGCGGAGGGCGGGTTCGAGACGTACATTGGCGGTTTCGGAGAGGATCTAAATTTGCTGCCGATGCTCGATAGCGATCAATGGTTACCATTTATGGTGGCCACGGCGGCAGCGGCCCTAGCCTGCGGTGTTCTCGCTTTTCTCCTTTCGATTCCAACTCTAAATCTGAGGGAGGACTACCTCGCGATCGCGACAATCGGCGTTGCCGAGCTGCTGCGGAACGTTGCCGTGGAGGAGCGGGATCTGGTGAACGGAAGCCGCGCACTGAACGGCATTCCACAGCCATTCAGCGATTACTTTGGCGGTGGCGACTACAAGTACGTCTTTCTCGGCATTGTCGTAGTTGTACTGATAGTCGTGTTCATCGCGGTGGAGCGAGGAATCCGGTCACCGTGGGGCCGCGTGCTAAGAGCGCTACGTGAGAACGAAATGGCGACGGCCGCGAGCGGCAAGAATGTGTTCGCCTTTAAGGTACAGGGCTTCGTCTTCGGCGCAATGCTGATGGGGATCGGGGGAGCGGTCTATGCCTTCCAGAGCAGAACGATAGCCCCGGAAACGTTCAGCCACTACTTCGCCACGTTCCTTTTCTGGGCAATGCTGATCGTGGGAGGCAGCGGCAACAACAAGGGCGCCATCCTGGGGGCCTACATGATCTGGGGGTTCTATTTCGTTTCGCTTCAGCTCCAGGGCTACGACCTGCCGGCCTTCATAAGCCAGACGAGAATCTCCGCGACACGTGACGTGCTCATCGGCGCTCTGATAGTAGTCGTGCTCCTGGCACGACCGCAGGGCTTGCTGCCGGAGGAGCGAAGCGTGTCGATCTGGATGGACCGGCTTGTGAAGCGCGCTCGACGGCGGTCCCGGTCGGAGCCGAGCCCCAGTCCGCCGGTCCGTTCGGAATAGCCGCAAAAGGGCGAAGAACGGGGCTGCCAAAGTGGAGCTCCCGTTCTTCAGATGGCAGCTAAAGTCAGGACAAAGAGAGAAGAGCGCGCTGCAAGGCCGGGTCCAGCCGCATGACGCGGTTAATGGCGCCATCCATTCGCATGCTGCTCGCCGGGCTTGGCGAGGCGCTTTCAGCCTCTATCTGCTCGAATGTGCCGGTGTCGAGGTCGACCTTGTAGGTTCGATCGGTGTTGAACTTCTTTGCCGCCGCGTCGATGCTCCAGACCTCGATTGCGCCGAGGAGGACGTCACCGTTGTCATCCCATTCGACGGAGCCGGAGGCGCCCGAGAGATCGACGTCGTCGCCGTTACGCACCGCTTCCAGCGCGTCCGCAATGCCGTCCGGCGGGGCGGCGACGAGGGTGCCCGGGCTGTTACCGATGTCGCGCAGGGCATCTCTAATCTTCGTTCCGTCGGTAGACTGCGCCTTCTCGGCAGCGAGGGCAATCGCTATCACGGCATCGTAGGCCTCGCGTACGAAGGGGACCTGGTAAAGCGAGCCGTACTCGGCCTCGTATGCTTCGTCGAATTTGTCGGTGAAATCAGATGGAGGCAGCGCGCCGGGGGCCGTGCCGCTCATGCCGTCAAACTGGTCCCAACCGAGCGCCGTGAACATCTCGTCGTCCTTGGTGCCGTCCACGAAGACGAATTGGTCTATCAGGTTATTTTCAATGGCCTCTTTCAGGTACACCTCTGCCTGGCCCGTCGGGTAGCTGATGGCGACCAGTGCCTCAGGGTCACCCTGAACACACTGGTTAAGCTCTGCGCTATAGCTGGTGGCAGCAGTCTGGTCCGGGTGGGAGACCTGGGCCGTAACTGTGCCGCCCCCCTCCTCGAACGCCGCGGCGAAGTTCTCGCTAAGACCCTGGCCGTAAGCGTTGTTCACGTACATAGTACACACGGAGCTGTAGCTGAGATCCTGAACGAGCTGTGCCAGCACCAGACCCTGGGCGGCATCGGAGATAGGTGTACGAAACAGGAAATCGTCATCGTCCGCGTTGGTGAGAGCGGGAGACGTGGATGCTGGCGAGATCTGCGGAATCTTCGCCGGTGCGGTGACGGATTCAGCCACCGCTAGCGTGACACTACTACCCAGGGAGCCAACGATTGCGTTTACTTTCTCGACATCAACCAACCTTGTCGCTTCGGCTTTCGCCGGCTCTGGGGCGGTAGCGGAGTCCCCGACTACGAGCTGAACCGGCTTGCCGAGGACGCCGCCGGCGTCATTGATGTGCTTGACGGCGAGTTCGGCCGCGTTTTTGTGCTCTGGCCCGAAGCTTGCCAGCGCACCGGTAAAGTCGACGAGAAGGCCGATCTTGAGTGGCCCTTCACCTGCCGCGCTTGTTGGCGCGGTCGTCTCCTGACCGCCGTTTTCTTCGTCGTCGTCGCCGCAAGCGGCGAAGGCGAACAGAAGACCGGCGAGAACCACCACCGTGATCCCGAGCCAGCGATGGCGAAGTAACCATTGTGGCATTAGTGGTCTCCTTTCGCGATAACAAGATTCCGGGTAGCTGATTCGACGCTAAGTTAATCCTGCGGGCTGTCGACGTCAAGCCAATCGGATAGGTACATTATTTCAATAACGCGAATCAGCGACTGGAACGAAGGCCAGCGATAATCTACGCTCTGTACTGATCCATGCGAAGGAATTCAGTTGACAAGCCGCTCGCAGCCTGAGTGCGTGCCACTCAGCCTTGGCGCTGCGGTACAGTTTCGCGACCGCTGGCAGGGTCGGCTGGCTGCAGTCGAAGTGGACGAGGCGTGGGAGGTCTTGAACCTGGTCATCCGGCGAGGATTGTTCGGCTGGTCTAGCAGCGTAAAGCTCCCCTTCTCGGCCGCTCGCGCCTGGTCCGACGAGCGGGTAACATTCGACTGCACGAGCAGACAGGCATTTTCTCGCGAGGTGCCGCCGGTCGCCGCACCCGCCTGGCCGTTATCGGCAAACACACCTATATCATTGCCAGGCGCCGGCCTCTCCGGTCTGCTGGTCGAGCCCACCGGACGGCGGGTTAGCGATGTCATCGTCGCTCGTGGCGGAGGCCGCAAGAACCGCGTACCAGTCAGCGAGATCTCGTTCGAGGGCAATGTAATGCGTATTGCCGCGCAGGCTGAGAATCTGGCGCTGTATCTCACGGACGAGGAGCTCTCGCTCCGCGTCATACATGTTCTGGGACTGGACGGCGTTCTGACTGGCGAAGAGCGCGCCAGCGTGAGTGCCGACGTGTCCTCGGGCGCGGTGACGTTAAAGGGCAACGTTCGCACGAAGCGGCCCAGAGAACGGATCGCCGAGCTGGCTGCCAGAGTGGAGGGTGCGACCGCCCTCCGCAGTGAGGTAGTGGACGATATCGAGCTGGAACTGGAGATAGGGCAGGGACTCAGCCGCTCAGGACTCCAGCGCGGCGCTGACGTCTATGCTCGGTCGACGCTGGGCGACGTCACGTTGTTCGGCTCCGCGCCATCGGTACGCGCAGTGGACGATATGGTCCGGGTTATATCCCGCGTGCCTGGGGTCCGACGCGTCAGGAGCCGTATCAAGGTGGGCGCACCGGCGGCAGAGCAGAGTCTAAGGTAGAAACCAGCGCTATCGCGGCGCGCCGGCGCCGTCGCCCCCGATGCGTCGGCCCGCTTCTGCGCTTTGTTCCCGCCCTCCTAGCGGGCGCCGTGCCAAACGCCCATGTGCTGGCGTATGGTCTCATGGTAAGCGCCGGGCTGATAGTAGCGATCGTAGAACTCAGTCTCGAGGTGATGGGCCTGGAACCAGATGTTCATCGCCATCGGGTCGATCGAGGCTGGAAAGCGACCGTAGGTTTCCCAGATGTAGGAACAGAGCGCCTTCGTCGCGTCGAGGCACCAGTCGGGCGTCTTCTGCACGAGCTTGTCGAGAGACTGGCGGTCCCGGTAGGGCGCCGGTCCGCCCTCCTCCTTGTATATGCCGCTAGAGCCCCACTTTGAGTCATAGATCGCCTGCACAGCGGCCTCCATGTCCGGGTAATACGGCGGGCAATAGGCCTCAAAGTGGCCGTCGAGGCCGACGGGAACAGGCTGCGGACCGGCCGCCTCGGACAAAGGCTTGATGGGCCCGAACTTCGACGGAATGTGGAAGCGGAAGCCCATGAGCGGCAGGATGAAGGCGCTGACAGAACAGCTGAAGATCCAGCCGCCGAGACCCATGGCCTGGAGCGCGAGGTACATGTTCTGAAGCATAATCGCCTGCTCGGTGCCGGGAATGATCACCGACATGCCGTTCTCAAGGGCCGAAAGAGCGTAGGCCTTGCTTCGATCGAGATAGCCCTTGTCCGCCCACTCCCTAAGCGGCTCGGCGTTGCCGTTGAGGTCGTCGTATATGTAGTAGGAGTTCGGTTCGTCCATCAGCAGCATGAGGACGTTGATGTACTCCCATGTGACATCACTGATAGGCATGAAGAGCGTGCTGCCAGGCTGGTTGACGTTCCACCAGTTGAAGGGCTGGGTGATCCCGGCGATCATCGGTACGGGGAGGCGGCTCTGTCCGATCTGGACCGTGTTCGCGCGAAAGGCCTGGACTATCTTTTCTCGATCGTCCAGGGTCTCGAATTCCTGCATGGATGAAGGTGTCTTGTCCCGGAGCTTCACTACGTATGTGCCTTCGTCGTTCGTGTAGAAGAGCTCCGTGCCATGGGAGCCGCAGGCGCTGGCGTAGACGCGGCCGACGAATTGAAGCATTGTATTGCCGCACCAGTTGCTCCCCGACTGATCATTGAAGGGAAGATCGGAGAGGTTGATACCGCTGATCCCGGTGCCTGCCATGACGAGCATGGCTTCCTCGATCTCGTCCAGCGGCACAGGTTCCTTCGTGGACTTGAAGGGTGCTAGATCGCCGGGCAGCTGCGCACCTAGTGGGAAACGGCGGGCCCGGCGCTGGAAGATGGCATCGAATAGCGGGTAATTCCAGGCGCGTTGAGCGGGCTCGATCGAGATGACCGGCTCAGCTACAGGAGCTCTCTTAAGCACCATGAGGACACCTCCAGTGACTCTGCGCAGCGAGGAGATTATACGGCAACCGGGGAAGAAGGGTTTGTCGAGGGGCCGTGCTATCATTACCGGCGAATGATCTTTGTCTTCCTCGACTTTCTAGATATCGATCTCTTCGCCGCAATCGTCTTCGTTGGTGCAATCATTACTGCTCTGGTTCTAGGGATATCTTTCCACGAGTTCTCACACGCATACATCGCGGATACGCTTGGCGACGGCCTGCCGCGCAGGATGGGCCGACTGACGCTCAACCCGCTCGCACACCTCGAGCCTATGGGAACAATGCTGATGCTGATCATTGGCTTCGGCTGGGGACGCCCGGTGCCGGTGAACCCGTACGCGACCCGCAATCCGAAGGCCGCGCTGGGCTTGACAGCGGCGGCGGGGCCCGTCTCGAACTTTGTCGTGGCGGCGGTGGCCGGACTGCCCATCAAGTTGAACCTGGTGCCGTGGTCTTCTCCTTTCAATGAGTCAAATGCTCTCTTCCTATCCCGCAACGGCTGGCAGTTGGACGAGTACCTGAGCGTCTACCTCAGCGCCATTGTCCTCTTCAGCCTCATTCTCGGCGTCTTCAACCTCATCCCCATCGCACCGCTGGACGGGTTCAAGGTGGCGGTAGGATTTCTGCCTCGCGAGCTGTCCGAATCGTTCGCTCAGCTCGAACAGTACGGGCCGATCATCCTCATAACTCTATTCCTGCTGCCGTTCCTAACCGGGACGTTTCTCTTGTTTGAGATCATGGAGCCGGTGATCAAGGTCCTGGCGCGACTGTTCGCAGGGGTGAACGGAGACGTCTTTGTTTGAGCGGCCGCTTTATCGAGTACGCCAGTTTCTGGGCGCTCTCAAACCCCGCATCGAGAAGGCCGAACGGTTTGAGGCGGCCGAACTGCTCGGTGAGAGGCTCCGGCCTCTCTTCGAGTCGATGAGCGAGCGAGATCAGCGCCACAGTGTCGACGTGTACCGAACGCTCAAGGAACAGGGCCGTCGAGACCCCGATTTATTGACTGCTGCGCTCCTGCATGACGCCGGGAAAGGGAGGCTGGCGGGTGTGAGGGTGCGCTTATGGCACCGCGTAACCTACGTGCTGCTGGAGACGGGAGCGCCCTGGGCGCTTGGCACGTTAGCAAACGGGCGTGGGGGACTGGCAGCGTTGCACCGGCACGCGGAACGTGGGGCGCTGGTGGCAGAGGCGCTGGGGGCACCGGCCGCGGTTGTTGAGCTCATCAGGCGGCACGAGGAGCGGAATGCGCCCGATGAGCGACTCCGGCTGCTGCGGGCTGCGGACGATGCGTGCTGAGCGAGGCAATAAGAGACACGAAAGTCAAATAGTCCCCCCGAAGCCCGGCGCACTCGCGCGCCGCACGAATTCTGACCAAACTCGGAACTGACAACCCCCAACCCCCTCAGTACTCTTGTGTCTTTATGGTTTAATGGATGCATGACCGCATCTGACGGCAAGAAAACCATCGCGATCATCGGCACAGGCCTGATCGGTGGATCGCTTGGCTTGGCGCTAAGGGCAGCCGGATTATCGGGACTCGAAATCCTGGGGCACGACAGGGACCGCGGCGCGGCAAACCAGGCTGTGAAGGCAGGTGCGATCGACCGGGCGGAAAACAACCTGCCGCGCGCCGTTTCAGGGGCCGGCATGGTGATTATCGCCGTTCCTGTGCTCAGCGTACACGAAGTCATGCAACAGATAGCCCCGGACCTGCGGGAGAACGCGGTGGTGA
>WNGA01005525.1_pt1 | contig 18244 bp, 16 predicted proteins | sample 5400061 | NCBI WGS metagenome assembly WNGA01 (sample SAMN13153366, study PRJNA577476) | soil metagenome | isolation source: 100 cm soil or saprolite under grassland replicate 2 | place: USA:California | collected 2016-06-15 | reverse complement strand
GAGGTGACGCGGCAGATCGGCCGGCCCGAGCAGGCCCTCGACCAGTTGACCCAGGCGCTGGCCCTGCACCAGGAGATCGGGTCGCAGACTACCCAGATCGCCGCCCTTTGCCAGCTCGGCGAGGTCGACCACGACCTCGGGAGGGTCGACGCCGCCGCTGGACACCTCACCGAGGCGCTGACCCTGGCGCGCGAGGCGGGCAACCGCTACCTCGAGGCCGGCAGCCTGTCCGCCCTGGCCGCGGTGCACCGCGATGCCGGCCGCCTCACCCCGGCGCTGGAGCTGGCCGAGGCCGCCCTGGCCTTGGCGCGTGAGATCGGCGATCCTCGCGTCGAGGCCGACGCGCTGAACACCCTCGGCAGCGTCCAGCTGCGCCTTGGCCGCGGCGAGCTGGCCGTAGCGCACCACCGCACCGCGCTGGACCTGGCCTGCCAGACCCGCGCCCGCTACCCCAAGACCGAGGCGCTGCTCGGCCTGGCCGCCGCCTTCAAGCAGCAAGGCCGGCACACCTGGGCTATCCAGCACGCCGAGCAGGCCCTTACCCTGGCCTGCGAAGCGAGCTTTCGGATCCTCGAAGGCCACGCGCTCGGCACCCTGGCCGCGGTCCACCTCGACCTGGACCACCACGACGAGGCGGTCGGGCGCGGCCGGCAGGCCCTGGCCGTCTTCTGCGAGAGCGGCCACCGGCTCGGGCATGCCCGCGCCCTGGTGGTGCTGGGCCACGGCCTGCACCGCACGAGGGACACCACCGCCGCCCGGTCGTGCTGGCAAGAGGCCCTCGCGCTGCTCGTCGAGATCGGCGCTCCCGACGCCGCCCAGGTCCGCACCCTCCTCGACGTCAGGTAGAGCGATAGGGCTCTCCGGCGATGGCGGGCTTGGCGCAGCGCAGGATCTCCTTGCGTGTGGGTCCCAGAAATTCGGTCGTCGGCGCTGAGCTGCAGGTTCGCCAGCCACGCCACTCGGCCGCGATGATCGGCGCATGACCCTGCGACTGCTGTAGCTGCTGTGCTGTCAGGTGCTGCGGTGGCTCGCAGTGCTGGCGAGGAGCTCGGCAGGAGGAATCGTCAAATTCTGTGGATCGCCAGTTCTGCATGATCACGCGGCGACCTCGTCGATCTGCTCGTCTGGCGCCTCCTTGGGTCGCTCGACCAACCGGCCCTTCTCGAACCTGGCTCCGGCCCGCACCAGCGCGACCAGGTGCGGGCCGTTGACCGCCCGCCAGCGGCCCTCGGCCGCCTCCAACAGCTTGAACACCATCGCCAGCCCAGCGTCCTTGTTGCCAGGGCCCTTGGTGATGCGGGTTCTGGCCCGCACCGGCGAGAAGGTCGACTCGATGGGATTCGTGGTCCGCAGGTGCAGCCAGTGCTCGGCTGGGAAGTCGTAGAAGCACAGCAGCGCCTCGCGGTCATCGGTCACCTTGGCGACCGCCTTGGGCCACTTGGCGCCGTAGTCGCTGACCAGCGCCTGGATGGCGTGCTCGGCGTGGGTGCGATCCTCAGCCTGGATGATTTCGTTCAGCGCCTTGCGGGCACCCGCGTGGACGCTCTTGGGCAACGCCCCCAGGACGTTTCGCACCTTATGCACCCAACAGCGCTGCTCGCGGGTGGCGGGGAACACCTCACGCAGCGCCCGCCATAGCCCCAACGCGCCATCGCCGACCATCACCACCGGCGCCCGCATGCCGCGGCGGCGGCAGTCCCGCAGCAGCTCCGCCCAGTCGTCGGTCGATTCCCGCTGCCCGTCGGTGACCGCCACCAGCTCCTTGGTGCCGTCGGCGCGCACGCCCACGATGACCAGGCAGCACAGCCGCCCATCTTCCAGCCGCAGGTTGAAGTGGACCCCATCAGCCCAGCAGTACACGTAGTCCCGGTCGTGCAGATCCCGCGCCAGGAACGCCTCCCGCTCGGCCCGCCACTGCTCGCACAACCGGGTGACGACCGAGGCCGACAGTCCCGCCGCCGCGCCGAAGAAGCGCTCCAGCGCGGGCACAAAGTCCAGGCTCGACAGCCCATGCAGGTACAACAGCGGCAGCACCTCGGCGACCTTGGGGCTGCGCCGGCACCAGCGGGGCAGGATCACGCTGTGGAACTGCACCCGCTGGCCCGTGGCGGGGTCGCTGCGGCGGTCATCGACCCTGGGGCGGACGACCTCGACCTGGCCAGCGGCGGTCGCAAGCTGGCGGGCGGGGGCGTGCCCGTTGCGCACCACCAGCCGGTGACCGTCGGCATCAACCAGGTCGGCGTGGGCGGCAAGGTAGGCGTCGACCTCGGCCTCCAAGGCGACCGCCAGCATCCGCCGGGCGCCCTCACGCACCAGCTCGTCCAGGTCGAGGACGAGCTCGGCCCGTGCCTGCTCATCAACCACTACACTCAGCATCGCGGCGTTCCTTCCTCGCCGGCGTTGGCCCGCCGGCGTCCCTCCTACTGGTCAGGGTGGAAGGTACGCCGCGTTCTCATGCGAGGGCTCATCCACAGGTTTCGACCATAGCTCATCGCTACTTCTCCTCAGTGCCACGCTGGAAGCGAATCTGGCTGGCGCCCTTGCCCGTAGTGAAGGCGCCGAAGATCCCCCATGGACCGTCCGGTAGGGTGATCCGCACACCGCCGTCGTCCATGAAGTGGACAGTGACGTTGAACTCCGGTCCTTCAGCGACAACCTTGTGGATGCTCCTCGCCATGTGCTCCTCCCTCCAGAAGCCGAAGCGCCACCCCGGAGGATGGCGCCAGGCTACTCGGATTGACTACTTCGCCGCTGCCTCCTTCGAGCGGCGCGGCCGGTTGAGGCCCTTCGCGTCGGCGGCGGCCCGGTAGATGAGCGAGACGCGGTGCCACACGCCCTCGCGCGCCGGGAGCCCGAGGACTTCGGTGACCTGCTTGATGGTCTTCCCCTCGCCCTTGAGCTTGAGGACGCGCGCCGGGAGCGCCTTCGCCTTCCAGTCGAAGTCACCGGTGTCGATCCTCGTACGCGAGGCATGCCCATTCTTGGTTGCCGATGCCGCTTTTCCCTGGTTGCTGTCGCTCGCCTTCGCGGCCGGACGGCGCCTCGCCGGAGCCTTCTTCTCGGACTCGCGGACCTCGGCGGTGTTCTCCGAGCGGTACGCCTCTAGCACTGCCTCGTACTTGCGATGCGCCTCGCGGTAGGCGTTTGTCCCGGCTGCTCCGTCGCCGAACGCCTCGCGCTTCGGCTCGACCGGCCGGACGCGCTTGGTGGTGACGGCGGGCTTGCGAGTACGGACCGGAGCCTTCGTCTTCGGCGCGTCGGCGGTTGCGATCTCCGCCTGGTCGGTACGTTCGACGCCGCCGTTGGTGACGGCCTCGTGCTCGCGCTCGACCGGAGCCCGGCGCTTCGGCGCGGTCTCGGCGCGCTTCGAGTCTTCGGCCGCGAACCGCTCGGCGGTCTCCTCGCGGCTGATCCGCTCCAGCACCTCGGCCACCGCTGGAACCTCCTCCTCCGGCAGCGCCAGGTAGATGGTGACGGCGCCTGCCTCCGGCTTCTCGCCGGCTGCGAGCGCCTCGCGGACGCGGCGGTCCTGCGTCGCCGCTGCGAGGGAGTGAAATGCCTTGGCCATGGGGTCCTCCTCTGCCCTCGATGGCTGTATGAGCGGAACCTACTCCATCTTGCGCACTTCGAGTAGGTTCGTCACTGTTGTGGTAATTCTGCGTTTCCGGCGCAGCCGCACAGGTCGGTGGCGCGGAAACTCAGCGACCCGTCCGCAGCCGCTCCGCGAGGATGGTTGCCTCGCCGGTACAGCGGACCAGCTCGGGCGAGACCTCGTAGCCAGCGGCCAGGAGCAGCGCCGATAGCTCCGCCAGGCAGTCGGAGCAGCGTTCGGCGGCGGCAGCCGCTTCCTGGCGCGCGTCACTAGACTGGTCAGCGTCCAAGGGATGCCTCCTTGGGCCGGCCCCGGGGCGTTCCAGCGCCGCCGGGGCACTTGCAGTGCCGAGGAGGCTACGCGGAAACCGCAGATAGGTCTATAGCTGACGAAAGGGACATCAAATAACTGCGAGCGTCGGCCCTTGAACCGCCAGCCGTCCTTGAGCGATCACCGGAGTGATCTTCAAGTTGAGCTGCTTCTATCCCCGACCTAGGTGAGATCTACCGGAACGCCCCGCTTCCACCAGTCTTCAAACGGCGGTCGCTCGGTTGTGCTAAACGCTTCGCTGTAGTCACCCTTGAACAGCGTGTTGACTGGCGGAACATTCCAGGATCGATGTTTCGTCACGATGAACCGATCGTGCCAGGCTCGATCCTGGTTCTCAACGACGCGCCATTCGCTGATGATGCCGAGGTTCGTCATCTCCTGCTTGAAGCGGGCGAAGTCTTTCTTGCTGTCGGCGGTTGTTGCATGTGCCGGACCTGAGAGGATGCGGATCTCTCGAATCTTGGTGCTGTCTGCCTCGTCGTGGAGAGGCTCCAAGCCTTTCCTGTTGAAATGGGGATCGGCCCACCAGATGTAGTCACGGCAGCCGCGCAGTATCTCTCGAAGATGCCGCACATTTGAGTACGGACGATCAGGCTGCACGACTCGGAGCGTCGGTGCCTCCTCCTCAGGCAATGGAGGGGGCACAATTATGCGAACAGTCTGCTTCTGGGGCGAGAATGCAACGATGCCAAGACGATTCAAAGTGGACAGGAATCCTCTAAGCATTGTGAGATCCTCAGAGCTGGCAAGACCATGCCGCTCCAGAAGATATAACGCTCCTTCTATTGGGATGGGACCCTTTCCATGTAAGCCTTGTACTAGCGCTTGCGAGGCTGGCAAACCTAGGAAGGCACGGCTGATGATCCCCTTCGCGTCCTCCGGTCGATTGTGAATCCAGTAGGCCTCCTCAACAGCCTTGCCCAAGCTGTTGAGCTGCTTCGTCTCAGGAGAGGCAAGGCCTAGGTTTACCAATAGGTCGACCTGATCGACAGTGGCCTTGCCTAGGCTGATCGACCGAACGCAACTCGCAACCTCATCAGGTAAAGGATAGGTCAATCGTCCTGTTCGAGGGTCCGAAGCTCCTTGACGAGCTGAACGATCTGCTCCGGAGAGAGATTCGCCGCGTCGATCATGAGTACGACCTGAAGGCTTGAAGAGGTCACCAAAGAAGTCACCTGTCGAAAAGGGGGCGCCTGACCCCCAGGGGTTGCTTTGTCGACTGACCGTAGCTCCACTCTTCTGCTAGCTTCTCTCGGAGTGTCGTCAGCGACAACCCTTTTAGGTGAAGGCGTAGAACCAGCCTTGGTAGGCTTTTCTGCGGTTTCTAGCACACCTTCCATCTCTTCAATGGGGCCAACATCGAACCTGTTGTTCGATTGTAGCTTCGCCTGTGTAACTGAGGTGATCAGCACCTTAGCCAACTGCTTCGCAGCAGGTTCGGGGACCTTGCTGTCGTCTTGCAGGCGCGCAGCGATGGTATCTTCATTTGCTTCTCGACCACGAAGAATATAGATGACCTGGCCGAAACCGCTCGACATTAGGGCTTCGCGGCGGGCTCTCAGCTCAACGTCCCCATCAGGGCCGATTACAGCTTCGCCGCGATCGGTTATCTCAAAGCGATCCCCAGAACGTCGGATGAAGCCGTAGTAGCCTGCTGCCGCCACTCGCTGCTTAAACGAGCTGCTTGTGGATGTAGTGCCGAGACTCTGTGCGATCCTCTGCGAAGACGATGGAGCAGCGAGATCGGAGAGCGTACGCACAACTGGAAGAGTGTCGTCCAGAGGTACCTGGGGGAGCTTTGCGCCACGTGGTGTCCTGCTGGGACCTCGCTCGCCGCCTTCCGCCACTTGGTCTGCCTCCATCGTCGTACTCATTTGACCAGTGAGCATACATCAGGAGGAAGGTACTCAACGACTTTGGCTAGTATGAGGGATTTGAGGGGATGGCGAGACTGGATTGACGACGACCCGCACCGCGCTCGCACCGCGAGCGCACCGCGAGCGCTACTACGGCGCTACCGTTGCTAGAGTTAGCCGAGGGTTGCTGAAGTTAGTCGACTAGTACCGTGACCAGGGCGGGTCGCTCCGACATGGGGCGATGGGACCTGCAAAAATCGGGTTCAAATCCCGGCATCCCGACCACCACGAAGCCCCATGATCCGGGGCTTCGTTCGCGTCTGGGCCTCCCCGAGCGGCCCGGTCGCGGTCGTGGGCGAGCTGGAAGGGGAGACGCGGGTGGAGCTGGCCGACTTCCAGTCCCGGATCGAAGCGACCTTCGGTGAGCGGGACCGGGCACGCGGGATCGACGGCACCTTCCGCTGGTGGGTCGAGGAGGTCGGCGAAGTGGCCAAGGCGCTGCGCCGCCGCGACCCGGGAGAGCTGGAGCACGAGCTCGGCGATGCGCTGGCCTGGCTGGCCAGCGTCGCGAACGTGGTCGGCGTGGACCTGGACCGGGCGGTGGCCCGTTACGCTGGTGGCTGCCCGCGCTGCGGCCGCTCGCCGTGCGGCTGCCCGCCCTGATGACGTCCCGGCGAATCCGGTTGGCGGGCAAATCGATACCAACGGTCGGAATCGGACGGGACCTGTCCAGCGTTGTGCTCAAGAGGCCGACAACACGCCAACGACACCGAGACGATCGGCAGGCGGGTGGGAACGGATCGCCCGGCGTCCGGCGCGGCAGTTGGTGAGCCGCGCGGGTCGCCCCGCCCCGACGCCACGACGCGAGGAGGTTGCGCGTGCCCCGCAGGTATCGGGCGGCTCGGCTGGAAGAGCATCACGCCCTGGTCGTCCAGGACGCCCAAGCATTCGGTGACCCCAGCTCCGGGCAGGCCACGGAGCGCGCCATGGCGCGCACGCCGGTCGAGGAGCTGCGGGTGCTCGAGGACGAGGGGGGCACCGCCGTCGGCGTGCTGCTCGCCCGCGGGCTGCGGGTCTGGTGGGGTGGACGGCCGCTGCCGGCCGCCCAGGTTTCCGGCCTGTCCGTCCGGGCCGAGCACCGCGGCCGCGGCGCCGGCGGCGAGCTGCTGCGCCACTGGCTGCAGGAGGCGCACGACCGCGGCGCGACCATCGCCACCCTCTTCCCGGCCACCGTCCACCTGTACCGGCACGCCGGCTTCGCCTACGCCGGAACCTGGACCCTCTACGAGGCGAGCGCCCGCCACCTCCCGTCCGCCTGGCCGGACGGCTACCGGGCGGCCCCGTTCCCCCTCTCCGACGACCCGGCGCCGCTGCAGGAGCGCTTCGCCCGGCTCCTGCCCACCCGCAGCGGCCAGGTGGAGCGCGACGCGGCCTGGTGGCGCGAGCTCATCCTGGGCGAGCGCGAGGGCGGCCCGCCCCAGGCCTACCTGATCGACGGGCCGGAGGGGCCCGACGGCTGGGCGGTTCTGGGGATCGAGGAGCGAGCCGGCAGCCACGGCCCGGTCACCCAGGTCAGCGTGCTCGACTGGGGCGCGGCGTCGGCCGCTGGCTGGCGCTCGCTGCTCGCCCTGACGGCCGGGTTCTCCTCGCTCGACGCCACCGTGGCCTGGAAGGGACCGGACCCGGAGCCGCTCGCCCTGCTGCTGCGCGAGGAGGACCTGCGACAGATCCGCCAGGCGCGGTTCATGGCCAGGGTGCTCGACGTGCCCGACGCATTCGCCGCCCGCGGCTACCCGGAGCAGGCCCGTGGCCGCTTCACCGTCGAGGTGGCCGACGAGGTCTGCCCCTGGGTCGACGGCACCTGGACGGTCGAGGTCGACGGCGGCGAGGGCAAGGCGGCCAGGGTGGACAGCCGGGCCGCGGCACGGACCGACGCCTCGGGCCTGTCGGCGCTGTTCGCCGGCTACATGGACGCCGGCGACCTGGCCACCATGGGCATCGTCACCGGCATGACCCCCGAGGACGTGAGCTTCTGGCACGCGGTCCACGCCGGCCCGCGGCCGTGGAGCGCCGACTACTATTGACGGATGCCCCGCAGGCAGCGCGACCGCGGTTGAAACGGCGGCTCACACCCGTGGTGCCGGCTCACTCCTGCTTGCTGGAGGGGCCGGGCGGGGGGGACTGGCCGAGGATCTGCAGCAGGTGGGGGCCGAAGGCCTTCACCGCTGACGTCTCCAGCTCGTAGCGGACCTCGCGGCCGTGCACCTGGCTGCGCACCAGGCCCGCCCTGGCCAGCTGGGCCATGTGGCGCGAGACGGTGGCCGGGGTCAGCCCGGAGCGCGCGGCCAGCGCGCGGCCGCCGGTCGCCTCCCCCAGCGCGACCATGCGCAGCAGCGACAGGCGGCTCGGCTCGGCCAGCGCCTCCGCGCGGCGGCGCACCAGCTCCAGGGTGAGGGTGTCGTCCACCGACCAGCCCGGCGGCCGCACCTGGAAGGCGCAGACCATGTGCCTGGGGCCGAACACGTTGGCCCAGCGGGCGCCGATGTAGCAGGAGGGGATCAGCTCCAGGCGGACCGTGCGGCGCTGCTCCTCCTTGAGCTGCTTCAGGATCTGCGGCGCGTCACCGAAGCGGCCGAGCAGCTCGACCAGGCCGATGCGGTCCAGGTCGGCCTGCTGGCGCTGCAGCGCCTCGCGCCAGAAGGGGCGCAGCGTCTCGGCCTCCTCAGCCCAGCCGGCCGCGATGGCGTAGCCGAGCAGGGTGGTGAACTGCGAGCGGGCCTCCGCCGAGTCGTCGAACAGCGCGCCGACGTCGTCGCGGTACGACGGCGGCAGGTGCAGGTCGCGCAAGGCGAGGCGGCCGGCGAGCACGCCCTCGATGGCGGAGCGGGGCACGGTCCGGCCGGTGGCGAGCCAGAGGAACTGGGCGTCGGTGAGCGAGTCGACCCACGGCGGGAAGCGCTCGAGGTCACGGTGCGGACCGGTGACGAACAGGTCGGACAGCAGCAGGCCCCGGTCGAAGCCGCCGAAGAAGCGCTGGAACAGGGCGGTGCCCTCGTCGTCGAGGGCGCCGGCGAAGGCGTGGTGCCACGGCAGCTGGGCCGCGTCGAGCTCGATCAGCCGGGCGTGGGCGCACAGGGCGAAGAACAGCTCGGCCACGGGTGACGCGCCGAGCACGATAGTGACCCCGGCCTCGCCGTCGCTGCGAACCACGGACGGCTCGACCCGGCGCGCCACCACGGCCGGCCGCCTCAAACCCGTCGAAGGCACCGCCACTCCCCGTGCCGGACACGACCACTCCTGGCATCCAGCCTCTATGCTAACCCGAGGTGCCGTCCGCTCCCCTCGGAAGTCTCCACGAGCGGGCTACGGAACCTTGGGCGAGAGCGCTACCTATCACCGCGCGAGGGGCCCGGTCAGCCGCGCAGCAGGACCTCGCCGATCTGCACCGCGTTGAGGGCGGCCCCTTTGCGCAGGTTGTCGGCCACCGACCAGAACAGCACCGCCCTGGGATCGGCCAGGTCGGCGCGGATGCGGCCGACGAACACCCCGTCGGTGCCCGCCTCCTCGAGCGGCGTGGGATACCCGGTGGTGTCGTCGCCGACCGTGACCCCCGGTGCGGCCACCAGCTGGGCGCGCAGCTCGGCGAGGTCGACCGGCCGCGAGCACAGCGCCCGCACCGAGACCGAGTGCCCCACCATCACCGGCACCCGCACGCAGGTCGGATGGCTGACCAGCTCGGGCAGGCCGAGGATCTTGCGCGGCTCGTCGCGCAGCTTCAGCTCCTCGACGGTGTAGCCGCCCTCGGCGAAATCGCCGCACTGCGGCACCACGTTGAACGCGATCGGCCGGGGGAAGACCGCGCCGGCGGGCAGCGCCTCCGGGCTGCCGCCGCGGCGCAGCAGGTCCCGCTCGGCGACCAGCTTGGCGGCCTGCTCGGCGAGCTCGTCCATGCCACGCTGCCCGGTGCCACCGGCGGCCTGGAACGAGGTCGCCGTGATCGCCTCCAGGCCGGCCAGGTCGCGCAGGCAGGCCAGCACCGGCGTGATGGCGAGCGTGGTGCAGTTGGGGTTGGCCACGATCCCGATCGGGTGGTCCCTGGCGGCGCCGGCGTTGACGTCCGCGTCGACCAGCGGCACGTCCGGGTGCATGCGCCAGGCGCTGGAGTTGTCGACCACCAGCGCGCCCCTGGCGGCGGCGACCGGCGCCCACCCCCGGCTCACCCCGCCGCCCGCGGAGAAGAAGGCGATCGTCGCGCCGTCGAACGCCTCCGGCGCCAGCGGACCGACCTCCAGCTCGCCGTCGCCGAAGCGCAACCGCCTGCCCACCGAGCGGGGCGAGGCGACCAGGCGGACCTCGTCGACCGGGAGCTCGCGCTCGGCGACCAGGCGGCGCAGTTCCTCGCCGACCGCGCCGGTCGCGCCGACGATCACCGCGACGGTCATGGCCGCGCCCTCCTGGCGGTGGGCGCCATCACGAGACCACCGGGATCTCGGCGGTGCCGTCGGGGTGCTCGTGGCGGTACTCCGCCTCCTCCGACAGGCGGAAGCGGTCGTGGATGGCGCGCACCGCGGTGGCCACCTCGGAGGCGCGGATCACGCAGGAGATCCGGATCGTCGAGGTGGAGATCATCTCGATGTTGATGCCGGCCTCGGCGAGCGCCTCGAACATGGCGGCGGCCACCCCGGGGCTGGACTTCATGCCCGCGCCGATCAGCGACACCTTGGCGATGCCCTGGTCGGCGATGACCTCACCGGCGCCGATCTCGTCGCGGATCTTCTCCAGCACCAGCATCGCCTCGGACAGGTCGGTCTTGGGCACGGTGAAGGAGATGTCGGTGTGGCCGTCGTGGGAGACGTTCTGCACGATCATGTCCACGTTCACGCCCTGGTGGGCGATGGCGCGCATGATACGGGCGGCGATCCCGGGCCGGTCGGGCACGCGGACCAGGGTCACCTTGGCCTCGGAGGTGTCGTGCGGCACCCCGGAGATCATCGCCTTCTCCATGCGTTCGTCCTCCTCCCGCACCCAGGTCCCCTGAGCGTCCGTGAAGCTCGACCGGACGTGCAACACCATGCCGTACCTGCGGGCGTACTCGACCGAGCGCAGCATCAGCACGCGGGCGCCGCAGGCGGCCATCTCGAGCATCTCCTCGTAGGACATCGCGTGCAGCTTGCGCGCCTCGGAGACGATACGCGGGTCGGCGGTGTAGACGCCGTCGACGTCGGTGAAGATCTCGCAGCTCGCCGCCCCCAGGGCGGCCGCGAGGGCGACCGCGGTCGTGTCGGAGCCGCCGCGGCCGAGCGTGGTCACGTCCCGCTCCGTCGAGACACCCTGGAAGCCGGCCACGATCACCGCGTGGCCCTGCGACAGTGCCTCCCTGATGCGGCCGGCCCGGACGTCGAGGATGCGGGCCTTGCCGTGCAGGGTGTCGGTGATGATGCCGGCCTGGGAGCCGGTGAAGGACTTGGCGGTCGTGCCGAGGTCGGCGATCGCCATGGCGAGCAACGCCATGGAGATGCGCTCGCCCGCGGTGAGCAGCATGTCGAGCTCGCGCGGCGGCGGGTCCGGGGTGACCTGGTGGGCCAGGTCGACCAGCTCGTCGGTGCTGTGGCCCATGGCCGAGACGACCGCCACGACGTCGTTCCCGGCCTGCCGGGTGGCGACCACCCGCTCGGCGACCCTCCGGATCCTGGACGCGTCGGCGAGCGAGGTGCCGCCATACTTCTGAACGATCAGGGCCATGAGGCTCCTCGCGCAGGGATTCGCTGGGCGGCTGCCGGACGGCGCTGCCCGGCGCGGGGAGCATGGCGCGGATCGTGCTCGCCCCCCTCTCGCAGCCTACCAAGTGCTCCCGATTCGGGCGGAAAGCACTGGCCAGCGGCCCGGACGCTGTGTCCGTCCCGCGACCCGTTCGTTACCCGACTGTCGCGCAACGGACGGGGGCTGACGGAGGTGTACCCGGTGAGGACCAACGAGGAGGACCTGCCGGCCTCGTCGCCCACGAGGTGCGCGAGCGGGCCGGCGGGCAGAGGGGGAACAGCCCATGGCTCGCCGTCTCGGCATCGTGCTCCTGGTCACGCTCGCGACGGCCGCGGCGGCCGTGCCCGCCCGGGCGGTCGGTGCGTTCGCCCCGGCTGTGACCGTGGTCGACCTCGGCTGCGCCGGCGACGCGTACTCCGCCGCCAGGGCCTCCCTCGGAGGGGACGGCACCGTGCGGGGATGGGCGGTCTCGACCGGCGTCGGCTGCAGCGACGACCGCATCTGGTACTTCGAGGGCGCCAGGGGCAGCTGGAGGCGGGAGCGCAGCCCGTTCCGCGGAAGGGTCCTGGATGCCGCCTCCGACGGCACCGGCGCCTACCTGCTGTACCTGGCGGCCGACGGTGTCCACCTGAGCAAGCGGACGCCGGGCGGCACGTACACCGCCGGGCGCCTGCTGACCGGCTCGACCTACCGCTACAGCCAGGGCGCGGTCATGGCCAAGAGCGGGAGCTGGTGGGCGGTGTGGACCGAGCAGACCGGCGAGAACCGCTTCGGCGATCCGGAGTCCGGGCTGTTCCAGGCCAAGACCTACGGGACCGACCAGGCACGGCAACGCATCACCTTCAACGGCGACTCCGACGTCCAGCCGGACCTGGCCCTGCGCCCCGGCGGCGGGGCGGTGCTGGTGTGGACGCGGGTCACCGAGCTTCCGGAGACCGGCTCGGTGCGCGTGGCGACCAGCGCGGACGGCGCCTGGACCTCGCGCGCGTTCGCGACCGGCGGCGACTTCGGCCCCTACAACCAGACGCCGCGGGTGGCCACGGACGGCCGCTGGACCTACATCACCTGGGAGTTCGATCGGCACGTGATCGAGGCCGACAACCACTCGGGCAGCTTCCACCGCCACCGCTTCTTCACCCCCGGCAGCGAGCCGTCGGTCGCCGTCTCGGGTGGGAGGACCTTCGTCGCCTGGGCCACGCTCGGCAGCACCGGGCACCCGGCGCACGTGTTCGTCGCCGAGCGGGCCGGCGGCACCTGGACCGGCGTGAACCTGCCCCGGGTGGCCTGGGAGAGCGTCGAGGAGCTGACCGCCTACCGCGGCAAGGCGACGGTGCTGGTCTTCGCCGCCGGCGGGAGCGGGACGAACAAGATCCTGGCCCGTTACCAGCGGTAAGGGCGGAGCCGCCCGGGCCGGGCGCGGTCTGGTCCCGGCGTCACACCGCCATGTCGCGGCGGCCGACGAAGGCGCGGCCGAGGGTGATCTCGTCGGCGTACTCGAGGTCGCCGCCGACCGGCAGGCCGCTGGCGATGCGGGTGACCCGCACGCCGAGCGGGGCGAGCAGGCGGGCCAGGTACATGGCGGTGGCCTCGCCCTCGATGTTCGGGTTGGTGGCCAGGATGACCTCGCGGACGCCCTCCGACTCCAGGCGGCGTAGCAACTCGCGGATGCGCAGGTCGTCCGGGCCGATGCCCTCGATCGGGCTGATCGCGCCGCCGAGCACGTGGTAGCGGCCCTTGAACTCCTGGGTGCGCTCGATCGCGACCAGGTCGCGCGGCTCCTCGACCACGCACACCAGCGTCGGGTCGCGGCGCGTGTCGCGGCAGATGCGGCAGAGCTCGCCCTCCGCCACGTTGAAGCAGACCTTGCAGAAGTGAACCTTCGCCTTGACCTCGTGGATCGCCCTCGCCAGGCGCTCGGCGTCGGCCGGCTCGACCTTGAGCAGGTGGAAGGCGATCCGCTGGGCGCTCTTGGGCCCGACTCCAGGCAGGCGCCCGAGCTCGTCGATCAGGTCCTGGACCGGCCCTTCGTACAGCACCGCCCCACCTCCGGGCTAGTCGCGACCCCGACGTGCGCGGGGCTAGAGGCCGAGGCCGAGGCCGGGCGGCAGGCCCATGCCCTGCGTGATGCCGCCGAGGCGTTCGGCGGCCAGCTCCTTGGCCTTGCGCAGACCATCATTGACCGCCGCTGTGACAAGGTCGCCGAGCATCTCCACGTCGTCGGGGTCGAGCGCCGACGGGTCGATGCTGACCGACGCCACCATGGTGTCGCCCGTCACCCTGGCGGTGACCACGCCACCGCCGGCCGTGCCCTCCACGACCTCCTCGGCGAGCTGGGCCTGGGTGTCCTCCATCTGCTGCTGCACCTTCTGGAGCTGCTTCAGCATCTGATTGGGGTTGAAGCCGCCGCCACCGCCGCCGCCGCGAGCCCTGCTCACCAGCTGCCCCTTTCGTTCGCCGGCCCGGCGGGCCTGCGCCCGCCCGACCCGGGACTCCCTTGTCCACCGGGGGCCTACCGCTTGCGGCCGCCCGAGCCCCCCGCGCCCTTCTTCCTCGCCGGCCCGCGCCGCGAGTCGGTGGCCTCGTTGGGCCGCTCCTCGATGACCTCGCCGCCGAGCTGCTGCGCGGCCCAGTCTGCCACCGCGCGGGCGTCGGCGTCGGCGTCCAGCACCTCGCCCGCGTCGTTGTCGGGATCCACCTCGAACTCGGCGGGAGCCGCGGCGGCCGGCGCCTGGTCGTGGGCCGGCGGGTCGTCGCCGGCCGTCCCGGCCGCCTTGCCGACGAGGATGCGGATCTCCAGGTTCCCGCCGAGCACCGCGTCGATGGCGGCGTCGACCCGCCGGCTGCGGCCGTCCTGGCCGAGCGCGTCGGCGTAGAAGCGGGCCTCGGCCGGGAACTCGACCACCAGCTGGCGGCCTTCGAGCGCGACCGGGCGGCCGTGGTCCAGGAAGGTGGCCACCACCCGGCTGGCCGCGCGCACCTTCTCGAGCACCAGGGGCCAGGAGCGCACCACCAGGTCGAGGTCGACCGGGGCGGTCGGCGGGGCCGGCGCCGCCCAGTCACCCGTCTCGGGCTCCTCGGCCGCCGGCCGGCGGCCGCGGCGGCCACCCTCCTTGGTCTCGGCGGCGCCGGAACGGCGGCCACCGGCGCGCCGGCCCGCTTGGTCAGGGGCCTCGGCGGTCTCCTGAGGGCTGGTGGCGGCCGAACGCCGAGCCTCCGAGGCGCCACCGGACGCCTCCTCGGCCTGCTCGGAGCCGGGTTGGGTCGTGGCCTTCCCGGCCGCCGTACGCGGGCGTGGGGGCTGGGCCTCCCCGGTCCGCTCGCGGGCGGGCGGCGCGGCCGGCTCGGGCTCGGCGCGCGCCTCGACGGTCGCGTGCCCGGCGGCCGGCGCCGCGGCCTCGCCGGTGCCGATGGCCAGGCGCCGCTCCAGCCGCTCGATCCTGGCCAGCAGGGCGTCGGCGTCGAGCGAGGCCTCGGGCAGCGCGGCACGCGCCAGCGCGACCTCGAGCGCCAGGCGCTGGTCGGTGGCGGTGCGCAGGTCGACGTTGAGGTCACCGAGGATGCGGACCACCCGGGCCAGCTCGCCGGGGCCGAACCGCTCGGCCTGGGCGGCGAGGCGCTCGCGGGTCTCCGGGGTGGCGTCGACCAGCGTCGCCGAGTCGGGCGCGATCCGCATCACGTAGAGGTCGCGCACGTGCTCCAGCGCCTCACGGGCGAACTGGTGCAGGTCGTGGCCGGCCTCGGAGACTCGCTCGACGGTGGCGAACACGTCGCCCACCCGGTGGGCGGCAAGCGCCTCGGCGAGCTCGAAGCGGAGCTCCGCCGGGAGCACGCCGAGCACTTGGGCGACGTCCTCCAGTCGGACCCGGCGGTCGCCGACGTAGGTGAGCACCTGGTCGAGGCGACTCTGCCCGTCCCGTACCGAGCCGTCGGCCGCCCTGGCCACCATCTCCAAGGCGGCCGTTTCGGCCTCGACACCCTCGGCCGCGCACACCTGGGCGAAGTGCTCGACCAGCAGTGCCGCCCGCACGCGCCGGAAGTCGTGCTGCTGGCAGCGCGAGCGGATGGCCTCGATCACCTTCTCCGGCGCGGTGGTGCAGAACACGAAGCGGACGTGCTCGGGCGGCTCCTCCAGGACCTTGAGCATGGCGTTGAAGCCCTGGGGGGTGACCATGTGGGCCTCGTCGATGATGTAGACCTTGTAGCGCGCCGCCGCTGGCGCGTAGCTGGCCTTCTCGCGCAGGTCGCGGGTGTCGTCCACGGAGCCGTGGCTGGCCGCGTCGATCTCGACCACGTCCAGGTTGGTGCCGGCGGTGATCGACAGGCACTGCTCGCAGGTGTTGTCCGGCTCCGAGGTCGGGCCCCGCTCGCAGTTGAGCGCCTTGGCCAGGATGCGCGCGGTGGAGGTCTTGCCCGTCCCCCTGGTGCCGGTGAACAGCAGGGCATGGTGCACCTGGCCGGTCTGGATCGCGTTCACCAGCGTCCCGACCACGTGATCCTGCCCGATGATGTCGGCGAAGGTCTGGGGCCGCAGCTTGCGGTAGAGCGACACGTACGCCATGAGTGAGTCCGCGGGAAGGCTGGCCGGTAGGAGAAGAGGTCTGCGGGGCGGCGGGGGAGGCGGCTGGCGAGGGCCGAGAATACCACCGGCACGGGACGGCCTCGGGCGCCGCAGCCCTCGTGGGACAAGGCAGATGAGCGGACCGTGCACCCATCGTCGAGCAGGTCGCCCGGAGCGCCTACCGGACCGGTAGCTCGAGCCCGGCAACCCCGCGGCACCCGTCAGTGCTCGCTTAGCGCTGCTTCCTCCCGGACCTGACGCGGTTCGCAAGGTGACGTCGCGCGGGACCTGACCGTCAACACCCCGTATCCGGCGCTGACCTCCGGACGCGTGCCCTCGGATGGGGATTCAGCCCCGCTGGAGCGGATTGCGGGTTCAGGGCACCGCTAGCTCCCCACCTAGCACGGTCCGCCCCGAGCCTACGCGCCCACCGTGCCCGCCGCCAAGCGAGAGGAGGACACGAGGTCAACCTCTCCTGTTGAGCGTGACCAAGACCTCGGTGTTGGCGTTGGAGCTGTTGAGCAGCAGGGCGTAGGACTTCCCCCCGAGCGCGAAGGTCAGCCGCACGTAGTCGCCGAGTGCGGCAGGAGCCGGGACCCCTTGGTCCGACTCGACCGACACCCCGACCGGCCTGCAGGTCCGCTCGTCCACCATGCTGATCACATGAAAGCCGACGCCGGGCCGGCGGAACAGCTTCGCCGCGCCGAGCACCCGCGGCACCGTCGACGACAGGGTGTCGCTGAACACCAGTCCGAACTCGGTGTCCTGCCGCTCGCCGACGCCGAGGACGCGCCGGTCCTGAGCCTCGAGCTCGACCGACCTCACTCGTGAGGAGCCGACCGGGGGACGCCGAGCAAAGTACGTGCTCGTGCAGTCGGTCTTCGGCGCCACCGCCAAGCCGGTGACCCCCGACCCGCCTCCGGTCTCGGACGACGGCGACCGCGAGTTGGCGACGACGGCGACGACCAGCAGGACCAGCACGACGCCGACCCCCGCGAAGATCCACGCCTGCGTGGAGCGGCGTCGACGCTGCTCGTCCGATCGCGCGCCCCCGTCCGAAGCCGCCGCCGTCGCTGTCGTGCTCAGGTCTGGCGCTCCGCTTGCCGGCGCCCCCGTCAATGGCGCCTCGCCCTGTGCCGTCCGCGCCTCGGCGAGGGTCCAGTCCAGCACCTTCAGCAGTCGGCTGGTGTCGAAGTCGAAGCGGGCCGGGCTCAGCTCCAAGGCCTGCCGGTGCACCAGCTTGGCCAGGCTCTCCGGCAGCTCGTCTCCACGGGGCATCCTGGCCCCATCCACCAGGATCGGGATGACCCGGACCTTGCGCGTCAAGGCCGCCTCGATCTCCAGCCGCACGAAGTCGTCGCGGTTGTCGAGGCGGCGGCGGCCGTGCTCGTCGGTGATCGTCAGCCACTCGTCCCCGATCAGCGCCAGCAGCACGTCGCAGGACCCGACCGCCCTGGTGATCACCTCGACGAAGTCGTCGCCCAACTGGATCGAGTCGACGTCCTTGAAGACCTGGTCCCCGCCGAAGCGGTCAGCCAGCCGGTCGTACAGCCACCCGGCCGGGTAGGCCGTCTCCTCCCTGCGGTAGCTGATGAAGATCCGACCGGTTGCAGCCGGGATGGGTCCAGCCATCACCCCGCCCTCTCCAAATCCCGACCCCCGTCCCACTGCCCAGCATCATAGAAGGCGCGAGCGGCTCGACACATCCCTAGCCCGCTCAGGCCGGACAAGCGGACCAGCTGAGAAGGACAGCGGAAGGCCACGTAGATGACCTGTCCTCGTGGCGGAGAATGAGCAGGGCGGCGGGGACGAACACCGTGCACACCAGCAGAGGGTCGCACAGGACGCCGATGGCGACGGCGGTCCTGACTTCGGTGAGGTCGATCCGCCGAGCGCCGGTGGCCCTGACCTCATCGCCTGGTGCCGGTGGTGAGTCGTTCGCGGTCGAAGGTCGCTGACATGATCCGCCAGCCGAGTCCGTCGCCGAGCAGCCGAGGGCAAGGCCGAGCGTGGCGTGGATCACGTTGAACGCGACCAGCGCCGCCACCACGGCCGTCGGGAGGCTTGCGAAGATGCCGAGCTGCTGGGCGACCCGGAGGTCGCTGGCTCGGGCGGAGATCGCGATGCCGATCCAGATCGACCAGCCGG
>WNGA01007988.1_pt1 | contig 18250 bp, 19 predicted proteins | sample 5400061 | NCBI WGS metagenome assembly WNGA01 (sample SAMN13153366, study PRJNA577476) | soil metagenome | isolation source: 100 cm soil or saprolite under grassland replicate 2 | place: USA:California | collected 2016-06-15 | reverse complement strand
CACGGTGCAGATCGTTGTCACGAAGAACGACGTCGGCGCGCTGGAGCAGAAGATCAAGCGGTGCCACGACGCTGGCGTAAAGGCGGTCGTCATGTGCGCCGTCCACCTGAAGAACACGAAGGACCACCTCCCGGACCTGTGGCAGATGAGCCGCGTCGGGATGGAAATGAAGAAGAAGTATCCCGGCGTCATCATCTCGCCCGACGGCTACTTCGACCGGATCACCTGGGACCACGGCTGCGACACGTCATCGATCATCGTCGACGCGGACGGCTTCCTCTGGTATCCGTGCCGCGTGCTGGAGGAGAAGACGATCAACCTGATCGACTCGGACCTGATGACGTACCTCGAGTCGCCCGATGCGCGCGAGCGGCGGCAGCGCATGGCGGCGTGCGACATCCAGTGCGCATGGTACCAGTACTACGCGACGCAGAGCTTCGTGAACCCGCGGGAGTTGCTGTCCGCGTGGATGCCGTACTACCGTGACCTGCTGAATGGCGGGAAACAACCGACGTTCGCAGCGCCCGCTTTCGCCCCGAAGGATCCACGAGACCTAATCCACTCGCAGATTCTCCAGGAGAGTGCGATGAAAGGCCTCGACCCCGTCGACGACGGGCTCGTGCATCTCCCGACCCTCGAGCCGCCGACACTCCGTCCATGATGATGGAGATTGAGTCCTCCAAGGAATTCATCGAGTGGCGGTGTGGGTGCTGCGGCCTTCCGCTCTCCGGCGGGGATCTCGACCTCCCGCCGATCAGGACTCGCATCTGCCCTTCGTGCCGCCTCACACTATGCATCCAATGTAGATTTGATCATCGCCGAAGAGGATGCCGCGAGTGCGGTCACCGGACGATCGCCGCGCCGGCCCGCTTTGAGAAAAACGACAAATAGGCGCACGTTCCATGCGACCGGCGATGGGATGCACCGTCAGGTCGGACCGCCCGCCGCATGATCGACTCCGTTGAAGCAGTCCTCAGGCTCCTGCTCGTCTTCGCCCTGGCCTTCGCGGTGGGCCTCGAGCGGCAGGTGCGCCGGAAGCCGGTCGGGTTCGGCACGTTCATCTTCGTGTCGACCGGCGCCGCGACCTTGACCCTCCTAGCGATCACGATTGAAGAGGAGAACCCGCTGCCGCTCCTCGGCGGCGTCATCACGGGGATCGGATTCCTCGGCGCCGGTGCGCTGATTCGGAGCAACGACCGGGTCTTCGGATTCACGACCGCGGCCCTCGTCTGGGCCATGGCGGCGCTCGGCGTCGCGGCAGGCGCGGGGCTGTACCTCCTCGTCGCCGTCGATTATGGCATCGTCTGGGCCGTCGTGGTTACCGACCGGATCCTCGAGGGCAAAGGGTTCGGCTCCCACGCCAAGGTCGTGCGCGTCACCGTGGCGAATCCCGTGACCCCGGAGGAACTCGACGCACTTCTGCCCGCCGGGCTCACACACTTCGAGCGGGTCCACGTGGACAAGGAGGCCCACCGGGTGAACGTCACCGCGGAAGTCCGGATCCGGCCGGCGGCCGTCTCGAGCCTCCTCGAGTCGCTGCGGTCGAACGACAAGGTGCGCTCGTTCGAACTCGAGTAGCCTACGCCGTCGAGGCCGGTTCGAAGAAGTCGCTGTACGAGGACGACATGAGGTCTTCGTCCGCGATCTGCAGGTACCGTCGCAGGGTCTCGAGCTGAATGACGCCCGCCTCGCGTTCCGATTCGTCCGCGAGGATCTTCTCGAACTCGATGAACCTCCCGAGCCCCTCGACCGTGTCGAGGTGGACCTGCACGCCCTGGAATCGAAAGATCTCGCGGGTCTTGCGGACCTCCGCCTTCACGGGGAAGACGCGGGTCAGGATCTCACGGGCCGTCGCGGCATCCGGGATCGAGGCGAGCAGCACGCGACTCTCCTTCACGCCGCCGACGTCGGGGCGTTCGTAGTAGATGAGCTGGCCCTCGGTCGCGCCGGCGACGGAGCGAAGCTTCAGCCGGCGATCGCCGAGGGAGAAGTACGTGTCCACCTGGCGGAAGGTCCCGACGCGCTCCGCGCCGGCCAGGAGGGCCCGTGCCTTCCCGAGATCCTCGTACCTCGCCTTGAGTTCGACCAGGTGCTTCGAGCCCGCGTCCACGCAGGGCGAGACGAGGCGGATGACAAGAAGCTTGCCGTCGTCTCAGGCCCGCGGCTCGACCGCGGACTCGTCCGGATGCGACGTCCGCATCGCCCGCATGCCGGCCCGCGGCTTCGGGACGGTCGCCAGGCGCTTCGCGGCATCGAGGTGCCCCTTCGGCTGAGCGACCGCTTCGTTCAGCCGATCGCGATGGGCCTTCAGGCTCCGCTTCGCCGCGCGGAGCGCACGCGCATCGGCGAGGGTCGGGTTGGCGGCCGCTGCCTTCAGACTCCGCGCCATCACGATCGTCCGGAGGACGAAGATCGCGATCGCGGCGGGAATCACGAGCCACAGGAGGTCCACGGTATCACGCGTCCTTCGAAGGACAATATCCTTTCTTTCCCGGGTTCTATAAAAAGGTCCGGTTCAAACTATCGCAGGTGCGAGGCGTGCGAGACGAAGACACGCACGGGGCCGTTTTCGTCCCGTTGGACGCGCGCGAAGCTTCCGGAAGGAGGGGCGCCTGTCAGCCGGGGACGACCATCCAGACGAACAAGATCGCGAACGCCACGCCGAGGCCCGCGCCCGCCGCGAGGACCTGCCGCGCCAGGCGTTCAATCTGCGCGCGGGTCGTCCGCAGCTCCGCATCGTTCCGGATCTCAGACGACTCGAGCTGACGGATGCGGGAGAGGAGCGCCGCGTCCATCGTTCCGAAGACCGCGAGGAGGCCCACGAGGACCGCGAGGCTCGACTGGAACACGAATTGCGCCGCGACCAGGCCGGCTGCCAGGAACAGCACATAGAGGGGCGCGGTCCACCGGATGTAGGAGCGGAGTTGCCCGAGCCGGGCGTGGACTTGCAGGACCTCTTGCTCGATCGACGCGGTGCTCACTCTGGGCCCCTGAGCCCATGGGTCCGGCGGCTAGATATCTTTTGAGGGTCCGACGGAGCGCCGTCGCCGGGTCTGCGCCTTTGCGGCCTTGAGCGGCGCATCGAAGCGGTCGACCGCCTTCATCTCGAACTCGAGACCCTTGCGTCGGCTATCGACGGCATCGGCGAGGGGCGCCTTGTAGGTCCGGAGGGAATCGCGGGCCCGTTCGATCGTGCCGTCGCGGGCCCGTCGCGCGCCGTCGAGGGATTCCCGGTGGCGGTCCAGCGCTTTCTTCGCGTCGGCCAAGGCGAGCACGTCGAGCGCATTCGGATCCCGACGGGCGGAGCGACGGCGCGGGTTCGCCACAACCTTCCGAGGGACCTCCGAGCTATTGAAGACATCGCCTCCGAACGGGGCGGGAGTCCCCTTGGCCTCGTCGGCTCGACTGCATCCCGCAGGCCGTGGGAGGTCCGGCCCGCCCGCGCAGTTCTACCTCTGTTCAGAGGTAGATTCCGGACGGAGCCTGCGGGATTGCCATGGCCCTACGCGTACGCCGTGATGCGCCGCTGCGTCCGGAGGTAGGCCCGGAGCGCGCTCACCCGCCACCAGTTCTCGAGTCGCAGCCGCAGCCTCCCGGAGAGCTCGCCTTCCGCCTCGGACAGGCCCGAGAACCGGAGCGCCTTCTTCGCGAGGGCCGCGCGCGCGAGCTCGCGGTACCGCCAGACGCCGAGCGGGACCCAGTCCTCGTAGACCTCCATGAACACGATCGCGCCGGCCTGACGCCGGCGTGCGGCGAGGTGCTCCAAGACCGGGAGGCGGGTCGCGTGGTATGCGCCCGCGATCCGGTCCGGGTACGTCGTGCGGCCTCCCGCGAACTCGTGGTCGTGGGCGGGCGTCGGGTCCGCGGCGAGGTTCCACGCTTCGAGGCCCTCGAACATGAACGCCTGCGGGAACAGGAGCACGGCGACGTTGTTCGCGAGGCCGATCGCACTGTATACCTCGTACTCGTCGATCCAGGGGTGCGACCGGACCTCGTCGACGAGCGCCTTCGCGAGGATGTCGTCCACGGCTGTGATTGACCACTCGGTCGGCACGATCCGGCGGCGCTCCTTCGTCCCCAGGAGGCCGACGGAGAAGATCCGCGTGATCTGGCTCTGCGTGATGCCGTGATCGTACAGGTCCGCGACCGCTTCGCCGGCGCGGACGTCCGTATCGGAGACGAGGTCGTCCACGCGCCGCGGCACGGACGGATTCGAGGCGAGGTCGACCTTCGCGATGTCCGCGCTCGGTCCGCTCGGGGGCGCGCGGGCGGAGAACGGGCTCACCAGGGACGGCTTCTTCGTGAACCACATCTCCGTGTCGATCGGCTTGGCGGCCATCGCCCCCTCCTGCACGGTCGAGAGGATCGAATCCGGATCCCGCGCCTCCGCGACGCGCCGAGGCGCCTTGCCGCGGACGAGCGACAAGCGGAACCGCAGGATCTCGGCGAGGTCGTACGCGAGCCACGACTCCGAGGCGTCGAGGATCGAGGTGTCCTCGTCCCGAACCGGAGGGACGAGCGGCCCCACGAGGACTTTCGGGTAGCCCCACGAGCCGACGAACGCGCTCGGCGGCGACGCGCCGTAGAGGTTCGTCGTCTGCAAATCCCGGCGGCCTTCGAACCATCGACGGACCCCCTCGAGGTACGGACAGATCGCGAGGCGGCACCGCTTGATGTCCCCTTGGCAGACGCGGCAGGCGACCTCCCGCCGCACCTCGGCGAGGGTCTCCCGGATTCCTTCCTCCCCGCGGGGAAATCCAGGGGAGGACGGCGGGGTCATGGTCACGCGGACGACGCGGGAGCGGCCGGGGTCGGAGGAGCGGGTTTCGGGGCGGGCGGCGCGGCGATCGGCTTGTCTTCGGGGATGACTTCCTCCCATCGCGCGTAACAGTGCGGGCACACGTGGATGATGCTCCCGGCCGCGTTGCACGGCTGGGCGCCGTCGTTCGGGCAGTGGTGCTCCTTCGCCATCTCATGCCTCCGATGGGCCGGCTCCACTTATCCCTTTCGGGCTTGCGGCCTCGATGCCGTACAAGCGGTCGCGATTCGCCTCGAGCTGGTCGACGCGATCCCCGCGGAATTCCGCGGCGGTCAGCACGTTGACATCGTGCTCCTCGCCCACCGCGAAGACGGACGCCATCTGGGTCCGCCACTCCCGGTCCCGGAGGATGTGGTGGTCCAGGATCAACGTGCGCACGTTCGTCGTGCGGAGGATCCGGGAGAGATGGGAGAGGGACCGTTTCGTGTGCTGTTCTGGATAGTTCTCCGGCATGTGGGTCATCGGTCCATCGACGTACAGGACCGTCGGCTGCGCGTCGATCAGGAACGCGAGGTGCTCCTTCAGCGGCGGACCGAGGACGTCCGCGGTGTGAACGAACACCTCGTTGCCGTGGGAGATCCGCGCCATGACGACGTATCCGAGTTCGTCGTTGTATCCGTGCGGCAGGGCCGGCGAGAACAGCAGCTCCGTCCGGCCGAAGTCCGTCTGGTTGCCGTCCGCGACCTGGATGTCCTTCGGATATTTCTTCAGCTTCCGGACGAACGCGCCGGCCCGTTCGCGCTGACTGCGGTTGATGTGGAACTTCCCGTCCTTCAGGAACGCGATCTTGTTGCGGTAGATCGAAGGGGCGGCCGGATTGAAGTGATCGTAATGATAATGGCTCACCGTGAGGACGTCCGCCTTCGGGGCGGCGTCGCGGATGACCTGCCAGAGTTCCTTCTGGCGGCTTCGTTCCACGTCGTGCGGCGGCAGGTCGTACCGGTACGGCCCGAGGCGGACGCTCGGATCCAGGAGGATCGTGACGTCCGGGGTCTCGACGAGCGTCGCCATCGAGCGCGCGCCGAGGCTGTCCGCCGCCAACGGCCGGATCTTCATCGGAAGACCGCTTCGCCCCAGACCTGGAGCTTGACCTGCCGGAAGCCCAGCATGGGGAAGAGGGCGAGCGAGGCGGCGTTGTCCGGGTACGCGTGGAGCGCGGGGATCTTCCCGGACTCGATGAGGGCGCGCGACACGCCGGCCACGACGGATTTCGCGAGGCCCTTTCGTCGATGGTCCTCGAGGACGTGGACCATGCCGATGATGCCGACCCGATCCGTGACGACGTGCGTCAGCGCCCATGCCACCGGGTCGCCGTCCTCGTAGATCGCCGCGGTCGGTCCTCCCTCGATCCGCGCTCGGACGTACGGCTCCGCGGGGTATTCCTCGCGCCACAGCGCGGCCACCCGCCCCGCCCATTCGGGCGCGAGCGGCCGCACCCGGTCGTCCGGATGGTCGACAAAGTCCGGCGGATCGAGCTGGAAGAGCCACGCCGGCCTCGGGTGGATTTCGTCCGCGCGACGTGCGAGCAGGGTGACCGGGAACTCCTCCGTGAGGTGGAAGATCGTGAAGCCGTGGGGCAGGTGCTCGCACAAGGCGCTCGCGGCGTCGAGGTCGATCGCGTGCATCGCGACGAAGTTCGCGCCGTCGCGACGGGCCGTCCGGTGGACCGCGATCAGGCCGCGGGTCGGTCGGCCTTCCGTGTACACGTCGTGATGAGGCTGCTGGAACGCCCGGTCCCAAACGACCGCGTTCCCGACCGGATCCATGTGGAGGAACGCCCGGGCGGAATCGCGGTGGACGAGGGTGGATGCGGCCGTGTCCCGCCCAACGGGCTTCGACGGGAAAAGGTTTCGCGGGTCCGGGGCGACGGTGAGGCACCCCCGCGTCGTCAGAAGAAGGTTACATCGAAGCCAACCATTCGTGTTCGTTTCTATTCGGTGGCACTCGTCGTCTGCGGTCCTCGTCTCGGGCGTTCAGGTCGCGCGTTGCCCGCGAATCTCCGCCACGATCCTCCGGGCGGCCTCCCCGGGATCCGGCGATTCGATGATGGACCGCCCGACGATCACCGCATCCGCGCCGGCCGCGATCGCGTCCGCAGCGCGACCGCCCTGGGCGCCGACGCCCGGCGCGAGGATTCGCTTCGTACCGACGATCGCCCGAAGCGCCCGCACGCGGTCCGGCCGGGTGGCCGGCGCAATGATCCCCGCGGCGCCTGCGCGGACCGCGATCCGGGCGAAGTCTTCCGCAAACTTGGCGGTGTACTCCTGCCCCCCGGGATGGCTCAGTTCCGTGACGACGAAGACGTCCGCGCGGCCCGCAGCCTCGACGCACGCCCGCACGGAGTCCTCGCCGGCGAAGCCGTGGCAAACCACCCCGGACGCCCCGGCGGACACCGCCTGCTCGACCACGAGGCGGCTGGTGTTCGGGATGTCCGCCACCTTGAAGTCGCAGAGGACGTACGCGAGCGGTGCCAGCTCCTTCACGATCCCGGGGCCCGCCGCGAGGACGAGGGGCCAACTCACCTTGAGCGCGTCGACGCGGTCCACCACGGCGTGCGCGATCGATTTCGCCCGCCCGCCGTCCGTCACGTCGAGCGCGACGATCAGCCGGTGCTCGATCCGCATCGTCGCCGGCAGGAGCGGGAGGGCCAAAAAGCTTCTCCCATGGACCTTGGCTGGCGGACCCTTTAAGTAATCCAAGGGGAATCGGACGCCGTCGCTTGATGGCCGAGGTCCAGCGGATCAAGACGAAGATTTGCCTCGTCGGCGAAGCGGCGGTCGGGAAGACCTCCCTCATCCGGCGGTTCGTCCAGGACGAGTTCGACGATCGGTACATCACGACGCTCGGCGCGAAGGTCTCGAAGCGGGAGATGACGTTCGACCTCCCGGACAAGGGCTCGAAGCTCCAGATGGACATGACCGTATGGGACATCATGGGCGAGAAGGGCTTCCGGGACCTCCTGAAGGAAGCGTTCTTCCACGGCGCGAAGGGCGTCCTGGCGGTGTGCGACCTGACGCGCTACTCGACCCTGAAGGAGCTGGACGACTGGGTCCAAGGCGTCTTCAACGTCGTCGGCGAGATCCCGGTCGTGTACGCGATCAACAAGATCGACCTGAAAGACGAGGTCATGATCCTCTATGGGGACAAGGAGATCGAGCAGGCCGCGCGTGCGTTCGAGGCTCCGTTCTTCTACACGTCGGCGAAGACGGGGGAGCAGGTCGAGACCGTCTTCAAGCGTCTCGGGACGATGGTCCTCCACAAGGACGGCATCCCCGTCGTCTCGTGAATTCACTCGGGAGAACCGGGCGAGAAACGTTAAGTAGACATCGCGGGAGTGCGTCGCGGTACCGGGACGAGGGCACCGAATGACCACGCAGCGGACACTCAAGTCGAAGATCTGCCTCGTCGGCGAGAAGGCGGTCGGGAAGACGTCGCTGATCCGGCGCTACGTGCTGAACATGTTCGACGAACAATACCTCACGACGATCGGCACGCGCGTCTCGAAGAAGGAGGTGCGCGTGCTGCTGCCAGAGCAGGACCTCCTCGTCGACATCGACATGACGATCTGGGACATCATGGGAGAGAAGGGATTCCGGGAGTTATTGAAGGACGCCTACTTCTACGGCGCGAACGGGATCCTGGCCGTCGCCGACTTCACGCGGCGTCGGACGCTCGACGACCTCGACGACTGGATCGACGGGATCGAACATGTCGTCGGAAAGGTGCCGATCCTCTTGGCGGTGAACAAGGCGGACCTCCGCGAAGGCGCGCAGTTTGCCGAGCGGGATGTCGCGCAGATTGCGAGGGCATACGGATCGGAATACCTGCTGACGTCGGCCAAGACGGGGGAGAGGGTCGAGGACGCGTTCCTACGCCTCGGCTCGCTCGTCGCGGAGCATCAGCTTCAGCTCGTGTAGGCCTCGCGTCGCGGCGCGGGAGATCGCTTGGCGCGGGACGCTATCGTCGCTGATTATCACGGAGCGGCCATCGGAACGCTTTTACTCTCCTCGTTCCATGGCCAACGAACCCACCGGTCCGGCGTAGGCTCTGTCGTTGCGATGCTTCGTCGAGTGGTGGGGCAGGGACTCGCATGCACGAAGGGGACGGGGATGGGATCGTCTGGTTTAGACGAATGCGAGCACAACGTGCAAAGCAGGCGATCGACGACTCGGAGGACCGGCTCTCGGGCCTCCGTTTGACCCCGGCGGACTTGAAACCCGCGACGGACGCACTCGAGATTGCGCGGCAGTTCTTCGGGGAGCGTCAGTTCTCGAAAGCCGTGAAGGCCGCGCAGAAGGCGGAGACCCTCGCGACTGCGCTCGATGAGCGGTTCCATCGGTACCAGGAGGCCGAGAAGGCGCTTCGGGCTCGGGTTGTTTCGATGCGGCACCTCGGTCTGCGCACCGGCGAGATCGAGTCGACGTTCGGAGCGGCCGAAGAGACCGTGGTCTCGGGGCTCTGGGACAACGGCATCCTGGTGCCCAATTACGACGAAGCCCGGGCGCTCCTGGAGCGGATGGAGCGAGACGGCCACGCGATCGAGAAGAAAGCGATGCGCGCATCCGACGAGATCCTCCGGGCCGAGGTCGCCATCGAGTCCCTCGCGAGCATGGCGGGTCCGACGGGTCCCTGGGTGTTCACCGACATCGCCGGTTCCGCGCTCGAGCAGTCGCTTCAAGACGCGACCGAGGAGCTCGCCCTCGGCAACGCGGACGGCGCGGGCGAGATCGCGCAAGACATCACGACGATGGCGCTCCGCCTCAAGGCCCAGTCCGCCGCCGCCCTGGAATCGCTCGAGGGGATGGAGGCGCAGTTGGCGCTGTTGCGTGCCGAAGGCATCCTTACGGCGCCGCTCGAAGGCCAAATGCGGATGGCCCGCGAGGCGCTCGAGTCGGGCCTCATCGAACCCGCCGCGGCGATGGCCACGCGTTTGCGAGGGGAAGTCGCGTCTCTCGATGCCGTGTATCGCGAGGCGACCCACGGCTTGGCGGACGCGGAGCTCCTGTACACCCGACTGCAGCGGGAAGGATTCCAGTCGTACGAGGCCGATGCCGCGATGCGCGACGCGCGTCGCTCGATTCGCGAAGGCAAGTACGCGCGGGGCGTCGACCACGTCGAACGAGTCCTGCGCGCGTTCGCTCGGCCCGCGAATGCACGGGAAGCGCACGCGAGGGCCTTGGACGAGACGAGGACCCGCGCCTTGCTCCTTCAGGGAAACGGGTTCGGCTTCTCTCCGGAGATTCAGGAGATCATCTCACGCGCGGAGCGCGAATTCCAGCGGGGGAACCTCCTGGAGTCGAGCGAGGACCTTCGCATCGCAACGGTCCTGTTGGATCGGCTCGGCCACGGGCCCGGGACGAACGGGTAGGCGAGCCTGCGATTGCCCTTCGCGTGCTTCGGTGTCGTCAGATTGTGGCGGCCTCAAGGGGAGAAAGCGCGTTGCCCCTCACGACTCACTGTTACGCGGCCGCCGCCCACCTCCATTGAATCGGCCCGCAGGGGGCCGTTCTTGTCGCAATCATTAAGTAGGCTCGTCTAGATAGTTGCGTTCCCTGACGAGTGCACTGTGGGCACTTGGAGGGACGGGCCTCGGGCCGGGGAAATGAGACTGCGGAACGGGACGGCCATGCTCGCGACGAGGCCCCGGGACGCGTCGGCAAGGGCTGCGGTCCTTTTCCTTGTCGCGGTTCTAATCGGCATTACAGCTTCCAGCTTTGTAGGCCTCGCGACGGCGGACCTTCCGACGCTTCGGAACAACTTGGACGGCTCACGAACCGTCACATGGCGGATGAATAACACCGACGGCCTGACGCCCCAGGGTGTGGATCTCGTCAACGGGAATGCTACCTTGCCCTGGCTCCACTCCAACGTCACGTGGTCCTCGGCTTCGCAGTTCGCCGCAAACGCGCTCACGGCCACGAATCTTTCGTATGATGCCAGTGGCATCACTCTGCGCGCCGATTCGAGTGACCACATTCCCGACGGAAACTTCTCGACCGGGGTGCCGTGGAGCTTCGAACCGAGCCCGGGAGGCAACGTCACGGCATGGTGGGATCAGGTGACGGAGACCGGCCGTTTCTCGCACGATTCAGCACCGAGCGCTTCCGTCTGGGATGCCATGGACTCCGACGCCCCTTGGGTCGGGGTTGGCGGCCAGGATTGGACTAATCGGACCGGATCCCACGACGGCTCCGGGATGGTGGGACTGAACTTCACGCTGCCGGACTCCCCCGGCGCGTTCGCCGGAATCTATCACCAGGTATCGGTGGACTGGTCGGCCTACGGCCGGATGGTCTTGTGGGTGCTGCCCCTCGACGTGAGCTCTCCGCTCACCTTCAACGTCACTGCGAATGTCGGCGTGATCCTCCACCAGACGACCGCCCAATCCTTGTCCGGGGGATGGCAGGAACTCGTGGTCAACCTCACTGAACTCGGCCCCGCGCGAGACAGCCTCGTGACCCTCACACTCCGAATCAACGGACGAAACGTGCCGTCGACGACCGTGTATTTTGACGACCTCCGCGTCGGGAACACGAAACGGTTCGATGAGACCGGGCGGATCCATCAATCGATTGACAAGGCCAATGCCACCTCATCCGCGACCGGGAGCGGAGTGTTCCGATTCAACTGGTCGCTCCCCAATGCTTCGGGCGTCCTCCGGGTGACTGGTTTCGTGAATTTGAGCGGTCCTTCGGGCTATTTCGAGCGGGCCTTCGGCGGATTGCCGGGCTCTGGCTGGCACCCGTTCGAAGCCGATGTGTCCTCGACGACAGCCGCGCTAGGGACCTACGAGGTGAGCTTTCGCGTCGAGGTCGCCGCGGACAATACGAGCGCATCGACCGTCGACGTGCGCGTGGATGATGTCTCCCTCGTCTTTCCCGATCGGCATAACGGCACGTTCCTCTCCAAGGCTGTTGGGCCCGGGGCGGCGTCCGAATACCTGCGCGTCGATTGGGGGATTGAAGCTGGTGGCCCTTCCACCGTTCAAATGGCGCTCCGCAGCGGGAACAATACGAACCCTGGAAGTCCGACATGGAGCGCATGGGAGACTTGGACCGCTCCCGGAGTGCATTCCGTGATGATCCCGGGCGCGCGGTATGTCCAGGTGCGGGTGGTCCTCAACACGACGAATGCGAGCGTGTCACCAATCGTCCACGCGATGGACCTCGAGACCCGCCATCGGGCGCCCCAGGGGTCGATTGTCTCGTCCGTGTTCACCGTGCCCGACGCGGACAGGCCGCTTCTTCACTGGCGATCCCTTCGAGCGGTCTGGAACGGGTCGAGCGGTAGCTCGCTATCATTCTCGGTCGGCGACGTCAGCTATTGGCAGCCTGTGCCGTCGAACGGCGACCTCTCCTCGTTCACGCTGACGTCGATTCGATGGAACGCGACTCTCGGCACGACGAACGGACTCGCCACGCCGAAGCTCGAGCGGGTCGAGCTCGTATACGATGTCCTGGCGAGCGGTGGCGGAGGGGGCTGGTTTGCGGGGATCCCGTACCTTCCGTACGGCCTCGCGATCCTAGTCGCCTCCGTCCTCGGATATGCTGGGTACGAGTTTGTGATTCGACGGATGTTCGCGATCGACGACATCTTCCTGATCTCGAAGGACGGCCGCCTCATGCTGCACAACACGCGGCGCATGCGCGCGGACCGCGACGAGGACATTCTGTCCGCGATGCTGACGGCGATCCTGACGTTCCTCCGAGACTTCGATCCCGAGGAGAACGGCGAGTTGCGGCGCTTCGACATCGGAGGGAAGACGGCGCTCCTCGAACGGGGGGCCCATGTCTACCTCGCCGCCGTCTACTCGGGTCGCGTCCCCCGATGGGCCGGCAAGGATCTCCGTCGGTTCATGTCGAACCTCGAAACGCGGTTCGGGGAGACATTCGCCCATTGGACCGGATCTCCGCAGGATCTGCAAGGGCTCAAGGCGTTCTCCGAGAAGTTTGTGTCCCGTGTGCGGTACCGACCCGGGCGAGGCGCGCGCCGGCAGGCCGGCTGATCAGCGACGGAAGAGGACCCGGTAGAAGATCACCGCGAACCCGAAGAGCGTGAAGCCGGTCGAGATCCACCACAGATTCCGCAGGATTTTCGCCCGACGAACCGGATCGTCCCACGCGGCGGCGAACCGATCGATCATGGCGCCACCAACGGCATGCGGACCATGAAGTTGTCCCGGTCGTCTCGGTGCCTTCAGGAGATGCAGCTGTCCGGCGTTGGCGTCTGCCGTTTCCCGCCAAATCGTCACTCGCCACTTCCAGCACCGATACCTTTATCTTGAACCCGGACAACCGATGACAGTCCTTGGCGCGGGAGGGGCGTGGGTTCGCCGAGGACGCGGCTCGTCGGAGCCTGCCGGAGCTACCCTCCCATGCACGAACGGTCACGCCACCTGCCCGAAGCGGTCGTCCTGCTTCTCGTCGTCGTCGCGCTCCTTCCGGGTGCGGCGGCGGCGCCGGTCTTGAGCGATCAGGCCGGCGGGGCCAAGCGGGTCACGTGGGACTTCTCGACGGCGGCAGACTATGATGCGACGGGCGTCACGCTGGCGCCCAAGCTCGCGACGCTGGCCCAGGTGCCGTCGTGGTGGAACTTCACGAACGACGCAGAGTTCCTGGCTGCCGAGGACTCCTCGACGAACGTGAGCGTGAGTTCGGGTCTCCGGCTCGTGGACCAGGCGGCGAACCTGATCCAAGACGGGGCGTTCAATCAGACGCAGGGGCCGTGGAGGTACCTGAACGGAACGACGGGGCAGGTGTTGTCCGCGAGGGACGCCGGAGGGAGCGCACGCCTCTGGCACCTGACGCCGCGAGTCCAGTTCGACTCGATGGACAACGTGTTCGGGACGCATCCGTGGGCGAGCGTCGCGAACGGGAAGAGCACCAGCATTCTCGGCCAATCGACCACCGTCCGCGTGGAAGGCAGCGGGTCGCTGAGGGACAATGTGACGATCGGCCAGCAAGGGGGCGGAAACTGGGTCGGGGCGATCCGCGACGATCCCGGGACCTGGAATTGGAGCGCGTACAATCGTCTCGGAGTCTGGATCAATGTAAATGCGAGCGGCGCCGCGGCGTCCATTCTTCTCACCAACCTTGGAGGCCAGAACTGGGTCAGTTGGATTCCGCAGTCGCTCAGTCCGGGGTGGCACCGGTACATATACGACGTTTCTCCCTCCTTCGGGACGAACAACCAGATTGATCAGGTCATGGTGGGTTTCCTCGGAAATCTGGGCAAGTACACCGCGCACGTCGATGACCTCGTTCTGTTCAACTACACGGCCTTCGACGAGAGGGCGAACGTCTCCCAGACATTCACGAAACCGGGCTCGACGAGCGGGACCCCCGGGACGCTCAGCCTGCGATTCGACGTCACCGCGACGCCGTCCGTCAACGCGGTCTCCTACCTGAAGGTGAACGTCGGCAACTTCTCGTCCAGCGAGTCGCCGGTCCCGGTGGGAACTCGAACGTTGACCCTCGACCTGAGCGCGGACTCCGCTCTTCGGGGCAGCGGTTCCTTCCCGGGCTCCCGATTGATGCCGGATCCGCTGCGGTGTTCTCCGCTGCGGTGGTGCAGGCGACGGCGAATCCTCCTGCGACCTCCGTCGCGGTCGAGACGAGGACCGGGAACGCCTCGTCGCCGGGAGATCCGTCGTGGACGCCGTGGGCTCCCGCCGCGGGGTCGCAGATCACCAGCCCGCCGAACCGGTTCCTGCAGTGGCGGCTCTCCCTCAGCACAGACGGTGCCGGCACGCCCCTCGTCACCCGCCTCTCGATCCGAGCGGGCGCGTACGGGCCCTCCGGGATCCTCCGCACGGCACCGTTCCTCCCGGGGGAGTCGGTCTTCGGATGGGAATCGTTCTTCGTGAACGAGATCCGGCCTCCCGGCACCGCGCTCGTCTATGAGATCTCCGTAGACGGCGGAGCGAGTTGGACATGGGTCGTGGACGGACAGGATCTCTCGAAGCTCGCGACAAAGCCCCTGGTCCTCCGCGTCACCTTCTCCAGCGAGAACACGAGCGTTTCCCCCTCGGTCACATCGTTGTCCGTATCGTACCGCCCTTCGATGTGGTCCGTGCTGGTCAGCCCGTGGGGAGGCCTCCTCCTCCTGGCCTCCGGGATTGCGGGATACTTCGGGTGGAAGCGGTATCCATACCGGTCGCCAACGGACGACCTGTTCCTCATCGGGCTCGACGGACGCCTCCTGGTCCACACATCCGTCCGCCGGCGGGCCCAGATGGATGAGGACATCTTGGCGGGGATGCTCACCGCCATCTCTGCGTTCGTGCGGGACGCCTTCCGCGAGGAGCATGAGGAATTGAAGAAGTTCGAGCTTGGGAATCGCAACGTGGCAGTCGAACGCGGGGAGTACGTCTACCTCGCGGCGATCTATCCCGGAGCACTGCCCCTCGACGTCTCTCGGAGCATAAGGGAATTCTTGGCAGACCTCGCCGAACGATACGGCGAGAACCTGGCCTTCTGGTACTTCGCGGACGATCTTCCGGGCCTCCCGGGCATGATGGCCAAGTTCGCGAGCCGCGGCCGGTACCGTCGCGGGAACTGGCGGAAGGGCGCGCGGACGGAGTTGGGTCCCGCGCGCGCCCCCACGATCGGTCGCTCGACCGCGGAGGCGCCGAAGGAGGAGACCGCTACACTCCAAGGCGAGCCGACCGCAGCGACCGTGGCCCCGCTGCGCCAACGGTAGTCTATGGGCCCGCCCCGGAGGGGCCAACAGCCACCGGGATCACGCGGCTACGACGCTTCCGTCTGCTTGAACCGTTTGAGCCGCATGAAGTTGTCCCGCTCCATTTCCTCGAGGCGTTGGCGGATGAACGCTTCCGTGGACTTGAGTTCCGGGATCACGCGATACTCGAGCGCGTTCACGCGTCGCTTCACCTTCTCGATCTCCTCGATGAGGCGTCGCATCGTCGTCTCGATCTCCGCCGCCACGACGATGTCCTCGACCAGGGCCTCGTACGCCTCCGCGGCCTCGTCGATCCGGGCGGACGTCGTGATGATCCCGTAGCCGCGGTCCTCGAGCTTCTTGCGCACGCTCTTCGCGTCGATCTTCGGGACAATGATCCCCATGACGTTCTTCGTCTTGAGTTGCAGGGTCGGCACCTCCCTCGAGGCGAGCGCGGCCGATCGGACGCCGATGGACCCCTCGATCGCGCGGGCGATCGCGATTCGCTGCTCGGCGACCCGGTACTTCTCCGCGAGGTGCGATCGGAGCGTCTTCGCCCGCTCAAGCACGCGGAAGAACTCGACGATCAGCGCGTCCCGCTTCAGCTTGAGCAGCCGATGGCCCCGTTCCGCCATGCGCCGCGTGCGCCGAAGCTGAAGCAGCTGGGACCGCGTCGGCTTGTACTCGGCGAGGACCATCCTACGCGATCACCTTCGCCGCACCCCGGTACTTCGGATGGTACTTCTCGAGGGTCTTGCGGTCGATCTTCGTGAGCCAGGCCTCGTCCAATGTCGCCAGGAGCTTCCAGCCGATCTCGAGGGTGTCGACGATGCTCCGGTCCTCCTCGGAGCCTTGGCGGATGAACTCCTGCTCGAATCGGTCCGCGAACTCGAGCATCTTCCGATCGCGCTCGGAGAGCGCCTCCTTCCCGACGATCGCCACGAGGCCCCGGACGTCCTTGCCTTCCGCGTACGCGGCGTAAAGCTGGTCCGAGACCTGCTTGTGATCCTCCCGCGTCCGGTCCTTCCCGATACCGGCGTCCATGAGCCGCGAGAGGGACGGCAGCGGGTCGATCGGTGGATAGATTCCCTTGCGGTGCAACTCCCGGTTCACGGCGATCTGCCCCTCCGTGATGTAGCCGGTCAGGTCGGCGATCGGATGGGTCCAGTCGTCGTCGGGGATCGCCATGATGGGGATCTGCGTGATCGAACCCGGCCGGCCGTGGATGCGGCCCGCGCGCTCGTAGATCGTCGCGAGATCCGTGTACGTGTATCCGGGGTAACCGCGGCGGCCGGGCACCTCCTCCCGCGCCGCCCCGATCTGCCGCAGCGCCTCCGCGTAGTTCGTCATGTCCGTCAGGATGGCCAAGACGTGCATGCCGACCTCGTACGCGAGGAACTCCGCCGCCGTCAGGGCCATCCGCGGCGTGATGAGCCGCTCGACGGCCGGGTCGTCCGCGAGGTTCAGGAATAGGACCGCGCGCTTGAGCGCACCCGTCCGTTCGAAATCGTTCATGAACACCCGCGCCTCCTCGTGCGTGATGCCCATCGCCGCGAAGACGACGCCGAACGGCTCCTTGCTCCCGAGGACCTTCGCCTGCCGGGCGATCTGGAGCGCGACCTCGTTGTGCGGCAAGCCCGCACCCGAGAAGAGCGGGAGCTTCTGGCCGCGCACGAGCGTGTTCAACCCGTCGATCGTCGAGATCCCGGTCTGGATGAACTCCGCTGGATGTTCGCGCGAATACGGATTGATGGCGGCGCCCTGGATCTCGACGCGTTTTTCCGGGATGATCGGCGGTCCTCCGTCCGCGGGTTCGCCGGATCCCGTGAGGACGCGGCCGAGCATCTCCCTCGAGACGGACAGTTTGATCGTCTCTCCGAGGAACTTCACGCTCGATGCGCGGTCGATCCCGGCGGTTCCCTCGAAGATCTGGACGACGACCACGGAGGTCGAGGAGTCGAGGACCTGGCCCCGCTTGCGCCGGCCGTCTGGCAGGAAGACCTCGACCAGTTCGTTGTACCCGACGGGCTCCGTCTTCTCGACGAAAATCAGCGGTCCCGCGATCTCGGAGATCGTGCGATACTCCTTCGCCATTCAACGCGCCTCCAGCCGCTTGAAGTCGTCGTCCATCATCGCGAGCGCCTTCTCGAGCTCCTGATCGAACTTCTCCTCGTACTTGACGCGCGTGAGCAACTCGCGGCTCTTGACCCCCGCGATGTCCTTCACGGGCACGTCGAGGGCGAGCGACTTTTTCCCGAGGTCGGCATACTTGCGGATCGAGGAGATGAGCTTGTACTGCCTCGCCGGCGGGCAGAACGTGTCGACCGCGTGGTAGGCGTTCTGCTGCAGGAAGATCTCGCGGATCATCCGAGCGACCTCGAGCGTGAGCTGCTGCTCCGGAGGGAGGGCGTCCGCGCCGACCAGCCGCACGATCTCCTCGAGTTCCGCCTCCTCCTGGAGCGTCCGTTGCGCCCACTGCCGCAGCTTCGGCCACTCCTCGTTGATCTGCGTCCGGAACCAATCCTCCAGGGCGTTGCCGTAGAGGCTGTACGACGTGAGCCAGTTGATCGCAGGGAAATGCCGCCGCGCGCGGAGCGCCGTGTCGAGCGCCCAAAATACCTTCACAATCCGCAGGGTGCCTTGGGTGACCGGCTCGGAGAAGTCGCCGCCGCTCGGCGAGACCGCGCCGACGACGGAGACAGAGGCATCGCGGTCGTTCAAGGTCGTCACACGACCGGCGCGCTCGTAGAA
>WNGA01025151.1_pt1 | contig 18251 bp, 7 predicted proteins | sample 5400061 | NCBI WGS metagenome assembly WNGA01 (sample SAMN13153366, study PRJNA577476) | soil metagenome | isolation source: 100 cm soil or saprolite under grassland replicate 2 | place: USA:California | collected 2016-06-15 | reverse complement strand
AGGTGGTCAATGGGTGCCGCCTCCCCCAGGTCGAGCAGCACTACATCGTCCGGCGCGCCTGCGGCCAGGACGAAGGCCAGGTAGCGCGCTGGCGTCCACCGCGGCTCACCGCGGGCTGGCACAGCCGTAAAGTTGAAGACATCGACCCGGACGAACTCGACTAGCACTGTGCCCGCCGGTAGCGCCTGGGCAACCGCTAGGCGATCGGCCGCGTGCAACTGCTGCTCCAGATTCATCTCGGGGATCTGGCGGGCGAGGTTCGCTTCCAGCTGATCATGCTGCGCCATCCATTCCGCAAGGCGTTGCCGGTGGGCCTTTGGGTCATCCGAACCAGGATCGGCGAGCGTTTGTTGCGCAATCTGCGCGCGCAGCCTCGTGAGCTCGCGCAGTTGCCCTACCAGAGCGGGGTATCGCCCGCCCAGGATGGCGTCGCGCTGTGCGGCGAGCGCCTCGGTGCCAAGGGCCTTGCGGCGCAGGACCAGGTCAAGCGCGGCACGCACCGCTGAGTGGTCTCGCGAGAGCACGCGGCTCACCAGCGATAGAAAACCGTCTCGTTCACCGCGGAGGGTTGCCAGGTAGGCCATCCTCTCCCGCTCAGATCCGATCGAAAACACCTGACCGATCAGCCGATCCCGAATAGCGTTCGCCTGCTCCATCAGCGCCAACGATGTAGCCGCACGGTTGGTTGCTGCGTACAGCGTCGCCAGGTTGTTGAGGCTTTGGGCATAGTCGGGATGCTGCTCGCCCAGGGCAGTGCGCGCGATATCAAGTGCCTGGCGCAAGAGCGGCTCAGCGGCGGCGTAGTTGCCCATGACCTGGTACAGCGCCGCCCGGTTGTGCAGGCTTTGACCATAGTCGAGATGCTGCTCACCCAGCGCGGTGCGCCAAATCTCGCTCGCCTGACGGTAGAGTGGCTCGGCCGCGGCGTAGTTTCCCATGACCTGGTACAGCGTCGCCAGGTTGTTGAGGCTCTGGCCATAGTCGGGATGCTGCTCACCCAGCGCGGTGCGCCAGATCTCGCTTGCCTGACGGTAGAGTGGCTCGGCCGCGGCGTAGTTTCCCATGACCTGGTACAGCAGCGCCAGGTTGTGCAGGCTTTGGCCATAGTCGGGATGCTGCTCGCCCAGAGCGGTGCCCGCGATGTCGAGTGCCTGGCGCAAGAGCGGCTCGGCCGCGGCGTAGTTGCCCATGGCCTGGTACAGCAGCGCCAGGTTGTGCAGGCTTTGGGCATAGTCGGGATGCTGCTCGCCCAGGGCAGTGCGCCGGATCTCGCTCGCCTGGCGCAAGAGCGGCTCGGCCGCGACGTAGTTGCCCATGGCCTGGTACAGCAGCGCCAGGTTGTTGAGGCTCTGGCCATAGTCGGGATGCTGCTCGCCCAGGGCAGTGCGCCGGATGTCAAATGCCTGACGATAGAGTGGCTCAGCCGCGACGTAGTTGCCCATGGCCTGGTATAGCAGCGCCAGGTTGTTCAGGGTCGTGGCATAGGCGGGATGCTGCTCGCCCAGGGCGGTGCCCGCGATGTCAAATGCCTGACGGTAGAGTGGCTCGGCCTGCGCGTAGTTGCCCATGGTCTGGTACAGTGCTGCCAGGTTGTTGAGGCTTTGGGCATAGTCGGGATGCTGCTCGCCCAGGGCGGTGCGCCAGATCTCGGCGGCCTGACGGTGGAGCGGCTCGGCCGCGACGTAGTTGCCCATCTGCCGATATAGTACCGCCAGATTGTTGAGGCTTTGGGCATAGTCGGGATGCTGCTCGCCCAGGGCAGTGCGAAAGATCGTGCTGGCCTGGCGTAAGAGCGGCTCGGCCGCGGCGTAGTTGCCTATATCCTGGTATAGTAGCGCCAGGTTATTCAGGTCTGTTGCATACCCAGGATGGTCTTCCCCAAGTGCGTTCCGATTGATCTCACTGGCCTGGCGCAACAGCGGTTCAGCGGCAGCGTAGTTGCCAATGGCTTGATAGAACTCAGCAAGAATGCTCAGGTCTGTGGCATACCCAGGATGGTCTGCTCCCAGCGCTTTCCGATCAATTACGCTGGCTTGGCGCAAAAGTGGTTCAGCGGCAGCGTAGTTGCCCATCTTTTGGTATAGCACCGCTAGGTGGTTCAGGCTGGTGGCATAGTCGGGATGCAGCTTACCGAGTAGCTGGCGGGTCAGGTCTCGAGCCTCGATGGCAATTGGTATTGCCTGTACGTACTGACCCCGCTGGTATAGATCGGCGGCGGTTTTGTTCAAGCGGTCTAGCTGCTTCTTTTTCTTGTCCATGGCTACTCCGATCTCAGCAAGCCAGATCTTGTGGCAGCGCTAAAGTTATCCTTTACCGTCAGCTCCATCGGCACCAAGTATTAGGATCGGCTATGTAGAGAAGATGGGCTTGCGTAGGCCTCAATACTGTGTACACTCGCATAATTCGGCCAATATGCGCATCGGTTGTCACATTGTGAATTCCTTCCTATAGTGCCGCCATTGTTCGTTTTGAATGCTTGGAGGTGAAGTATGGTGGTTGGATGGGGCAAGATGAGGTCTTCTCTATAATAAACGTAGGCCGACCTGTTTCCAGGGCAGGTACCGTACTGAAATTGGCTGTTCCTCCACTTTGTACCACCGGGCATCGTCGGCCAAGCGCCGCTATTATCGAGCAACACGGAAGCTTTGCACCCGCATATCCTCACAGATTTCTGCTGAGACGAGCCTTTTCGCCGAGTAAGATTCTCCGGCTCTCCCGCATCTTTCGTGCTTTGCCCCTGTAGCTGATTTGCTCTACCCTATTCTGCTGGGATGTGTACGAGCCTTAGCACGATCTTTGAGGGAGAGCCGATTCTCCCGTGAGTGAATATGACGATGGGCCATCAGAAAGCCAAATGAAAATCTTGTGCCATCTCACCCTCGATGTGCTATCGTATGCTTACCGCTCGGACGCCAGAGTGTTTTGCCTTGGTGCTGTGAGCCCGGCCGTGAGTATGCTCGGGGGCGCTGCGCGGAAGAATGATATGTGCCCTCCAATGAGGAGCACGCAGAGCAGACGCGCATGATCGGCAGTGCCCAGTCCGTGCGGGAGAACCGACTAACGGAGGTGGCACAATGGAGATTCTGATCCCAGCCTGCGCGGGTGTCGATATCCACAAGAAGTTTGTGATTGCCTGTCGCCGGCGTCGAACCCCAGATGGACGGACCGAGCAGGAAACCCGCCGCTTCAGCACCATGACCCAGGATCTGGAAGCCCTGGTTGCTTGGCTGCACGAGTGGCAGTGTACCGACCTCGCTATGGAGAGTACCGGTGTGTACTGGCTGCCACTCTTTAACCTGCTCGAGGGGCACCTGACCGTCTGGCTGGTCAATGCCCAGCATGTCAAGCAGGTGCCCGGGCGCAAGACCGATGTCAAGGATGCCGAATGGCTCGCCCAACTACTCCAGCACGGACTGCTGAAACCGAGCTAGATTCCCCCCACTCGAACAACGGCAGTTGCGTGACCTGACTCGCTATCGGCAGACCTTGTTTAGGAGCGCAGCCGGATCGCCAATCGGCTGCACAAGGTCTTGGAAACGGCGAATATCAAGCTGACAGCGGTTGTGACGCAGATACAAGGCCTGTCGGCGCAAGACATGTTGCGGGCGCTGGTCGATGGCCAAACCGATCCGGTGCAACTTGCCGACTTGGCACGGGGCAAGTTACGCAAGAAGCGGGAGGCGCTTGAGCAGGCCCTGGCTGGTCACTTTACCGATCACCACCGCTTCCTCCTCGCACGGTTGCTCGAGCATCTCGACTTTCTGGATGAAGAGGTTGCCACCTTGGACAGCCAGATCGACGAGTGCCTTGCACAAATGCCGGCGTTCGCGAGTGCCGTCGAGCAACTCGACACGATCCCAGGCATCAATCGCACGGTCGCACTGATCATTGTCGCCGAGATCGAGGTCGATATGCGGCGCTACGCGAGTGACCGTTACCTCGCAGCCTGGGCTGGGCTAGCGCCGGGGAATAATGAGACGGCGGGCAAACAGCGAGCAACGAGCACCCGCAAGGGCAACCGCTACCTCAAACGAGCGCTGGTCCAAGCAGCGTGGGCAGCCTCGAAGAAGCGCGACAGCTACCTGAAAGCACTGTTCAAGCGGATGGCGAGCCGACGAGGCGTCAATAGGGCGATTGTTGCGGTCGCACGGACGTTGCTGCAAACAGCCTATCACGTGATTGACCGTGGGGAACCGTATCAGGAACTGGGCGGCGACTATTTCAGTAGGTTTGACCGCAATCGAACGCAGTGGCGTCTCGTCCAACGACTCGAAGCGCTTGGCTTTACAGTGACGGTGCAAGACGTGGAATTGCCTGCCGGCGAAGGCGCCCCTGCTCCGGTGTGATGTCCATCCGCTCGCCCAAACCGGGATTTTCAGAGCAGGCAAGACGGGTGTCAGAGCATATTGTCAGCCATCAATCGCCCAAGGGAATGCCGGCGGATGGGTGCGTGGCGATCCGAAGACTGGCCTGCTGACCAGTGAGAGGCATATACGGGTCATCACGCCGGATATGCAGTACGAGCACGACCATGGAAACGAGCTATAAGTAGTCAGGCCGAGCCTTGTCGGAGTGCGCGTGGCTAGCGTCTGGACTGCGGCCCGTTTGGTGGTGTGCCCTCCACTGCGGGGCCGATCCTGGAGCCGGGCGATGATCGTTGGGTATGCCGCTGCTAGGAGTGCTGGATCCCGCGCTGGTGTCGGAGTTGGTCAACGACAGCCTGGATGCTGCCCGCTGATCCGCAGGGCCATGCTTGGTACTGGTGTCGCCGAGGGTATCAGAACAGTGTAGGCTGGTAGGGGGAAGAACACCCTCCCATACGTCGCAGCTGTGCTGCACCAACTATCAGTGCCGAGTGAGACACTGCTCACCCGGCACCGTCGTTTTCTGGGTCATTGGCGTTGACGCGTTCGCTGGCCTGGAGTGGCGCTGAGCGTCATCTGCCGGCCTCCTTGTTCATCATGCTACCTCCACAGCCGCTACGTCACCCAGTTGTCGTCGCAACTCGTTCCGGGTGTTCGCTGATGACCGAACCCTTGCATCACACGCCGCCACCAGTCATCATCGAGCCTCCATCCTCCATAGCCGCCGCGTCGAGAGGGTGATTCCAGCACTCATTCTGGACGGGCCAGTGATGACCGAACTAACATGTGGGCAGCCTCCTCGGTCACCGTCGAACCTCCACGACCGCTGCGCCCTTCGATGATCCTCGCAACTCCCCTTGTCGCTGCAACAGCGCTATGGTGTGCAACTGCACGCCATAGGAAGATTCCACAGCCACTGCGCCCTCAGTCGCCGCTGCAACTCCATGTCAGCACGAACTTGGCGCGATGATGGGTTTCCTCCATTGCCGCTGCGCCACCAGTGGCCGCTGCAACCAATCGCGCTCAAAGTTGCGCAGCACTACAGCATCACCCTCGGTTCAGTTTATCATCCACCATTGTGATCTCCTGGGAGACTTCCCGAATCTAGCGATAAGGCAATCGGCCGACTTCTCTTGGTAAAGTCAAACAATGATGGCTGCTGAACCGCCCCGGGCGGGCTTGATTCCTTGGGCTTCTTCGGTCTTAGACTTCGCAGCCTGCCCGCAATGATTTCCCGGTACAATTCAGGTACACGGTCGGCTCCGTATTTCAGCCATCCGCTCAGCGTGATTGTCCCGTTTTGGGCAGCCTGGCCTGATTCCAGCCCATCGTGCACCAGAGCATAGGTCAGCAGGCCCTGCTTGATAGTGGCGCTTTCTAGCGCGACGCCCTCCGTCTGGCTGGCGGCCAACACGCGCATCCCCTTATCGAACGCCAGTTGTCCCAACCCGCGGCTGCCAAAAGGCCCCAGCTTGAATCCCGGCGGTTCCACCGCTCCCACGGAATGGCAGCTGTCAATGATGATGACGATCGTTCCCGCATCGACTGGACGCAACCAGGACGACAATTCCACGCTGGAAATCGTACGTCGGAGCAGATCATTAGGCAGTTCGCCGCGCCGGCGTTTGGTGCCGATGTCATGGGGAAAGAAGTAAAACGTACCCGCCTCGTCGGTATAGCCGTGTCCGGCAAAGAAGATCAGCACGACGTCGTCGGGCGTGGCCGCCTGCAGTGCAGCGGGCAGGTGCTGTTGGGCCGCAGGATCGATCGGAACGCCAGCCAGCATTTTGAGCGTATTGTGGATGTTGGCCTTGGTGGCCGTATTCTCGCCTAACCGCTTTGTCTCGGATGCATACTCCGAGATCAAAGACACCGGGACCACCTCATACCCCTGCAGTGCTTGACTGACCACATCCTGGATGCGGCGGGCATCGTTGGCCGCAAAGTTAAGGTCCCACTGCCGGCTCTGATAGGCGTTGATACCGACGGTGACCAGATACGCTTTGGCGGGCGCCCCCGCTCCGTCCGCTGGGAGCCGGTATTCCACCGACATCGCCGGGCTCTTGACCCGATCCGCGTTGAAGGCATAGGCGGAGAACTCGATCCCCTCACCAGGCTGGTTGCGGGGCAAGCGCACTGTGAACGTCGGTGCGGCCGACTCTCCCGCATCACAGACGCGAGTGGCGCTGCGCCAGGCCTGTAGATCCGAATCCGAGGCGTCGGCGACCTGCGCGGGCCACTGGCCGACCAGTTGATCCTCCCGGAACAGGCGCAGGTCATAGACGCCCAGGCGCGGCAAGAGGCGTGGCTCGTAGTATTGACGCATGAAAATCTCGGGCGGCAGTGCCCGAAATGGGTCATCGGCAAAGACCCAGGCGTAGCCGATTTGCTCTGCGAGGTCGTTGGTGTCAAAACGACCCTCGGGATCAACGATGGCCCATGAGATCGTTCCCTTAAACGGGAGCAGCGTACAGATTTGGGAGCCGGTCTCAAGGTTCCAGAGGATGCCCGTCCCGTCCAACGCAGTAGTCAAAACACGTTTGCCATCCGGCGTGAAGAGCGCCGCAGTGATGGCCGAGGTATGCCCCTCGAAGCGCCGGTAGACTTCGTCGCTGGCGGCCAACTCCCAGACGATTGCCATCCCATCCATACTGCCGGTCAGCGCCATGGTTCCATCGGGTGAGAAAGCCAGCGCCGCGACACTTCCCTGGTGACCTCGATTGCGCCGCAGGTCATCTTCCGACATGGCAAAACCGGGGGAACGCCCTACGAACTCTGCCAGTACCCTGCCGGTCGCGCTATCCCAGCAAACCGCCCAATTCTGCACACCGGCCAACACCTTGCTTCCGTCCGGTGAGAGCGCGCTGCCGCTCGTGTAGATCCGTCCTTGCAAGTGGCGCAGTTCCTGGCCTGATTCTGCATCCCACAGGATGCTCTCCACTGAACCCGTGAGAATCTTGCGGCCGTCGGACGAGAAGGCGACATACCGCACTTGGGCAGCATGCCCGGAGAGACGATAGATCTCTTCCCCGGTGGCAATGTCGTACAAGATCGCTTCATGCGTGCAGCCGATAAGCACCTTCTTGCCGTCGGGCGAAATGGCCACTCCCTCTACCACGGTGGCGCTGGGAAAGACGCGCAGCAGACGTCCCGTTGTAGCATCCCAAAGTATCGCCCGGCCATCGGAACCTCCGGTGAGAATCTGGGTGCCATCTGGCGAGAACGCCACGGAGGTCATCTTGCCTTCCCGCCAACGGCCTTCAGATGCCTGTAGATGTGGTGGGGTCAGCGAGGGTGGGTGCCGGAAGGAGAGGATGACCTTTCCCTGTTTCAGATCCCAGATCGTAGCTCCTCCCCAACTGGCGACGACCAGGCGCTCGCCGTCCGGAGAGAATGCCGCCCCAGTGAGGAAACTCACGCGCCCGGCAAGCCGTCCGACTTCTTGTCCGGTGGCCACATGCTGGATAGTAACGGTCTGCATCTCGCGGCCCACAAGATCCAGGGCAATCGGGCCGGCTGCGCCAAAGCCGATCGCCCGCCCGTAGGTGTAGCCGACGACCTGCCCGCTGCCCACTTCCCAGAGCTGGACTTCATCTCCTTGGGTTAGCACCTGTTGGTCGTCGGGAGCGAAAACCATCTGTCCCACACCAACCGCCGATCCTCTGAAGGCGCGCGCTCGACCCGTACTGAGATTCCACAATCGGATCTTGTTGCCATCCGCAAGCAACACGCAGTCGCCGGCGTGGGTATATTCGGCCAGAGCGATCGCGGATCGGGCCTGAAGCTGCGCAGTCTGCTCACCGCTCCCGATGCTCCACTCGACGGCCGCTTCGTCGTCGCCAGTAAGCATGCGCAGTCCATCAGGTGAGATGGCCACAGTCTTGATGCGCAACCCCGGGCGCTCAAACCTCTGGAGCGCCCTTCCACTCTCAACATCGTACAGGATCGCTGAGGAGCCGTCGGCCAGCAGCAGCAGGGCGCTATCCGGCGAGAATGCGGCGGCGGCGATCGCCGCTTCCACCTTGAATTCGCAAATCTTGGCAGCTGTGGCCAGATCCCACAGAGAAATCTCCTTGTTGCTACAAATGAGAACCCGGCGACCGTCGGGGGCAAATGCGGCAAACGACAGGAAACGGATGCTGTTCCCAATATCCAGGCGACGCAGCTCCCGTCCCGATGGGACATCCCATAAGATCATGCGATCAGCGCCATCAGTGATGGCTTTCGTACCATCGGGTGAAAGGGCAACAAAGGTGATCCGCATGTTTGGTCCCACTTGCGTCACCAGAGTGGGCAAGGGGGCTGGTTCTTCCGCGCCCTTCGTCTCCATCCCCGCCATCTCCAGGATCATGCGCTCCTCATCCGAAAGGGGCCCGATGTTGTATAGCGCCACCGCGGCCTCCGAGCACACGCTCGTATCCAGCCAGAGGCTTTCCAAGGCCGGAACTGCGGCCTTAGCGTCCGAACCGAGCTTGCCCAGCGCCTCGACGGCAGCCTTGCGCACCAACCACTGTTCATCCGCCAGGGTTCGGATGAGCGCCGGGACGACATCCAAGGTCACTGCGCCATAATCGCCCAGAGCGTCGGCGGCGGGCCAGCGCACATTGCTGCTCTCATCCTTCAGGGCGTCGATAAGAGCGGCGACGACTTCCGCTGATGCCGGTGATGCTGGGCGGAGATGCCCCAGAGCGTGGATGGCGGAGTTGCGAACAATCGCTTCCTCATCTCTGGCGGCCCGGATCAGCGCGGGGATCACCTGATCTGTAACAGGACCGATGTTGCGGAGGGCACTCACAGCCGCTGCGCGAAAGGAGAGCATCCGCTCCTGCGTGGTTCTGTGGCCTCCACGGGTTCCCAAAACGCGAATCAGCGCCGGCACCGCGGCTGCAGCATTGGGCCCGATTTCAGCTAGGGCTCCCGCGGCCGCGTGTCGGAGGAGGCTGTCCTCGAAATCCAGGGCCGCGATCAACGCAGGCACGACGTCTTCGGTGATGGCGCCGACCTTGCCCAAGGCCTCAGCAGCGGACTCGCGCACATCCCGATCGGGATCGCGGGAGAGTGTCTCGATCAACACGGACACCAGATCTGGCCGCTGCGAAATGATCATACCCATGGCGCGAACCGCCGCGCTGCGCACCTCTGCATCGGCATCGGAAAGGGCGCCGACCAGGGCCGCCACCACATCCTCTGCAGCCAGGCCGATCTTGCCCAGGGCCGCCACCGCATGCACACGCACATCTTTCTCTTCGTCCCGTAATGCGGCAATCAACGCCGGAACCACCTCTGCAGCGATCCCACCGAGCGCACCGAGTGCGTCGGCCGCCAGACTGCGGATCCACGAACTCTCGTCTGCCAGCGCCTGGATCAGTGCGGGCGCCGCCTCAGCTGGCGGAGGCGCCGACTTGGCGAGGACTTGGACAGCATCTCTGCGCCGATCCTCCTGGTCGCTGCCGATTGCCTGGAACACAGATGGCAGGGCAGCTGCACCGAGTTTGCCAAGAGCCCTGATCGATGCATTAGCAGGCCCACGCGCCCTATCCCCCAGAAAGACCGCGAGCGCGGATACGATCTCTGGGGTAGGTAGGCCGAGGTCACCAATGGCCTCCACAACCCCCTCACGCACCAATTCACTGTCATCGCCCAGGGCCGCGAGCAGAGAGGAAAGGGCGCTTGGCTGTCCAATCTTGCCTAGCGCCCTGGCGGCGCTGCGGCGCACGGACTCCTGGGCATTGCTCAAGACCTCTATCAGGGAAGGTACAGCCCGGCTTGCGGCCGGGCCCATATCGCCCAACACACGCGCCGTGAACTCACTGACCTCTTCGTTCGCATCATGTAGCGCCTCGCTCAAAGCGGGCACGGCGTCGATAGCGGCTGACTCCAGATAGCTCAAAGCCCTGACACAAGCCATGCGCCCGGCCTGGGATCCAGGCTGCAGGGCATCGCCTATCGCTGCAGCGGCCGCTTTGCCGATCACCGCAAGCGCCCTACTTGCGGCCGATTGAACCTCATACTCCTCATCCTGCAGCGCAGCAACCAGCACATGAACCATTTCCTCCGCTGAAGGAGCGACATAGGGCAGCGAAGATGCGGCAGTTGCGCGCACGGCGGGTTCCCGATCGTGCAATAGCTCGAGCAGCTTCGGGAGCCAGCCTGCCGCTGCGGGGCCATAGGCGCTCAGCGCCCAGGCTGCGGCGACCCGTACCCGCGGGTCAACGTCGGTCAGAGCGGCGATCCAGTCATGCAATGATTTGCCGAGAAAGATGGGCATCCGGATTTCGCCGGTGTCAAGGCTCATGTTGGTCTCCTCTTGAGCAGCTCTTTCTACTGAGGCAGCCTTACAACATTCTCATAGACCGGATTGCCCTTGAAGGAGATCTGCCAGATCTGGTAGGGTGCTTGAGGCTCTAGGGACGTCGGCCGTGGCCGGGTCGTGCAAACGCACCGCGGACGGCGCAGCTGCTCGCCAAACTGAGACAGGTAGGCCACCCTTGTCAAATAGCGTCTAACTGTGCGCCAGCCCCTTATTGTCTCCCTCTGGGAGGGTCAAAATCCTCGCCTTTCAGGCGACGACTTTAGCACGCGCGCCGTGACGGACGATGTCATCAAGCAGTATACTGCCAACCAGATTGATGATGCCGATAGCGATTTTCGGGTTGACGGGGAGGAGTCCGCGTACCGGAGATCCCGTCGGCTTCAGCCCACCTTGCGGTGGGGAAGCTTGAGCCGAGCTTGGCTCGGAACAGGAATTTCAGTCCGTTAGCTTGAAGCCACCGCCTAAAAGGCGGTGGTCCGCCATCACTTTGGCACTCGCCCCTCAACAAGGTGGATCGTTTGGAGAGCGGTGTGGAACCGATCCTCCGGCCTCACCCCGCGTTGCTGAGGCTGCCCGGGCACGGCGGGAGTAAACAGGTCTGGCGCCAGATCGGCGCGCCAGGTCTGTAGCTGCAAGGGCAGGGTCAGCGACGCAGACGCCGGCGAGGCACTCAAGCCGGCGATCAGCGCTGTGGTGAATATGCCCTGACCACCCATCTCCCGCGCACCTTCATCGGCCCCTGCAGCGCACAAGATCTGGACGTTGCCGGTGGGGATGCCTAGGAAGGGTGTACCTCCCTCGTCTGGGCCAACCCAATCAAAACCAGGTGGTATCCTCACCATACCCACCCCACTGGCGCCGGCGAAGCAACAATCGAGCACCACGCGCAAGGGCAGGCCGGTGTTGGCGAACTCTTTCAGTAGTGCAGCCATATGATACTCGCCATCCCAGGTGTAGAGAACCAGCCCGTCATCTTGACGTTGCCCATCACCTTGCTTGCTTCTGCCCCGAGCAGCACAGTCAGGCTGCTCAGTGCGCCGTTGGGTGGGGGAGTGCTTTGCAGCAGCCCCGCCATATGCCGGGCATCGTTCTCGGCCCCACGCAGTGGTGGCACGTGCGCCCGGCCATTATCCTCATAATTACATCCTACCACCACGGCTAGTAAGTGTTGCATCGGCTTCTCCTAATCATTACCTACCACCACCACGGCCGGACTAAACCCTTCGCCGTGTCAAGCTCTTCGCGCGGCCGACTAGGCCCAATCGCAAGAACCACGAGCAACACCCCCGGTCGCCGAGGCTAGTGAAGTTCTACCAGACTTTACTGACCTCTTGCATGTCGGACAGGTGTAACCGTCGCCGTCCATAGCTCCACCGGTGCCGTGGAGGTCTTTGTCGCCAGAGGACGCGCTGACCTGTCTCCTCGCGTAGATAGGTTTTCATTCACGACATCCTGCACCAGCTTGTCCACCTCGAGGGAATGCAGATCGATATCCTGACGCGTCGTGCCGATCACAATCAGCCGATCGGTTGTAAAAGTGCGTTGATGATCGGCCGGCAATTCATCCGGGTTGGCCTCAAATGGTACTCCCAGTTGGTTGTCCAACCACATGACGTGTGCTGCACCATCGCGCACCACGGCATCGCTTAGATACTCAACCAGGCCGCCTGCGCTGCAGTTGAGCAGCGTGACATTCAGGTGGTAGGTGGAGGTGTTGATTACCTTGAGGCAGAACTTAGACCTCGGTAGCAGCGCGTAGATTCGATCCGAATCACGGAGCGCTTCGGGAAGATCGGGGTCCGTCAGCCCCTCTGGCGACAGTGCCTGCAGCGCGTCGGCATCGTTGCAGTCCAGGAGGCGCACGCTCAGACTATTGCTGAGCTCTGGGTCGTTGCAGCGATGTGCCATGCGTAAGACCGTGGTGTACCGATAGTAGTGCTCCAGCCCAGCGCGCAGCGCCTCAAGCTCGCCTGGTGGAACCACTGCCAGCACGCGCTCGGTATCATTGCCGATGATCCATCCACGGTCGGGCTGCGCGATGACTTCCACGTCCGCATCCGGTGCGGTGGCTGGCACGATGGCGAGCAAGGGAGACTGCTCTAACTGAGCTAGGAGCGTTGCGTCTTCGGGTTTGAGGCTCACGCGCAGACGCTCAGTCTGACCAGGTTTGACCAGTCGCGCGCGTGCCCCTTCCGGCAGCACGAACGCTGCGTCAATCGTCGTGGCAATAGCACGGGCAGGTTCGGCCTTGGTGACCGTCAGACGCCCAACCGGTTTATCCTCCGGCGACCCAATGGATTTGAACTCGAGTGGTTCACGTCCATAGACCGCGAGCTCGGCGCCCTCGGTAATCCCCATCAGCCTGCCCGCGCCAATCTCATACCTTCCATCTGCCTCGTCGCTAATGCGATAACCAACATCCATCGGCTCCCAGTCGCCGCCAAACACTCGTCGCGCACTTTCGCCAATCATCCACGGATGCTGCCTGCGGCGACCGAGTGCCGCATTACGTTCAGCCACCTTCGCCAGTAGTTCTGGCCAGATATCGGCCCAGCGCAGTTGTGCACGCTGGTCGGCATCTTTCCCATTGAGCAGGCTCAGCAGGCTGTGTGTGAAGACCCCATGGGCCGGTTCATTTAGTGATTGGGCGCCTTCGGCGGCCTTTTCGTCCGGCTGACAGGCAGCTACAACCAGATAGCTAGGAGCGGGTGTTTGTAATAGATGCAAGCCAAGGCCACGATCATCAGCACTACTGCTATCCACACCCAACGCAGCAAGATCGGGCGGCGCTATCGGCGCATCGTCGCTCGCAAGCGCCCGGATCTCCCCTTGTGCATCAATATCGCTCAAATCACGTATGGCTCCCGCCGAATGGCAGCAATCCAGTGCGATGGTGAGATCACTGGTACGTGCGGCAATGGCATTAATCAACGCGTTGATCTCGACATCGAACAGATACTCGATATCCTGGTCGTTATGTGGCACCAGCGCTTCGCGCCACACCGAGCGGCCGGTCAAGAGCTTCTCATCGCCATGGCCAGAATAGTAGATCAGGATGCGGTCAGTTGGTTTGACGGCCGGCCCGGTCAATTCCTGTAAAACGCGAACGAGATTGGCCTTCGTCGGAGCAAGCGTCGCATCGAGAAGTTGCGACGTTGAGGGGCGACCATCGCGTGGAGCGGCCAGGCGGGTGATCCGCACCTGCTCTGGTGGGATTCCTACGCCTGGAGGCGTAAGTAGTAGCTGTTCGATTGCGTCGATGTCGTTCACACACCCAAAGAGGCTTCGATAGCGCGGCGGGTAGCGATCAATACCGATGAGCACCACGTGATAGATGGGATTCGTCGTCTCGGTCGTCATACGAGTTCACCCTTTCTTACAGTGACAGGCTGTTGATATTTCAGCACTACTTGTCCTCATTCTGGCGAGGCCATAAGGGTATCCTACCAATGGTGTAAGCCCAGCATCACGGCGACAGCAGTGTCTTGGGCGTTGGCAGCGGCCCCGGCTCGCCCTGGCAGATGAATGCGCCCCAGTAGAGTGGATCGGGATACTTGGCCTTCATCGCAAGCTGAGCGGCGCGCAAGGCATCGGCACGAGGGATACCTTCCAGCACGTGGTGGTAGAACAGCTCCATCAGCTCCTGGGTCTGCCGATCCGGTACTTTCCACAGGCTCATCACCAGCGTTTTGGCGCCTGCCAGCATAAAAGCGCGCCGCAGCCCGAATACGCCTTCGCCGACCTGGACACTCCCCAGACCGGTGTCACAGGCCGAGAGCGTCACTAACTCAGTGTCCAGCAAGTCTAAGCCTGAAACGTCTACTCCATTCAGGATGCCGTCCTCAGCGTCTGGATCCAGTACCTGCTCGTGCTCCTGTAGCCAGGTGTTGGCCCCAGCCAGTGCCAGGCCAGCACGTAGGAGCGGGTTCTCCACTGCCGACAAGCGGCTGAGCGGGCTCCCCGCGCGCATATCTTGCACACTCAGCCCAAGAGCCTCGTCGTTGGCGTCATGCTTTGGGTCCGGCAGGAAGAAGCCGTGCGTGGCGATGTGCAGGATCCGTGGTGAGGGGTGTGCTTTGAGCGTCTGTTCCAGCGCCGCATCGTCCAAGATCGGAGGTGTCTGCAGCAGCCTGCCGACTTGCTCACCTTCTCGACGAGTGCCAGCGAGCTGTTGGAACGGCTCGCCGGGGGTGAACAGTTCCACACTGCGTCCGCCCAGATCGAAGTCCGGGTTGGCGACTACGAGCGGCGCGGCGGGTGGGCGCTGAGAGGAGGTCCCGAATCGCAAGATGTCGCGGCCGACGCTGAGGTAGCTGATCTGATAGGCATCGATTACACACTGTTGGTCGTCGAGCGGCAGCACCTCGAACGGCACACGGGTCAGGTCGCCATCGGCTGCCAGGAACAGCCGGGTTCGCCCGGCCAAGGCCGAGAGCAGCGGATCGATGAGCGCGTGGCGCAGTGCCATGCCAAGCGCCGCACAGTCCAGACCTTTCTCAATAGTGGCGCGTGGACGCATGCTGCGTGTGGCGGAAATTAGGGCGCCACGCAAGGTCGGGCGGTCGCTGCGAACCGAGACACCGGTCATGTCGGGCACGTTCGGCAGGCCACCACGCGGTGCAGCATCTGCTTCACCGCTGACTGCTTGCCGAAATGCCGCGATCAGATAGTCGATAGGTGCGGCCTCTCCCAGGTCGATCAGCGCCACGTCGCCCGGCGCGCCTGCGCTCAGGACAAAGGCCAGGTAGTGGGCGGGCGCCCACTGCGCCTCGCCGTGGGCTCGTACCGCAGTGAAGGTGAACGTATTAGTGCGGACGAACTCGACCAGTGCTGCCTCTGGTGGCAGGGCCCGCGCGATCGCCGACCGATCGGCAGTACGCAGCTGGCGCTCGAGCGACATCTCGGGGAGATGACGGGCGAGATCGGCTTCGAGTTGCTCATACTCGCCGGTCCAGATGGCCAGGCGCTGGCGGTAGGCAGTGGGGTCGTCCGCGCCAGGACCAGCCAGGGTCTGCTGGGCGATCTGTGCCCGCAATGTTGTCAGTTTCCGCAGTTTTGGGGCCAGGTCGGGATACTGCCCGCTCAGGATGGCGTCGCGTTGGGCGGCGAGTGCTTCCGCCCCGATCGCCTTGCGCCGTAGAACCAAGTCGAGCCCAACTTGGGGTGCTGCAGAGTCCTGGGTCGCCTGCTGCCGGATCAGGGAAAGACAACTTTGGAAGCTCGCCTGGAGCGTCCGGAGAAACGCCATCCGCTCACGGTCCGACCCGATTGAGAAGACTTGAGTAAGCACCCGGTCCTGTATTGCAGCTGCCTGCTGCATCAGTACTAGCGCCTCGGCAGTGCGGTTGGTCGCAGCGTACAGCACCGCCAGGTTGTTGAGGCTGGATGCATAGTCGGGGTGATCGGCGCCCAGGGCGGCGCGCCGCACATCACGTGCCTGGCGGAGGAGGGGCTCGGCTGCGGCGTAGTTGCCACGTGCATGATATAGAACCGCCAGGTTGTTGAGGCTGGATGCATAGTCGGGGTGATCGGCGCCCAGGACGGCGCGCCGCACATCACGTGCCTGGCGGAGGAGGGGCTCGGCTGCGGCATAGTTGCCCTGTGCGTAGTACAACGCCGCCAAGTTGTTGAGGTCGTTAGCATAACCCGGATGGCCTTCACCAAGTGCTTTTCGATCGATCGCAGTGGCTTGGCGATAGAGTGGCTCGGCCTGCGCGTAGTTGCCCATCTCCCAGTAGAGCTCTGCCAGGTTATTGAGGTCGATTGCAAAATCCGGATGGCCTTCACCAAGTGCTGCTCGATCGATGGCGCTGGCTTGGCGATAGAGCAGTTCGGCCTGCGCGTAGTTGCCCGTATCCTGGTACATCGCCGCGAGGTTGTTGAGGCTAGCGGCATAGTCCGGATGGTGGGTGCCTAAGGCGCTGCGCCGGACGTTGCTGGCGTGCCGGAGGAACGACTCGGCCCTCGCATAGTCGCCCATTTCCTGGTACAGCATCCCCAGGTTGTTGAGGTCGACTGCAAAATCCGGGTGATCTTCACCAAGTGCTGCTCGATCAATGCCACTGGCTTGGCGATAGAGCAACTCAGCCTCCACGTAGTTGCCCATCTCCTGGTATAGCCTTCCCAGGTTGTTCAGGCTCGTCCCATATACGGGATGGTCTTGGCCTAGGCGGGTGCGCCAGATCTCGCACGCTTGGCGGAGGAGCGGCTCGGCGTCCGCGTAGTTGCCCTGATCCTTGTATAGCAGCGCCAGGTTGTTCACGCTGGTGGCATAGGCGGGATGGTTTTCGCCCAACTCCTGACGGATCAGGTTATGTGCCAGGATAGCATATTGAAATGCTTGCTCGTAGCGACCCTGCTGGTACAGTTGGGCGACGGTTTCATTAAGCTGATTTATCTTCTGCGTATTCTTGTCCATGGTCGCCAACCTCCAAAGGAGCTGCTCCCGGAACATGTGTCACCGGTATTAAGCTCCAACGGGATGCTTCAGGCCATTTGAACCCGATCAACCGTGGCTTCGATGTTCTATGTGTACGTTGTCATCACGCAGTACACTGATAATCGCCGGCTTCAGCGCCTCAATCAAGATGTTGTTAATGGCCCTGGGTCGCCCTGGCAGATGAAGGCGCCCCAGTAGAGCGGGTCGGGATACTTAGCCTTCATCGAGAGCTGGGCGGCCCGCAAGGCATCGGCACGAGGGATACCTTCCAGCACGTGGTGATAGAACAGCTCCATCAGCTCCTGAGTTTGCCGGTCAGGCACCTTCCACAGGCTCATCACCAAGGTCTTGGCACCCGCAAGCACAAAGGCCCGGCGCAAACCGAACACACCCTCACCAACTTGCACACTGCCCAGGCCAGTGTCGCAGGCCGAGAGCACCACCAGCTCGGTGTCCAATAGGTTCAGACCCGACACATCCACGCCATTCAGGATGCCGTCTTCGGCCGCCGCGTCCAGTGCCTGCTCATGGGCCTGTAGCCAGGTATTCGCCCCGGCCAGTGCCAGACCGGTACGCAGGAGCGGGTTCTCGACCATTGACAGCCGACCAAGGTTTCCCCTCGCCAAGCCAACGTGCGTGCCCATCACATGCCTGTCCTGGTTGGGATCGCGCTTCGGATCCTGCAGAAAGAACCCGTGGGTGGCGATGTGCAGGATACGTGGCGAGGGGTGTGCTTTGAGCGTCTGTTCCAGCGCCGCATCGTCCAGGAGTGGTGGCACTTGCAGTAGTTTGGCCACCTGCTGGCCTTCCTGACGCGTGCCGGCAAGTCTGCGAAAGGGAACCCCGGCGCTGTACGTCTCTACGCCGCGGTTCCCCAGATCGAAATCCGGGTCGGCGACGACCAGCGGCGCGGCGAGTTGACGCGGCGAGACCGCCGCGAACCGCATGACGTCGCGCCCGACGCTCAGGTAGCTGATCTGATAAGCATCGATCACACATCGCTGGTCGTCCAGCGGCAGCACCTCGAACGGGAGTCGGGTCAGGCCGCCATCGGGCGCCAGGAACAGTCGGGTGCGGCCTGCCAGGGCCGGCAGGAGCGGGTCGAAGAGTGCCTGGCGCAACGCGGCGCCGAGCT
>WNGA01005519.1_pt1 | contig 18258 bp, 14 predicted proteins | sample 5400061 | NCBI WGS metagenome assembly WNGA01 (sample SAMN13153366, study PRJNA577476) | soil metagenome | isolation source: 100 cm soil or saprolite under grassland replicate 2 | place: USA:California | collected 2016-06-15 | reverse complement strand
TCGACTACGCCGCGACGGCGGGAACGGTGACCGGGATCCTCAAGCCCGAATGGCTCGACGGGGACCGCATCCGGTTCCTGGGCGCGTATGAGTTCTTCTTCAAGGTCAAGGGCGGTGGCCAGGAGCGGTACACCGACACGACCTTTGTGCCCCTCGCGCTGCTGGAGCTCGATCTGCGGACCGGCCTGGTCGCGCTGGTCCCGGGCGGAGACTCGGGCATCGCGTGGGCGCGGGCGCCGGACGGTGGCACGTGGATCGTGAAGACAGGCGATCCCGCGCGCCTGCTGCATCTCGCGGCCGGCATGGACGTGAGCACGACCGTCGGCGTGTTCACGGATTCGGTCAGAGACCTCGCCGCAGTCGCGGGCACGCCGGTCGCGGTCGTCGGCGACACGACGATCGAGTGGCTCGACCCCGTCACCGGCGCGGTCGCGGGCAGTCTGACATCGACGACGCCGGTCCGACGGCTCAGCGCCGTGGCGGGAACGCGCCGCTTCGTTGTAGAAATCGAGCGCGACTGGTCGCCGTTCGGGTGGCCGGCGAATCTCTGGCTGTTCGAGCTGCCCTGAGCCTCACCCCTCCTCGAGGCGTTTCAGCGCCCGGTCGAGATCGGCCTGCCCCGCAGTACTGAAATCGCCGGCCACGCCGTACTTGAGCGCCGACAGCGCCACGCCCCAGCGGACTGCGGCATCCCAGTCGTCGGCGCGGAACAGGGCCGCGATGAGTCCCGCGCTGAACGCGTCACCCGCGCCGATGGGGTCGACGATGTCCGCCGCGCTGCGCGGCCCCCGATGCATCGTGCCGCCGACGAACGCGATGGCGCTGCGGGTCCGGCGTCCCGAGCCGGCCGGCTCGCGCAGCGTGACGACGACCGCGCGGCAGCCGAACCGTTCCTGCAGCGCGCGCGCCACCGGTTCTTCCCGGCCCGCGATGTCGAACAAGGCGCGCGGGTCTTCCTGGTTGGTGATCAGGACGTCCACCTGCCCCAAGAGCGGCTCCTGGACCTCACGCGCCCGCTCGGGGCTCCAGAGTTGCGGGCGGTAGTTGAGGTCGTAGCTGACGGTGAGCCCCGCCCGTTTGGCGGCCGCGAGCGCCTCAGCGGACGCGGCGGCGACGCTGGCGGAGAGCGCGGGCGTGATGCCACTCAGATGAAACCAGCGCGCGCCGTCCAACGCGCGCGGCCAATCAACGGCGCCGGGCGCGATGCGGCTCATCGCCGAGTCGGCGCGATCGTAGCGCACCGCCGCGGCGTCGACGAAATACAGCCCCACGCGCTCGCCTTCCGCCCACAGGACGTGCGAGAGATCGACGCCCGCCTCACCCGCGCGGCGGGCGATCAGCCGCCCCAGGGGCGTCTCGGGCAGTCGCGAGACCCAGCGGGTGCGGAGCCCCAGCCGGGCCGCGCCGACCGCCACGTTCAGCTCGCTGCCGCCCACGTGGACGTCGAGCCGCCGGGCGTCGTCCAGCCGCTCGCCCGCGGGCGGCGACAGCCGCACCATCGCTTCCCCGAACGTGACGAGGTCCATCAGTGGTCTGACCACTCTTGACACATTGAGCACGCCATAGTAGCTCGAATAGGTACCTCACGCGACATTGGTATGACCTCTACCCGCTCCCGCAGCGAGCCCCCGACCGCGCTGGTGATCACCCACGTGCGCGGGCTCTTGCGGCGGGGGAAGCTGCGTCCCGGCCAGCAGCTGCCGCCCGAGCGTGAGCTGGCGCGCCGCATCGGCGTCAGCCGCCCCAGCGTGCGCGCGGGGCTGCGCTCGCTCGCCGCCAAGGGGCTGCTCGTGACCCGCCACGGGGCGGGGACGTTCGTGGCCGCCGGGCCGCCGACGCTCGACAGCGAGCCGCTCAGCCTGCTCGCGGCGCTGCACGGCTTCACGCGGGCGGAGATGTTCGAGGCCCGCCGCACCCTCGAGGTCGGGGTCGCCGAGCTGGCCGCCGCGCGGGCCACCGGCGACGGGCTCGCCGCCATCGCCGACGCGGTGACGGGGATGTTCGCGTCGGTGGACGCTCCCCAGGCCTTCCTCGTCCACGACATCCGCTTCCACCGCGCGGTCGCGGCGGCGTCGGGCAACCCGATCCTCGCCACCCTGGTGGAGATGGTCTCGGCGCTGTTCTACGAGCAGCGCCGGCGCACCGCGCAGCGCGCCCGCCACCTCAAGGCCACCGCGGATATGCACCACCAGATTTATCAGGCGATCCGCGGCCGCGACAGCGCCCGGGCCCGGCTGCTGATGGACGAGCACCTGGTTCGCGCCGAGCGGGAGCAGGAGCAGGAGACGGAGCCGGGGGGTGGAGCGTAGATGCCCCATCCGGGACTGGACCTCGCGGGCAAGGTCGCCGTGGTCATCGGAGGCACGTCGGGGATCGGCCGGGCGTTGGCGCACGGGTTGGCGGCAGCCGGAGCCGATGTGGTCGCGACCGGGCGACGCTCCCAGCAGGTCGCCGAGGTGGCGACCGAGATCGAAGCGCTGGGCCGGCGCGCCCTGCGCGTGCCCGCCGACGTGAGCGATGAGCCGTCGCTCCACGCCCTGCTCCGGGCCACGGTCGCCGCGTTCGGCAAGGTGGACATCCTCGTCAATTCGGCGGGTCGCACGGCGCGCGCGCCGACACTCGACCTGGCCGAGGCCGACTGGCACGCGATCCTCGAGACGAACCTGACGGGAACGCTGCGGACTTGCCGCATCTTCGGCCGGCACATGGTCGAGCGGCGCTTCGGGCGCATCATCAACATCGCGTCGCTGGCGTCGTTCGTGGCGCTCTACCAAGTGGCGGCCTACAACGCCAGCAAGGCGGCGGTGGCGGCGCTCACCAAGTCGCTCGCGATCGAGTGGGCGCGCGACGGCGTCTGCGTCAACGCCATCGCGCCGGGCGTGTTTCCGACCGCCCTCAACGCCTCCCTGCTCGAAGGCACGGAGCGCGGCCGGGAGCTGCTGCTGCGCACCCCGATGCGGCGCTGGGGGCGGCTCGAGGAGCTGGCCGGGGCGGCGGTGTTTCTGGCATCGGACGCGGCGAGCTACGTGACCGGGCACGTGCTCGCCGTTGATGGCGGCTTCCTGGCTAGCGGCGTGAACGCGTGAACGGCGCCGCTCCGGCGGGCCGCGTCCGCTGGGTCGTCTGCGCCCTGCTGTTCGCCGCGACCACCATCAATTACGTGGATCGGCAAGTCCTCGGCATCCTGGCGCCCGACTTGCAGCGCTCCCTGGGCTGGAGCGAAGTCCAGTACGGCTACATCGTCACGGCCTTTCAGGCGGCCTACGCCCTGGGCTTGCTGTTCGTGGGCCACCTCATGGATCGCTTCGGCTCGCGGCTCGGCTACGCCGTCGCCGTCGCGTTCTGGAGCGTCGCGGCGATGGCCCACGCCCTCGCGCGCAGCGCGCTCGGCTTCGGGGTGGCGCGCTTCGCGCTGGGGCTCGGCGAGTCGGGCAACTTCCCCGTCGCGATCAAGACCGTCGCCGAATGGTTCCCCAAACGCGACCGGGCGTTTGCGACCGGCCTCCTCAACTCGGGCACCAACATCGGCGCGATTGTCGCTCCGCTCGTGGTGCCGCCGCTCGCACTCGCGTTCGGCTGGCGGTGGGCGTTCGTGGCGACCGGCGCGCTGGGGCTCGGGTGGCTCATCCTCTGGCTTCGGGTCTATCATCCCCCGGCGTCGCACCCGCGCGTGTCGCCGGCCGAGCTGGCGTACATCCACCGAGATCCCGGGGAGTCTGGAGGGGAGATCCGCTGGGCACAGCTGTTGCCGCACCGGCAGACGTGGGCGGTCGCCGTCGGAAAGCTGCTCACCGATCCGGTGTGGTGGTTCTATCTGTACTGGCTGCCGAAGTTTCTCAACGAGCACCACGGACTCACGCTCGCCCGGATGGGGCTGCCGCTGGTGACCGTGTACTTGCTGTCGGACGCCGGCAGCATCGCCGGCGGGTGGCTCTCTTCCTCGCTGCTGCGCCGCGGCTGGAGCGTCAACGCGGCGCGCAAGACCACTTTGCTCGTGTGCGCGATCGCCGTGACGCCCATCGCCTTCGCCTCGCAGGTCACCAATCTGTGGGGCGCCGTGGGGCTCGTCGGGCTCGCCGCCGCGGCGCATCAGGGATGGTCCGCGAACATGTTCACCCTCGCCTCCGACATGTTCCCGCGGCGCGCCGTGGGGTCGGTGGTGGGCATCGGCGGCATGGCCGGCGCGGTGGGCGGCATGGTGGTCGCGACGGCCACGGGCTACCTGCTGCAGCTCACCGGGAGCTACGTGCCGGTCTTCGTCGCCGCGAGCCTCACCTACCTGTTCGCGCTGCTGCTCGTCCACACGCTGGCGCCGACGCTCCAGCCCGTCGAGCTCGAGCGCGCGACATAGCCGATGTTCGAGCACACCCTGTATCGGACCCCACGCGCTGCCGGGCTGCAGCTCCTGCAGTGGCGCGGCCAGGGCGAGGGCGGCGCGCGGGAGCTCACGACCTCGCGACTGCGGCTCGCCTCCGGGGAGTCCGCCGCCTACCACAGCCGCGAGGAAGAGACGGTGCTGGTGCTGCTCGAGGGCACGGCGGACTGGGAGGCGGGCGGGGAACGATGGTCGGTGGCGCGCCGCGGCGTGTTCGCGGAACGGGCGACCGCGCTGTATCTCCCGCCCGGCGTCCCGGTGACCGTGACGGCCCAGTCGCCGCTCGAGGCCATCCTGGTCTCGACGCCGGCGACCTCGGGAGGCCGTCCCGCGCTGATCGGGCCCGACGCGATCCGCATCCAGGCCCGCGGCCGCGAGAACTTCCGCCGCGACGTGCACGATCTTTTCGTGGACGACACTTGCGCGCAGCGGCTGATGGTCGGCGAAACGCTCAACCCGCCCGGACACTGGAGCAGCTATCCGCCGCACAAGCACGACGGCACCGACGGCGAACCGAGACTCGAAGAGCTCTATTACTTCCGCCTCGACCCGCCGCACGGATTCGGCGTGCAGGCGTTGTACGCGACCGGGGAGGGCGGGGAGGGCGGGGGGGGCGGCGAGTCCGTCGCGCACGTGGTACGCGACGGCGACGCGGTGCTGATTCCCTCCGGGTACCACCCGGTCGCCGCCGCGCCCGGGTACCGGTTGTATTACCTCTGGGCGCTGGCCGGGGAGGCGCGGCGCCTGGTCGTCCACGAAGATCCCCGGCACACCTGGGTCCACCATCCGCCGGTCGGGGGAGCGCCATGAAGATCACGGACGCGCGCGTCATCATCTGCAGTCCGGGACGGAACTTCGTCACCTTGAAGCTCGTGACCGAGGACGGCGTCTCCGGTCTCGGGGACGCGACGGTGAACGGCCGCGAGCTCGCCGTGGCGAGCTACCTCACCGACCACGTCGTCCCGCTGCTGATCGGTCGCGACGCGCGGCGCATCGAGGACACGTGGCAATACCTCTATAAAGGCGCGTACTGGCGGCGCGGGCCCATCACCATGGCAGCGATCGGGGCCGTGGACACGGCACTGTGGGACATCCGCGGCAAGACGCTGAACACTCCCGTCTATCAGCTGCTCGGCGGCGCCTCGCGCGACGCCGTGCTGGTCTACGGCCACGCCAACGGCGCGACCATCGAGGAGACGGTGGCGGCCGTGGCCCGGTACGTGAAGTTGGGGTACACGGCCGTGCGGGCGCAGTCCGGCATTCCGGGGCTGACGCAGGCATATGGCGTCGGCCGCGGCGATAGCTATTACGAGCCGGCCGAGAAGGGGATGCCGCCGCAGCACCCCTGGAGCAGCGAGCGCTACCTGAACTTCGCGCCGGGACTGTTCGCGCGCCTGCGCGCCGAGTTTGGCGACGAGCTGCATCTGCTGCACGACGTGCATCACCGCTTGACGCCGATCGAAGCGGCGCGCTTGGGAAAGGGGCTCGAGCCCTATCACCTCTTCTGGCTTGAGGATCCCGTGCCCGCCGAGCTGCAGGAATCGTTCCGGCTGATCCGGCAGCACACGACGACCCCGCTGGCGGTGGGGGAGGTGTTCAACACCGTGTACGACTGCAACCGTCTCATCGAGGAGCAGCTCATCGACTATATCCGTACCGCCGTCGTCCACTCAGGCGGGATCAGCCACCTGCGCAAGATCGCCGCGCTCGCCGAGCTGTATCACGTGCGCACCGGCTGTCACGGCGCCACCGATCTGAGCCCGGTCTGCATGGCGGCGGCGCTGCACTTCGACCTGAGCGTCCACAACTTCGGCATCCAGGAGTACATGACGCACACGGCGGAGACCGATCGCGTCTTCCCGCATGCTTACCGCTTCGAGGCGGGGGTGATGCATCCGGGCGACGCCCCCGGGCTCGGCGTCGATATTGATGAAGGGCTGGCGGCGCGCTATCCCTACGAGCGGGCGTATCTGCCCACGACCCGCAAGCTCGATGGCACAGTCCACAGCTGGTGACGGGGGGCGAGGGGGGGAGCCATGACGTCACGCCGTGAGTTCGTCGCCGGGCTCGGGGCCGCGGCCCTGGGCTCCGTGCTGCCGCTGGATCGCCTTGCGGCCTTCCGGGCGGCGTCTCCGTTCCCCCTGTCGGTGCTCACCGACGAAATCTCCCCGGACCTGGGACACGCCTGCGAGATCGCCGCGCGCGAGTTCGGCCTCGGCTACGTCGAGCTGCGCGCCGCGCACGGCAAGAACATCATGCAGTGGGACGCGAACGACGTCGCGGAGGCGCGTGGCATCCTGCAGCGCCTCCATCTCAAGGTGTCCGAGCTGGCGTCGCCGATCTTCAAGGTGAGCTGGCCCGGCGCCCCGCCCTCGCCGTTCGCGCCCAGCGGCCCGCAGTTTGCGGCGGACTTCACCTACGCCCAGCAGGACGAGTTGTTGGACCGCGCGGTCGAGCTGGCGCATCTGTTCGAGACGCCGTACGTGCGCATCTTCGACTTCTGGCGCCTCGACGACCAGACGCCGTACCGGGAAGCGATCGATGACCGCCTCCGCCAGGCGGCGCGCAAGGTGGGCCCGCGCGGCGTGACACTGAATCTCGAAAACGAGGCCGCGTGCAACACGGCCACCGGCGCCGAAGCCGCGCGCTTGCTGGCGGTGGTGCGCGAGCAGTCGCTCAAGATCAACTGGGATCCCGGAAACGCCGCCGCCCGCGGTGAAACACCGTATCCCGACGGCTATGCCAAGCTGCCGAAGGACCGCATCGCCCACATGCACTGCAAGGACATCGTGCGCAAAGCCGACGGCGGCACCGAGTGGGCCGCGATGGGGAAAGGCATCATCGACTGGGCCGGCCAGCTGCGCGCGCTGAAGCGGGACGGTTATCGCGGTGTGTTGTCGCTCGAGACCCACTGGCGCGGCGCCGGCACCGCCGAGGAATCGACGCGCCAAAGCATGGCCGGGTTCAAGGAGCTGCTCGGCCGCGTGGAGTGAAAGGAGAGGGTCATGACGCAGAGAAGGAAGAAGACCATCGGACGCCGCCAGTTTCTCGCCCGCAGCGGCGCGGCCGGGGCCGCCCTCTGGGCGTTGTCGCCGACGGCGCGGGTGCTCGGCGCCAACGACCGCCTGCGGCTGGGTATTATCGGCGGCGGCGCGCGCGGCCAGGAACTGCTGTCGCAGGCACTGAAGCTCCCCAACGTCGAGCTCGTCGCCCTCGCCGACGTCTACACGCGGCGGCACGACGAGGTGCACCGCGTCGCGCCCGCCGCCCGCGCGTTCCGCGACCACCGCCGGCTGCTCGAGCTCAAGGACGTTGACGCGGTCCTCGTGGCGAGCCCGCTGCACTGCCACGCGCGCCACTTCCTCGACACGATCGCCGCGGGCAAGGACCTCTACTCCGAAAAGACCATGACGTGGTCGATCCCGGAGGCTGAGGCGTGCCTCGCCGCCGCGAAGCGGTCCGACCGCGTGGTCCAGATCGGCCTGCAGCACGTCAGCACCGGCGCGTTCGCCGACGCCCGCAAATGGGTCGCGGATGGCCTCGTCGGGAAAGTCACGGCGGTCCAGTCGTGGATGAGCCGCAATACGCCGCGCGGGCACGGCCAGTGGGTGCGGCCGGTGCCGCCCGACTGCACCGCGGACAACGTTCAATGGGACCTGTTCCTGAACGGCCGCCCCGCCCGCCCCTTCGACGCGTTCCGGTTCATCAACTGGCGGCTGTTCTGGGAGTATTCCGGCGGCAACATCACCGAGAACATGGTCCACCAGCTCTCCTGGATCATGGGCGTGCTCGACCTGCCGGTCCCCGTCGCCGCGTACATGTCGGGCGGCGTGTTCTCGGAGAAGGACGGCCGCGAGGTGCCCGACACCATCGCCGTCACCCTCGATTTCCCGGGCGACCTGGTCGTGAGCTGGCAGTCGACGTTCAGCAATAGCCGCTACGGGCTCGGCGAGCGCATCCTCGGCTCCCACGGCACCGTGGAGCGCGTGAGCGGCTCGACCGACATGGTGACCGGCCGCCTGACGTCGGGGGTACGTTACGATCCGGAGAAGGTCAACCGCCCCGACGGCGCTGCGGTGGTGGGCGAGTCAGCGGACCAGGATCACATGGCGAACTTCTTTGACTGCGTCCGTGCGCGGAAGACGCCGAATGCGCCGGTGGAGGTGGGCTATCGGACGGCCGTCGCCGCCCACATGGCGAACCTCGCGTACCGGCAGAAGGCCCGCGTGACCGCGGAGATGGCGATGGCGACGGGGGACCGCTAGCGGCGCGGCGGCTGCGCGAGCGGCGAGCGCCTTGCGTTTTACGCGCGACGCGCTCGATTTCAGTCTCCACTCATTCTCGAGGCTGGCGATGGAGCGGCGGGAAGCGCTGCGCGTCCTCGGCGCCGCCACGGCGGTGCCCCTCGTCTCACGAGACCTCTACGCCCTCGGTCGTGAAGTACACGCCCGGTGGCGCGCCGAGCCCGGCTTCCGCGTCCTCGATGCGGACCAGCAGGCGCTCGTCACCACCCTCACCGACCTGATCCTTCCCGAGACCGACACCCCCGGCGCGAAGGCGGCGCGCGTCGACCAGTTCATCGACGTGATGCTCGCCGACTGGTACGACCCGGCCGACCGCCAGCGCTTCCTCGATGGGCTCGCCGACGTGGACGCGCGCAGCACAGCCGCCTCCGGCAAGCCCTTCACCGACGCCACTCCCCCCCAGCAGACCGCGGTGCTTACGGTGCTGGACGACGAGCTCGCTCGGCTCAAGGAATCGCGCCAGAGCACCGGCAAGAACTTCTTCCGCATGCTCAAGTGGCTGACGCTCGTCGGCTACTACACGTCGCAGATCGGCTTCGAGCAGGAACTGCACGATCGCATCATCCCCGGGATGTTCGACCCCTGTCGCCTGCTGGACGCGGCGACCCGCGGCGGGGAGGACTGAGCCGTGGCCAAGACCTACGACGCCATCGTGGTCGGCTCGGGGATCTCCGGCGGCTGGGCCGCGAAGGAGCTGTGCGAGGCGGGGCTGGAGACGCTGGTGCTCGAGGCGGGCCGGCCGGTGAACCCGGACACCGACTCCGTCGAGCACGTCCCCGTCTGGCAGATGAAGTTCCGCGGCAACCGCGACCGCAAGGGCATGCTCGCGCGCCAGCCGGTGCAGCGCAACTGCTACGCGTGTGACGAGATGGCGAACAAGTTTTTCGTGGACGACCTCGATAATCCGTACACGACCGAGGACGGCAAGCCGTTCCTGTGGATCCGCGGCCGCCAAGTGGGCGGGCGCTCGATCATGTGGGGTCGCCAGACGTACCGCTGGAGCGATCTGGATTTCGAGGCGAACGCCAAGGACGGTTTCGGCGTCGATTGGCCGATCCGCTACGCCGATATCGCGCCGTGGTACGATCACGTCGAGCGGTTCGTCGGGATCAGCGGCCAGGCCGAGGGCCTGCCCCAGCTGCCGGACGGGCAATTCCTGCCCCCGATGGGCCTGACGTGCGCTGAGACCCACGTGCGCGACGCCGTCGCGAAATACTGGGGGCGCGACCGCGTGGTTACGATCGGCCGCTGCGCCGTCCTCACGCAGCCTCACAACGGGCGCGCCGCCTGTCACTATTGCGGCCCCTGTCACCGCGGCTGCGTCACACGGTCGTATTTCTCGAGCATCAACGCGACACTGCCGGCCGCGCAGGCGACGGGCAAGCTCACGCTGCGGCCCTACAGCGTCGTGCACAGCGTCATCTACGACCCCCGCAAAAAGCGCGCGGCGGGCGTGCGCGTCGTGGACGCGCAGACCAAGCACCTGATCGAGTTCCGTGCGCGCATCGTGTTTCTCTGCGCCTCGGCGCTGGAATCCGCGCGCATCCTGCTGCATTCGACGAGCCCGGAGTTTCCGGCCGGCCTCGGCAACGCCAGCGGGCAGCTCGGTAAGAACCTGATGGACCACTGCATGGGCGGCGGCGCGGACGGGACCATTCCGGGATACCAGGACCGCACGTCCTACGGCAATCGTCCTAATGGCATCTACATGCCCCGCTTCCGGAACGTGAAGGACGCGTCCCCCGGTTTCCTGCGCGGGTACGGATATCAGGGCGGGGCCGGCCGCGAGGGGTGGGGGCGCGGCGTGGACCAGGCGGGTTTCGGCGCGGACTTCAAGCGGCAGTTGAAGGGGCTCGGCCCGTGGAACTTCAACTTCTACGGCTTCGGCGAATGCCTGCCGCGGCCGGAGAACTTTATCGAGCTGGACGCGACCAAGAACGACGCCTGGGGAATTCCGGCGCTCAAGATCCACTGTACGTGGAGTGACAACGAGCGCGCGCTGCTCAAGGATATGTCGGTGGCCGCGGCCGAGATGCTCTCGGCCGCGGGGGCGACCGACATCCGGCCGTTCGTCCAGGACAATGCGCCGGGGCTCACGATCCATGAAATGGGCACCGCGCGCATGGGGCGCGACCCCAAAACGTCGGTGCTGAACGGCAACAACCAGGTGTGGGACGCCCGCAACCTGTTCGTAACCGACGGCGCCTGCATGGCCTCATCATCGTGCGTGAATCCGTCCATCACCTACATGGCGCTGACGGCGCGGGCGTGTCACTTCGCCGCCGACGCGATGAAACGGAACGAACTATGAACGCGGAACGCGGAACGCGGAACAACCTGAGTCGGCGAACGTTCGTGGAGGCGATGTCGGCGGCCCTGATCCCTGTTCCGCGTTCCGCGTTCCACGTTCCGCGTTCGACGCGTTTGGAAAAGGTCGGCCTCGAGCTCTACACCGTCCGCAACCTCATGAAGGACGATGTCGACGGCACCCTCGCCAAGGTCGCCGCCGTCGGGTATCGCGAGGTCGAGTTCGCCGGGTACTTCAACCACTCGCCCGCCGAGATCCGCGCCATGATCGATCGGCACGGTCTCACCGCGCCCGCGGGGCACATGCCGTACGAGTCAATCGGACAGGGCTGGGATGCGGTGCTCGACGCCTGCCACACGATCGGCCACCAATGGGCGGTCGTGGCGTGGATTCCCGCGGAGCGTCGCAAGACGGTCGACGACTGGAAGCGCATCGCCGAGCAGTTCAACTCGACGGGAGCGGCGTGCCAACGGGCCGGAGTGCGCTTCGCCTACCACAACCACGACATGGAGTTCAAACCCGTTGAGGGGCGGCTGCCGTTCGACCTGCTGCTCGAGAACACCGATCGCGCCGTCGTGGACTTCGAGATGGACCTCTTCTGGATCACCTTCGGCGGCGCCGAGCCGCTTTCGTATTTCGCCAAGTACCCCGGACGCTTCCCCCTCGTGCACGTCAAAGACATGGCGACGAAGCCCCGGCCCGGCATCCCGCCAGACTCCGTCATGCGCGACGTGGGAAAGGGGAACATCGACTGGAAGCGCATCTTCGCGCGTTCCCAGCAGGCCGGCATTCGGCATTACATTGTGGAACACGACACGCCGGGGGACGCGATCGCGAGCATCACCGCGAGCTACGAGTACCTGAAGAGCCTGGACTTCTGAGCCCTATTCCTCCGGCGGGCCGCCGCTCGCCGTAATCTGGCCCGGTTTGACTTTCGCCGCGTCGAACTTCTGCGCCGCGGCGATGAGCTTGGCGATCGTCTCGTCGAATTCCGCCTTCCCCTTCTTGAATCGCAGGTAGTTGATCCGCCCGACCACGAACGCCTTGAGGTAGGGGCTCTGGAAGCCGTGGGCCTTGAGCGCCGCCACGGCGGCGTTCACGGCCTCGTCCAGCGTCAACAGCTGCTGCGCCCGCTCCCGCCGCACCACGAGGGCTTTGGAGAGCTTCACGCCGAGGAACTCGTCGATCCGTTTCAGGATCGGCTGGTAGGCGCCCCCGGAGAACCGCCCGTTCTGCTGGTAGCACAGGCCCAGGGTGAGCAGCGCGGGCTCCTCGAACTCGAGGGCGAACTCCTTCTCCGGCCGGTCGTCGAGCTCGGCGAGGCCCTGCTCGAGCCGCGTGACCTCCAACGCGCGCTCGCGGACGTTGTGGGCCTTCTCCGTGTTCAGCGCGAGGATCTTGTGGGCGACCTTTTCTTCCGGCACGACGAGGGCGGTGATCGACTTGGCGCCGAGCAGCCGTAACGCCCCCAAGCGGTGGTAGCCGTTCGGGGTCCAGTACTTGCCGTCGGTCGCGCGCACGGCGATCACGGGATCGAGGAACCGGTCGAGCTTGTCGATCGCCTGCGCCAGCCGCTGCACGTGGGTCTCGGAGAGATCGCGCTGGTACGGCGTCGGCTCGACCTTGTCGAGCGGCAGCGCCGCGAGAATCTGCCACTTCCCGCCCAGCGGATCGCGGTACACGGCCAGCACGGTGCCACCGTCCTCGGTGATCGTGTCCCTGACTCTCTGCACCGCCGGCGGCGGCTCCAGCGCGCTCACCTGCTTCGCGGCGAGCCCCCGCGACTCCGCCGCCGCCTCTTTCTTCTTCTTCCGCTTTTTCTCCGCCATCAACGTCTCCGCTCTCCGCCGAGCCGGGCCAGCCCGGCGCGCGCTTCGTCGGTGTACGGTTTGAGCACGTCGTCGCCGTGCGCCCACGCGGTCGCCACGTACGCATACGCGGCGATCGCCTCGTCGCGGTGGCCGAGCTTCTCGTTCAGCCGGCCGCGCAGCAGCATCGCCAGGATCTCGGACGGCATGGCCGGAAACCAGGCGCCGTCCACGCGCTTGTCGAGCCAGGTGATCGCGTCCTGCGATCGGCCCCGGGCTTCCAGCAGCTGGGCCCGCACGATGTTATCCAGCGGGCACGCGGTGAAGCAGGCGCTGTCGGGAAGCGCGAGGAACTGGCGCAGCGCGGCGGCGCTGTCACCCCGGGCCAATGCCAGGTAGGCCCGGGACGACAACACCATGTACCCGATGGCGTCCTTGGCGATCGGTGGCGCGCTGGGGGGCAGGTGCCCAACCATGGCTTCCAGGTTTCGATCGACTTGCCGCAACATGGCGGTATCACGATGCGCGCCCGCCCACGCGACCGTCGCGGCGATCCCCTGGCTGGGGGACTGTGCCCATCCGCGGAACACCGCCTCCGCGCTGTCGCGCGGCACCGCGCCGAGCAGGGCGAGCTCGCCATAGAGCGGCGGGAATCCCGTCCCGATCGTCCGAACGGCATCCGTGAGGTGGCCCCGATAGGCAGCGGCCAATGCACCCTGCAGCCTCGCGGGCAGCGACTCCGCCGCCGATCGCGCCCGCGGCAGCCGCTCAGCCGCGTAGGCGCGGACCATCCGGATCATCGTCTCCGCCGAGTCGGGGTAGCGGTCGAGCACGCCCCCGAGGACCGGCAGGCTGGGGGCGAGCGAGTCGAGCATCCGGCCCGTCACCGCATCGTTCGCGGTACGCGGGTCGAGCAGGCGCTCGAGCAGCCGGTAGGGCGCGGCGAAGCGACCCTCGCTGCTCGCCCGCAGGAACCCCGCCGTGTAACGCCGCGCGTCCGCCGGGCCGCGCAGCTGCAACGCCAAGCCGACCGTGTGGATGTACGCGGGCGAGAACGACGAGTCGAGCGCGATCGCGCGGTCGAACGCCTCCAGCGCCTCCCGGCGCCCGATCCCCGCGGTCACGCCGGCGTGGAAGCGCGCGTCGCCCAGCGTGTACCACAGCTCCGGATCGCCCGGGTAGCGGCGCACCGCCTCGTCGAGCGTCGCCAGCAGCCGTTTCCCGTACGCCCACCACAAGGAGCCGACCCATTGCGGCCCGTTGTACACGACGGCCGTGAGCGAGTCGGCGAGGACCAGCAGGCTCTCGCGCGGCGCCAGCCCGTGGTTCAGCCGGCCGGCGGCGAGCGCATAAATGCGCGTGAGCGAATCGCCGCCCGAGTGTTGCCACCCGGCCGCCATGCACGCGTGGCTCAACGCGAGGGTGAACGTGCTGTCGAGCGCGATCGCCCGCTGGTTGTACACGAGCGCGGAGTCGTACTGGGAGCGCCGTAGGAATTGCTCGCCCTGGAGGAACGCCTTGAGCGCCGGCAGCGACGTCGAGCCGAGCCCCGCGCCGCGGACGAGGCCGATGGCGCGGGTGCGGCCCAGGGTGCGCAACACCGCCACGGTCAGCGAATCCGCGAGGCGGTCGATGCGCGCCGACGGGCCGCGCAGCTCGATGTCACCGCCGCCGACGGCGTTGCCGGAGCCGGCGTCGAGCACCGTCGCGGTGAGCCGCACCGAGTCCGGCCCGGCGCCGAGCAGCTGGCCGTAAACGACCGTGCGCGCCCCAGTCTCCTGTCCCAGCGCCTGCGCGGACGTCGCATCGGCGTGCCCGCTCCAGCGCTTGACGACGAGCGTCGGGGATACGGTGCGCAGGGGCCCCGCGCCGTCGAGGCTGCGCGATAGCACGTCGACGAGTCCCTCCCGCCACAACGTCAGTGCCGGGTCGAGCACCTCGAACGGCGCGACGGCGACGCGATCGGGATCGAGCGCGGATGGCGTGCGCCCGCGCAGCAACGCCCAGCTGAATGCCGCGCCCGCTGCCACCAGCGCGGTGACGGTGAAGCGACGCCCGGCGGGCGAGCGGAGCCAGGCGGCGACCGTGCGCCGGCGCCCAAACCGCGCCGGTCGCGAGCCGCCGGTCGGCGTCGCGATCGCATCGAGCGCCTGCAGGACCTCCGTGGCGGTCTGCGGCCGGTCGGCCGGGTTCTTCTCGAGGCACCACATCACGAGCTCGGCAAGATCCGCCGGCAGGCTCGACCGGTGTTTGGTGATGTCTTCGACCGGCTCGGCCACGTGCGCCGCGAGCACCTGCTGCGGGCTCATCCCGGAGAACGGCGGCCGCCCCCCGAGCATCTCGTAGGCCATTGCCCCGAGCGAATACAGATCGGCGCGATGGTCCACGTTGGGGTCGCCCGCCGCCTGCTCGGGGGCCATATACGTCGGCGTCCCGATCGCGATCCCCACCGACGTCAGCCCGCTCGAGCCGGCGGCCTGGCTCAACGCCTTGGCGATGCCGAAATCCGCCACCAGGGCGTGGCCCCCCGACAGCAGCACGTTGTCCGGCTTGATGTCGCGGTGCACCACGCCGCGGCCGTGGGCGTAGGCGAGCGCGTCGGCCACCTCGCGGAGGATGCGCACGGCATCCCGCACCGGCAGCTCCGTCTCGCGGGCGAGGCGGGCGCGCAGCGACTCGCCCTCCACGAACGGCATTGTGTAGTAGAGGAGGTCGCCGGCCGCACCGGCGGTGAGCAGCGGGACGATGTGCGGGTGCTGCAGCGAGGCGGCGAGCTGCGTCTCACGGCGGAACCGGTCGACGTTCACGCTGGCGCCGAGCTCGGGCGGCAGCACCTTGATCACCACGCGCCGCCCCAGACCGAGCTCCTCGGCGAGGTACACGCGGCTCATGCCGCCGCCGCCGAGCTCCTTCTCGAAGCGGTACGCGCCGCCGAGCGCGGCCGCGAGGCCGGGGAGGAGATCCGCCATGAGCTCGGAAGATACAGCACTCGGTTCGTTGACGGAGCAACGGGAGCGGTCTACCTTCCGGTCGCTTGCTCCCATCGAGGACGCCCGACGCCGTGCCGCCATCCCGACGCCGTCGCTGGTTGATGCTCCTGCCGCTGGTCCTGGCCGGGTGCGGTGGGCCGTTCCCGCAAAGCGCGCTCCACCCCGAATCTGATTATGCCCGCGCGCTCGACGGCCTGTTCCGCGGCATTTTCTGGTGGGCGGTGCTCGTCTTCGTCGTGGTGGAGAGCCTGCTGCTCTTCATCCTGCTGCGCTACCGGCAGCGCGCCGGGGCCGCCACCCCCAAGCCGACCCATGGCCACACCGTGCTCGAAATCGCGTGGACCATCGCGCCGGCGCTGATCCTCGTCTTCATCGCCGTGCCCACGATGCGCACCATCTTTACCACCCAGGCCCCGCCCGCCGCGAACGCACTCCGGATCGACGTGATCGGGCACCAGTGGTGGTGGGAGTACCGCTACCCTGACGCGGGGATCGTCACCGCGAACGAGCTGCACGTGCCGGTCGGCAAACCGGTGGCGCTCGAAATCACGACGGCCGACGTCATCCATAGTTTCTGGGCGCCCGGCCTGGGCGGGAAGCGGGACCTGATCCCCGGGCACGTGAATCGCATCACCTTCACGGCCGAATCTGTCGGCACCTTCCTCGGCCAGTGCGCCGAATTCTGCGGCGCCTCCCACGCCAACATGCGGCTCCGCGTCGAGGTGGAGTCGGATTCCGCGTTCCGCGCCTGGCTCGCCGGGCAGGGCGGGATGGGACGGCTGGCGGCGAAGGGGAGCGTCGAGGATAGGGGACGGGACGCCTTTCGCCGCTACGGCTGCATCGCCTGCCACACCGTGACGGGCGTGTCGGCGGGCACGATCGGCCCGAATCTCACGCACGTGGGCAGCCGCACCACGATCGCGGCGGGCGTGCTGGCGAACACCGCGGAGGACCTGGCGCGATGGATCGGGGATCCGCCGGGAGTGAAGCCGGGCGCCAAGATGCCCAAGCTCCCCGTGGCCCCCGCGGACCTGAGCGCGCTGGTCGCCTACGTGCAGAGCCTTAAATGACCGCCACCAAGGGGCTGCGGAGCTGGCTGACCACCACCGACCACAAGCGGATCGGCCTGCTGTATTTCTGGACCGCGTTCGCGTTTTTCCTGATCGGGGGCGTCGAAGCGCTGATCATCCGGGCGCAGCTCGCGCGGCCCGGCAACACCGTCGTGTCGGCGGAGACGTTCAACCAGCTGTTCACGATGCACGGCACGACGATGGTGTTCCTCGCCCTCATGCCGTTGTCGGCCGCGTTCTTCAATTACATCGTGCCGCTGCAGATCGGCGCGCGCGACGTGGCGTTCCCCCGCCTCAACGCCTTCAGCTACTGGGTGTTCCTGCTCGGCGGCCTGTTCCTCAACGCCAGCTGGCTGTTGCCCAATCACCCGGCGCCCGACGCCGGCTGGTTCGGCTACGCCAACCTCACCTCGCGCGAGTTCTCCCCGGGGCCGAACATCGATTTCTGGCTGCTGGGGCTGCAGATCCTCGGCGTCGCTTCGCTGGCGGCGGGCTTCAATTTCATCGTGACGATCCTGAACCTTCGGGCGCCGGGGATGAAGATGATGCGCCTGCCGGTGTTCAGCTGGATGACCCTCGTCACGTCGTTCCTCATCATCACGGCGTTCCCGGTCATCACCGTCGCCCTGGTGCTGCTGATGTTCGACCGCTTCTTCGGCACGCACTTCTACCTGCCGTCCGCCGGCGGCGACCCCGTGCTGTGGCAGCATCTGTTCTGGATCTTCGGCCACCCCGAGGTCTACATCCTCATCCTCCCCGCGATGGGCATCATCTCCGAGGTGCTGCCCACCTTCGCGCGCAAGCCCCTGTTCGGCTACACCGTCGTCGTGTACTCCGGCGTGCTGATCGGCTTCATGGGCTGGGGCGTGTGGAGTCACCACATGTTTTCGGTGGGCCTGGGGCCCATCGCGGATTCCGTCTTCTCCGCCACTACCATGCTCATCGCGGTGCCGACGGGGGTGAAGATCTTCAATTGGCTTGCGACCCTCTGGGGCGGCCAGATCCGCGCGACGAGCGCGCTGCACTTCGCCGTCGGGTTCATCGCCTTGTTCACGATCGGCGGGCTCTCGGGCGTGATGCACGCCTCGCCCCCCGCCGACCTGCAGCAGACCGACACGTACTTCGTCGTCGCGCACATCCATTATGTGCTCTTCGGCGGGACGGTCTTCGGACTGTTCGCGGGGATGTACTACTGGTGGCCGAAAATGACCGGCCGGCTCCTCGGCGAGGGCCTCGGCAAGCTGCACTTCTGGCTGATGTTCGTCGGCATGAACCTCGCGTTCTTCCCGATGCACTTCATCGGGCTGCTGGGCATGCCGCGCCGCATCTACACCTACGCGCCGGAGCTCGGCGTCGCCAAGCTCAACCTCGTCTCCACGGTCGGCGCGTTCCTGATCGGTGTT
>WNGA01005514.1_pt1 | contig 18267 bp, 14 predicted proteins | sample 5400061 | NCBI WGS metagenome assembly WNGA01 (sample SAMN13153366, study PRJNA577476) | soil metagenome | isolation source: 100 cm soil or saprolite under grassland replicate 2 | place: USA:California | collected 2016-06-15 | reverse complement strand
GTAGCGTTGCTCGACCTCGACGGCGACGATGTGCTGGCGGCCGAAGCCGCGGCGACCGTTGGGCGGATTGCGTGCACATTACCCGACGCGCGCATGCGCGATTGTTTCGAGAGCGGTTTGCCTCGAAGTCTCATCCCGAGACCGACGGCTTAGCGTGCTCGCACAGCTTCGGCGGCGAGCTTACGCGCGATGTCCTCGCGCAAGTCCTTCTTGGACACCTTACCGACGCTTGTCAGTGGGAACGCGTCGACCACCTCGAGTCGCTCAGGCAGCTTGAACTTCGCAATCTGCTGCGCGTTCAGGAAAGTGACCAACTCCGCCAGGGTCAGGCTCGCGCCCCGCCGCAGCATGACGTAGGCGCAGGTGCGCTCACCGAGGATCGCGTCCGGCATAGCCACCGCGGCCGCGTTGAACACGCTCGGATGGGTCAGGATCAGGTTTTCGATCTCCTCGGCCGAGATTTTCTCGCCGCCGCGATTGATCAGGTCCTTAGCGCGGCCCTCCACGACCAAGTTGCCGAGTTCGCTGAGTCGCACGACGTCGCCGCTGCGGTAATAGCCGTCGCTGGTAAAGGCGCGCGCGTTGTGCTCGGGCACGTTGTAGTAGCCGCGGATGGTGTACGGACCGCGAGCGAGCAATTCACCCTGCACGCCGCGCGGCACGTCTCGCCCATCCTCATCGACGATGCGAATCTCGTCGTCCGGCGAGCATGGGCGCCCCTGTGTGGTGAAGACCTCTTCGTCCGGATCGTCCAAGCGCGTGTAATTCAGCAGCCCCTCGGCCATGCCAAAGACCTGCTGGACCTGGCAGCCCAGCACGGGGCCGATGCGTCGCGCCGGCTCGGCGTTCAACTTGGCTCCACCGACCTGCAGGACGCGCAAGCTGGATAGGTCGAAGTGTGTGCGCTCGGGCGCATCCATCCAGCGCATGGCCAGCGCCGGCACGACGGAAGTGTGGGTCACACCCTCCTGCTCGATCAGACGAAACACTTCGGCTGCATCAGTGGTATCGGCGAGCACGACCCGACCGCCGGCCTGCAGCACACTCTGGAGTCCGGGCGAAGCCAGCGGGAAGTTGTGCGAGATCGGCAGTACCACGAGGTAAACGGTGTCAGGGCCGATGCCGCACACCGCGCCACTGCCACGCGAGTTGTATTCGTAGTCGTTGTGCGTGCGCGGGATCAGTTTGGGCAGCCCCGTCGTGCCGCCCGAAAGAAGGAACAATGCGACGTTGTCCGCATCAGGCCGCTCGAGCGGACGCGACTCGACCGACTCCGTCATCAACCGCGGCATGGACAAAACATCGCCGTCAGTCGTGTCGGCTGTGGTCAACAGCAAGCGGACACCTGGCACCACCTGACGCAGTTGCCGCGCGAGGCCCAGGAAGTCGAAACCGCGCAGCGTGCCGGGGCCGACGTAAGCCACTGCCCGCGAGAATTCGGCCAGGTAGCGGATCTCGGCCAGGCGGTGAGGAAGCAGAGCCATGACGGGCAGTGCGCCCAACTTCGCGCACGCGAAATACAGAATGACGAACTCGGGCGCGTTGTTGAGGTGGACGACGATGCGGTCACGCGGACGCAGCCCGAGATGCCACAGTTGTTGAGCCAGGTCTTCGGCGCGCTGCTCGAGCGCGCGATAGCTGATGCGCTGGTCGCCGCTGGTTAGCGCCTCGCGCTCTCCGAAGGCCCGAGCGCCGCGCTCGACGATGGCGCTGAGCGGCTCATCGCGCCAGTAGCCCTGCGCGCGATAGTGGGCGGCAAGCTCTGCCGGCCAGGCGGTGCAGCCCTCGAGCATGTCAGTTGTTCGTCTGCGCGCGCCACGCGACGTGCGCGGCGGCCAGGGCGGGGGAGCGCTGCTTGAGCCGCTCGTGGCTGATCCGACCGCCGCGCATCACGTAGTCATAGGCAAATGGCACCGGCTCGAGCGCGAGCTTATCGCGAAACCCTTCGTACCAGCGGTAGCTCTCGGCAGCGACCTGGAGGAACTCCTCGACAGCCGGACGGTGAGCGTCTTCGAACGCGCCGAGGGCAGGTTCGATATCGTCGGTCTCGCTCAGCGCCCGGGCAAGAGCGACGGCGTCTTGGAGGGCCATGCGCGTTCCCGAGCCGACGGAGAAGTGGACCGTGCGCAGCGCGTCGCCGATGAGGACGATGTTGCGATAGCTCCAGCGGCGGTTGCTGACGACGCGGTAGTTTACCCAACTCGAGCGGTTACTCAAGAGCTCGTGACCGTGCAAGTCGGCATCGAAGAGCTGCTCGCAATAGCGCCGACTGTCCTCGTCGGACAGCTGCCCCAGCCCGGCACGCTCGAACGTCGCTGCGTCGCACTCGACAATGAAGGTGCTGCAGTCCTCGCTATATCGATAATGGTGGGCAACAAATGCGCCGTCGGCGTTCTCGCGAAACGTCAGCGTGAGGCACGCGAACGGCTGGCGCGTGGCATACCAGATGTAACGATTGCTCAGCAGCTCGCTGCGCGGCTCGAACTGATCAGCGTATGCCTGACGGACGACCGAGTTCACACCGTCCGCTGCGACGACCAGGTCGACGTTGTCGAGCTGGTGAACGTCGGTCAGCCGTTCACCGAAGTGGAGCTCTACATCATGCGTTCGGCAGTGACGCTGAAGGATCTGCAGCAGCTCGAGGCGAGCGATGCCCGAGAAGCTGAGCCCGTCGATGCGCACCTCCTGACCGCGGTGCACGATCGCCTGATCAGGCCAGGTCTGCAGGCGCGCTTCGATCTCGGCGTATGAGTTCGGATCGGCCTGGCGCAGGAAGCCGAGAGCACGCTGCGAGAACACCACGCCGAACCCAAACGTGGCGTCGGCCGGGTTCTGCTCGATGACGCTGATCAAATACCGCGGGTGCTGCCGCTTGAGCAGCAGGGCCAGGTACAAGCCGGCCGGCCCGCCACCAACGATGACCGTGCGCATGGTTGCGGACCACTCTACGCCACCCCGAGCGCAAGCCCGCAGCCGGAAGTAGCGCCTCGTCCATCCTCACAAGCTTGGCCCTGCGAAGACGCACCATCATCGTCGAGCACGGGTTGAGGGCGATCGGGCCATCCAGAAACTCGCCCTCATGCGAGCTCTGGAAGGAGCTGCAGAGCACGGACGTGGCGCGGCCGGAGCATCCCAAAGTGGCGCCGATCGAGCGTCGCCAGTCTTGGTTCTCCCAGTCGCTCGGTGACCGCCAGAACCGAGGCATCGACGAATCCGACGTCCGCGTCCGCGTATTGGTCACAGACTTCACGCACCCGTCGGTAGTCATCCAGGACGAGATCCAGCACCTGGTACGCACCGGAGTACACATCGTCCAATAAAGCCACCAGTATGCCTGGATGCAGACGCTGGTGAATCCAGTAAGTCGACTTCGACAAGAACGGGTGCGGGGATGACCAGCGGTTCGTCCACGTTCTCGATCAGCCGACGACATGTTCGGTAGGCTGCATCGTCGCGATCAAGCAACGCGTACAGGGGCCCAGTATCGAGGATCAGCGCCACGAATGCGGCACCGGTCTCTCATCGCCTGACCGCTGGACAGTATCAGCATGGCCCGACGCTCCCAAGCCCAGACTCCGCGGCCGCGGCCGATCCGTAGCGGTGCGATGAACGACCTCTCCTCCACGGAGCACGAGTGCGACGCTGCCCATGCACTGGACGTCCACAGCGGGATCGCCATTCACCACGATAACGTCAGCCTCCTTGCTCGGCTCGAGTGTGCCGATCACCTGGCCAAGGCCGATCGCCTCCGCGGCCACCCTGGTTGCGGACATGATGACCTGCATCGGCGTCAAACCTGCCCGCACCAGAAGCTCGAGGCCAATTGCATAATCACCGAACGTGGCGATTGCGTCGGTGCCGGAGACGATCCTGGCGCCGAGTTCATGGAACCGCCGCACGAAGTCCAGTTTGGTGTCGAGTTTGTACTGAAGGTCTGATAGACGCGCCCGATCCATCCCGTTGGCCGCCAGGCGTTCGATCTGGCGGTAGCCGGTCTGAATCGTCGGACTCACGTAAATGCCGCGTTCGACGATGCGTGCGGCGGTGCCCTCGTCGAAGCGCCGCGATCCGTCCGGGTGGATGAAGTTGATGTGCTCGACCTGGTCGATGCCACCTTCCACGGCGTTTGCCACACTCTCCGCCGCCAGGCAATGGGCCGTGGTCAGTTTGCCGAGCATGTGCGCCTCGCGCACGGCTGCTGCGATTTCGTCTGCTGAGTACGTGGCGGCGGCCTGATTGGTACCCAGTGTCCCGCCGCCGCTGGCCATGATCTTCAGGAAGTCCACTCCTCGCTTCAGGAGCAGCCGCGCCTGACGCTGCACGCCCGCGACACCATCCGCTTCGCCGTTGCACCACCAAAAGTGACCACCCGTGATGGTCAACGGTGGCCCGCTGACAAGCAGGCGCGGACTCGGAAACAACCCTGCGGCCGCGGCGTCTCGCAGCGACAGCGTGGTGTCGTTGCGCGCGCCACAATCACGCACCGTGGTCACGCCGGCGGCCAGGTGTAACTGGCAGTTGCGCACCGCGCGAACCAGCATCAAGTCATCGCTATCCTCGCGCATGACCTGCTCGTACGTGCGCCCACCAGTACCGAAGGTGAGGTGCGCGTGCACGTCGATCAAGCCAGGCAGGATGGTGCCGTCAGGGAAGCTCAGCTCCTGTACGGAGGCATCTGGCGGAGCGAGCACTTCGGTGGCCCGACCGGCCGCGACAATCCGTTGCCCCTCGATTAATACGGCGCCGTCGGTCAGCGGCAAACCGCCTCGGCCATCAATCAGCCGGCCGGCTCGGATGCGTAGATAGTCGCCCACTGCAACCTCCCCCCGTATTGATTAGTTCGCGCGCTCGCCGCCAACAGCACGCGGGTCGAGTGCATCGCGCAATCCGTCGCCCAGGAAGTTGATGGCCATGACGGTGAGCAGGATGAGCAGGCCAGGAAAAATGGCCACCCACGGCGCTACGATCAGCAACCCCTGCGCGCGATTCAGCATGCTGCCCCAACTGGCGGTCGGCGGTTGGACGCCCAGGCCGAGGAAACTCGCCGAAGCTTCGAGGATGATCGCGTGCCCGACACCCAGGGTGGCCGCGACCACAACCGGCGCCAGCGTATTGGGCAGAATATGGCGGAAGATGATGGCCGAGTCCGGCACCCCGATCGCACGCGCCGAAAGCACGAAGTCCTGCTCTTTCAGTGACAGGAAGTTGGCGCGCACGAGACGCGTCACCTGCATCCAGTTGAGCAGACCGATGACCAGGACGATGGTGGGCACTGACGGACCCAGGATCCGCGTCAGCACGATGAGCACCAGCAACGATGGCATCGACAGCATAGCGTCGGTCAAACGCATGATCAGGCTGTCGATCCACCGACCGTAGAAGCCTGAAATCGAGCCGAGCACAACACCGATGGTCATCGCCAGCGCGATCGACAATGTTCCGACAGCAAGCGAGATGCGGCCACCGAAGATGCTGCGCCACAGAATATCTCGGCCAACGTCGTCGCTGCCGAATGGGTGCTGCAGCGAAGGCGGCGCGCGAAACAGCCGCGGATCGACTTGATTGGCCAGCGACTCCGAAACGATCAAAGGCGCCAGCAGACAGACCCCAGCGATCAGACCCAGAATGGCTGCGCCTGGCAGCGCCAGACGGTGCCGGAGGAACCGCCGCCAGGCAACTTCAACCAGGCCGTTTGACGCCCGGACTCGCGGCGATAGCGGTTGGGGAACTGTCATCCCGAGCCTGCGAGGGATCTCGTTGTTTGACGGTCGTTCCTCCGTAGAGGCACGGTCGGACGGTGAGATTCCTCGCTTCGCTCGGAATGACACGCGTGAGGGCATCAGCGGTAACGGATCCGAGGATCCAGATAGGCGTATCCCACATCCGCGACCAGGTTGCCCATCACCACCATTGCCGACGTGAAGACCAGCACGGCCATCAAAACCGGAATATCGGTGCGCTGAGCTTCCTCCCAGAACAGGCGCCCCATACCGGGCCAGGCGAAGATCGATTCGACGACCACCGCGCCGGATAGGAAGCGTGGTAGATCCAGGCCCATCAGCGTGACCAACGGAATCGCCGCGTTCTTGAAGGCATGGCGACGCAAGATGACCCGCTCGGCGAGGCCCTTGGCCCGCGCGGTACGCACATAGTCGTGACCGATCACCTCGAGCATGGAGGCACGGATATAGCGGATATAACCAGCCGTCACGACGGTCGCCAGAGTGATTGACGGCAGTACGAGATGCCACAACACCTGCGGCACGGTAGGCCCGACCGCGAGGTCGTACATGCCGCCAGCTGGGAAATACGGCAGTCCCAGGCTGCGCATCTGCACGGCGAAGAAGATCAGTAGCAGCAGGCCCAGCCAGAAACTGGGGATCGAGATGCCGATGAACGCGATCGTGGTGACCACATTGTCGGCCAGCGAGTACTGATGCACGGCGGTGTACACACCGAGCACGATGGCGAGGATCAGGATGATCGAGTACGAGCTACCAACCAGCAGGAGCGTGTTCGGCAAGCGTTGAGCGATCAAGTCGGCGACGGGCAAATTGCTGACGAATGACGTTCCCCAGTTGCCAGTCACCATGTTGGCCAGCCAACGCAGATACTGAACTGGCACGGGTTGGTCTAACCCATAGTGCTGGCGTAGGCGAGCGATGTCCTCGCCAGTCAGCGTCGCGTCCACGGTATACGCCGCCAGCGGGTCGCCAGTGAGTTGAATTATGGCGAACAGAATCATCGAGACCAGCAGTAGCAACGGGACTGCCTCGATCAGCCGACGGGCTGCGTAGCGGGCCATCTTCCTATGACGTGCGCAACCCGCTGGCGGCCTGTGCGAGAGGCCGCCAACGGGTAGAACTCAGGCCACGTCCCATTCTTCGGCGCGCCAGTGGAAGCCGCCGAACGGGACTTTCAACGTGCGGTCGAAATTCTTGACGCGCGTCTGGATGCCCCACGAGAGGCTGGTGTTGTAGAGCCAGATCCAACCATAGTCGTCATACAGGAGCTTCTGGATATCGTCGAAAATCACCTTGCGCTTTTGTGGATCGAGCTCGATCGATTGCTTGACGAAGAGCTCGTCCACCTGCGGATTCGAGTAGTGGTACCACTGCGCTCCGCTCGGATTCTGCTCCGAAGCGATTTCCTTCGACAGGTATCGCGCGGAGATATCTGGATCGGGCAGGTTGATGGCTTGCGACCAACCGCCCATCTCGTAGCCACCCCGTGCCCACACCCCACCGGCGGCGTAACTGCCGAACAATTGATCGGTTGGCTGGTTCTTGATGGTTATCTCGATACCGAGATCTTTGAAGTTCTGCTGGACCAGCAACTGGACGTTTTCGCGCAACTGGCTACCCGTAGTGGTCGTGTGCGTGAAGGCGAGGCGCTGCCCGCCCTTCACGCGCACCCCATCCGGGCCCGCGCGCCAGCCGAGTCCGTCCAGCATCTGCTTTGCCCGATCGGGGTTGTAGTCCACCGCCTTCAGGTCCCTGTTTTCCCAGGGCGTGTTGTCCCAATCGCCGCGCGCGATGGTTGTCAAACCGAACAGCAGTTTGTCGACAATGGTCTTGCGATCGACTGCCAGTGACAGCGCCTGGCGGAGCTCTTTGTCGGCGAACAACGGCACCAGCTTGGCGTCCATGTTGAACGTGTAGCGTTCAGCACCCTGACCTGGGACGACCAGTGTTGTGTAGCCCTGCGATTCCTGTCCCTGAAGCTCGGGGATGCTCGACAGCGGGACCTGCCAGGCCAGATCGATGTTCTTCGCCTTGAGCGCCTGGACCAGAGCCTCGGTATTGCCGAAGTAGCGGATGAAGAGCCGATCGATTTTTGGACGACCACGCCAGTAGCCATCGAAGGCCTGATAGGTCGTGTGGTCGCCCTTGATGTTTTCGGTGACCTTGAATGGCCCGAACCCAACCGGCTGCTGATGGTACGGCGAGCCGTTGAAATCGGTCTGCTTCTCGAGGATGTGCTTCGGTAGCACGATGTCGAACAGAATCGGCCACGGTGCGAACACGTCTTTGAGGCGGACGACAGCGGTGCCCGGATCGGGCGTGTCGACGGCGGTGATCTGGTTGTAGCCATAGCGAGTGGCCACACTGTGGTCGGGCTGCATGATGGCCTGCCACGTGTACTGGACATCCGCTGAAGTCACTGGCTGCCCGTCATGCCAGGTCATGTTCGGACGCAGCTTGTAGGTGATGGTCTTCCCATCGGCCGAGATGCCGTTGTTCTGAAGCGATGGGACGTCCTGGGCAAGCTCGCCTTCGAAACCACCCTTCTCGTCCGTGAACAGCAGTCCGCGCAACGTCAGCTTGGTGCCGCTGAGCACGTTGCCGGTTTCGCTGGTCATCAACGTATTCAGGATTGAGACGTTCTGCCATTCGCCCAGCGTGAGGTCCTTCCCGCCGGCTGGCTTGGGCGCTGCCGTAGCCTGCTGCGCGGCAGGGCCGCTGGTGGGCGCGGGCGCGGCGGGCGCGGCAGTCGGCTTGGCTGCCGCCGCTGGAGCAGTAGTCGGCGGCGGACTGGTCGGCTTGGCGGCAGGTGGCTGCGTGGCGGCGGGTGGCGCCGTCGGAGCTGGCGCGCACGCGCCCAGCAGTCCCAGGCCGAGCACACCGAAGGTTGCTCCGACCCGTGCTAGCAGATCACGTCGTCGCAACGCGCCGCCCGGTCTCGTACGCGGGTCGTCGGGTCCCATCCGAGTCATGCTGGTTCTCCTCCCACAAGTGCACGAGGGTACGCCACGGCAGCATGTCATGCCGGCCGCTCATCGTGAGCACGGATGCCTCGTGCCACGCCAGCACGTCCGAAGCCATGGCATCAGAGGTAAGCACGACGTAGTAGTCGTGGAAAGCCGCATCGCGAGCGGTGGATTCGACGCACCCCTCGCTCATGACGCCGACAACGACGACCGTCTCGACACGGTTTGACCGCAGCACCAGGTCCAGGTTTGTGCCAACGAAACCGCTCGAGCGGTGCTTGCGAATGATCGGCTCGCCGGGCTCCGGTTCGAGGCCATCCACGAAGCTGTGGCCCCAGGTGCCGTCGACGCAGCGCTCCTGATGGATGCCATTGCGTCGTTTCATGTACAGCCAGGCCGGTGAATCGCTGGCGCCCTCAGCGAGCCACGTCTGCTGAATCCACACCACCGGCACACTGTGTGTACGCGCGGCGTCTACCAACGCGCTGACCTCGGATACCACGGCCGCGGTCATCGAAATGTTGCCGCCATCGCGTTCGAGCGTCCCGTCCGGTGTGCAGTAGTCGTTCTGGACGTCGACCACGAGCAGCGCAGTTCGTTTCGGATCCACGACCTCGGCAAGGGTCTCGCACACCAGCTTGCCGTCAATCTGGCGCATGCTCACCCCCGTGCGTGCTTGTCATCCCGAGCCTGCGAGGGATCTCTGTGAACTTCCCAGACGCTCGGGACGGCGACCGAGATTCCTCGGCTTCGCTCGGAATGACATTGGTGTCAGCCGCCACGATAAAAGGCTTCGATCTGCGCGCACACGTAGTCGATGTCTTCGGCGGCGAGTCCGGGTCGGGTGGGCAGTGTCAGGATCTCCGCAGTGATGTGCTCGCTGACCGGCAAACCCTGCGCCGGCACCCGCACATGCCCAGTGTGTAAACGCTGTCGGTGAACCGGCACCGGATAGATGAAATGGGTTTCCACACCCTGCCGGGTCAAGAATTTCGCAAGTCCATCGCGCCGCTCGGCACGAATTGCGAAGTGCAGATAGCTGTGAAATGCCCAAGGCAGCTCTTCGAGCGGCCGCACCAGCACACCCAAATCTGCCAAACGCGTGCGATAGACCGCGGCGTGGGCCCGCCGCTCATCATTCCACGCAGGCAGATGCTGCAGTTGCAACTGGCCGAGCGTGGCCAGGATTTCGCTCTGGCGGTAGTTGAAACCCAGTAGCTCGACGCTGTCCATCACGCGTAGGTCCTGCTGCTGCTGCTCGCTGCGGCCGTGGTTACGCAACAATCGAACGCGCTCCGCCAGATCGGCCTTGTTGGTGGTGACCATGCCCCCGATGCCACCGGTGGTAATGTGCTTGCGCCCGGTGCTGAAGATGCCGACATCGCCCAGAGCGCCGGTCGGCCTCCCCTTATAGCGAGTGCCGAGCGCGTGCGCACCATCCTCGATGATGAGCAAACCGCGTTCGCGGGCGAGATCGAGCATCGGATCGAGATCGGCCGGATGGCCGTACATGTGCAGCGGCACAATTGCGCGGGTGCGGCTCGTCAGCGCAGGCGCCAGGAGCGCCGGATCGAGACAGCCCGTGCGCTCGTCGACATCGACGAGCACTGGAATGGCGCCGAGCAGGCGCACGCAGTCGGCGACGGGTGGATACGCATTCGCGGGCACGATCACTTCATCGTCGGCGCCGATTCCCACGCCGAGCAGCGCCAGGTGCAGCGCAGCGGTACCAGAGCTCACCGCGACCGCATGCTCGGCGCCGACGAGCACAGCGAAGTCGCGCTCGAAAGCTTTCGTGCGTTCCGAGAGGATGTACGGGTCGGCGGTCAGAAGTGCCTCGACGACCGCCGCCTGCATCTCTGGCGTAATGATCGGGGTGCTGTAACGGACGGCGCGCGCGTTAGCGATGGCCACTGGCAACGCTCCTTTTTCTATCTGTAGAAGGCTTCCACGGTATCCACGACGTACGCGAGATCATCACGCGTCAGGCCTGGCCAGATGGGCAGGGTCAGGACCTCGTCGGCAGCACGCTCGCTGAGCGGGAAGTCCCCGCGCGCGTAGCCGTAGCGCTCGACGTAGGGTCGGTTCAGATGAATGGGGGTCGGGTACTCGGCATGCGCGGCGATCCCATGCTCGTCCAGGTAGCGCTGGAGCGCATCGCGCTGAGTGGCGCGGATCACGTAACGCATACGGGTGTGGTAGCCCCACTCGGGCTCCGGAGGTAGTTGCACGGGCAGTCCGCGTCCGGCAAATAGCTCCTCGTACACGGCGGCATTGGCCCGCCGCTGATGATTCCAATCGTCGAGATGGCGAAGCTGGACGCGGCCAATGGCGGCCAGGATCTCGCTCAAGCGGTAATTGAGCCCGACCACCTGGCTGTTCTGTGCCACTCCAAAGTCGCGGCCTCGTCCGTGGTTGGCGAAGAGTTGGCACCGGTACGCCAGGTCTGGATCGTCGGTCACGACCATGCCGCCCTCACCGCCGCAGGTCATGGACTTGTTGCGCACGAAGCTGAGCGCCGCGATATCACCGAGGGTCTCGCGCTTGCTGCCACGGTACGCGCTGCCGAGGGTCTGGCAGGAGTCCACAATCAACCGCAAGCCGTGACGCTGGGCGATATGTCTGATCGGACCCATGTCGCAGGTCAGTCCGTTGGTGTGCACGGGCATGATGGCGCGAGTGCGCGGCGTGATCGCCGCCTCGAGGCGCGCAGGGTCCATGTTGAATATGTTCGGATCGATATCCACGAACACCGGACGCGCGCCGACCAACTCGATGACGTCGCCGACTGAAATAAAGGTGTTCGGGACGGTGATGACTTCGTCGCCCGGTCCGATGCCAGCGGCCAGGAAAGCCACGTGCATTGCCGCCCAGCCTGAGCTCACCGCGACGCCATGCCGCACACCGAGATACGCGCACACCTCCGCCTCGAAGCGGCCGCCGTCGCTATCTACGTCGTAGCGCGAGCGGATCAGTCGGCCGTCCTCGAGAGCGTTGATGGCGGCGGCCTTCATCTCGTCGGTCATGATCGGCTGGTAGCGCAGCTCTCGCACGGCAACGGTCATAGAGTGGTCCTCCCGTGGATGTCTAACGGTGGTGGTGGTAATGGAGGTGCTCGGGTGGTATGTGCCTGGGCGAAGGTCGGCGAAGAGTCGGCTGGTGTGCCAGCGCTCGCTTATCGAGCGCGTCTCATCCAGGTCCAGATCGACGAGCAGTGCCTCGTCGGTGCCACGACCGGCCTGCGCCACGATCTGGCCGTCCGGACCGCACACGTAGCTGCGGCCGAAGAACTCGGCTGAATCGAATGGCGCGCCGCGGCCGGAGCGATTCACCGCGGCGACGAAGTACCCATTCGCCAGCGCGTGGGCCTGTTGCTCGAGCTCCCACACGCGCTCGGATGCAGGGCCGCTGGTGGCTGAGACGTTGATGAGTACCTGGACCTGGCCAAGCCCATACGCTCGCGCCACCTCGGGGAAGTGCCGGTCGTAACAGATGGAGATGCCGACGCGGCCGGCGGCTGTCTCGAAACATGGGAAACCGAGGTCCGGCTGGTGGAAGAAGAACGGCTCGTACGAATCCGCATGACAGCTCGGCACGTGGTGCTTGCGGTACACGCCGAGCACTGAGCCGTCAGCATCGATAACAGCGGCCGAGTTGAAGCGGCGTCCGTCGCAGCGCTCGTAGAAGGGCGCAACCAGCACGAGGCCGAGCTCGCGCGCAAGGCCGCGCAACGGCTCGATCGTGGGACCGCCCACGAGCGGCTCGGCGGCGGCGTACCAGCGGGCATCGGTCGTTCGACAGAAATAGGGCAAGGCGAACAATTCGGGCAGCACTGCCAGGTGCGCCCCTTCGGCCGCTGCAGTGCGCAGCAGTCGGCAGTACTTGTCCAGCCCAGCCTGCCGAATGGTGTCGATCGACTCGGTCATGGGCACGTCCAGATTGGCCTGGACCAACGCGTAGCGGACCGCTGTAGCCATCCGTCTGCCTCAGCTACGCCGCAACCGCGGGTCGAACGCGTCGCGCAATCCGTCACCGAGCATATTGATAGCCAGCGTCGCGAGTACGATCGCGAACCCGGGGAAGGTCGCCACCCACCAGTATCCGCGCAGGTAGCCGCGGCCTTCGGCCAGCATGATGCCCCACTCAGGCTCCGGCGGCTGAACGCCCAGGCCAAGAAAGCTGAGCGCCGCGCCGGTCAGGATGGCGCCCGCCACACCCAGTGTGGCGAACACGATTAACGGCGCGGCGATGTTGGGCAGTATGTGGCGCCACATGATGCGCCGGTCGCGGCAGCCGAGGACGCGCGCAGCCTCGACATACACGTTGCCGCGCGCAGCGAGCACCGAGCCTCTGACCAGGCGCGTAAATGGCGGGATGTTGCCCACGCCGACGGCGATCATCAGGTTCGTCAGACTGCTGCCCAGCACGGCTACGACCAGCAACGCCAGCAAGATGCCCGGGAATGCCAGCAGCACGTCCATCAGACGCATGACGACGTCGTCGACCCGCCCGCCGTAGTAGCCCGCCGTGAGCCCGAGCGTCAGCCCTATGGCCGCAGCGATACCAACGGAGACGAACCCCACACGCAGTGAGATGCGCGCGCCGTAGAGAATGCGACTCAGAATGTCGCGCCCGAAATTATCGGTACCCAGCGGGTGCAGCTGGCTGGGTGGCTCGAGGCGCTCGCGCAGGCTCTGCTCGATGGGGTCGTAGCTGGTCAACATGGGCGCGGCGATCGTAATCCCGAGCAGCAGAATCAACACGACAGCACCCACAGCGGCGCCGCGATTGCGCAGCAGCCCACGATCGGCGCTTCTCCCACGCACGCGGCCTACTTCCGACAGCGCGGCCGTGCCGGCTGCTGTCTGCCACGGCGTGCGCAGGCTAACCGTACTTGATGCGGGGGTCGAGGACGGCATAAGAAAGATCCGCGAGCAGGTTGACGAAGATATAGCAGCTGGCGACCACCAGGACCGTGCCCTGGACGATCGGGAAGTCCTTGGACAGGATGGCGTTGGTCACCAGGCTGCCGAGGCCCGGTCGGGCAAACACGGTCTCGATTACCACCGTCCCGGCCAGCAGGTCGCCGAACTGGAGGCCGACGACCGTGACGACCGGGATCAGCGCGTTCCGCAAAGCGTGGCGCACCACCATCGTGCGCTCGGAGAGCCCCTTTGCGCGGGCCGTCGTGACATAGTCGTTGCGCAGCACTTCGAGCAGGCTCGACCGCGTCAGACGGGCGATGACCGCCGCCGCGCGCAGGCCAAGCGCAGTAGCCGGCAACAGTATCGCGTTCCACTCGCCGTAGCCGGTTGCAGGCAGCCAGCCGAGCATCAGCGCAAACACGAATAGCAGCATCAGGCCAAACCAGAAGTTCGGCATGGCCACACCGACAAGCGCCAGCAGCATGCTGGCGTTATCGATCCAGCGCTGATGGTGCAGCGCCGCCAGGGTGCCCAGCAGCAGTCCCACGCTGGCCGCGACACCCAGGCTGAGTACGGCCAGTCGAACGGTGTTGGGGAAGACTTCGGCTATCTCCTGTGACACCGCCTGGCCACTGCGAAAGGAGCGGCCGAGATCACCGCGCAGCGCATTCAGCACGAACCGTCCGAACTGGATCGGTAATGGCAGGTCAAGGCCAAGCTCGTGGCGGATGCGCTCGTACTGTTGCTCCGACCCATCGGCCAGCTTTGCGCCTCCACCGGACTCGGCCATCATCAGCATGACCGGATCGCCAGGTAGGAAGTGCAACATCGAGAACACCACCAGCGAGACTCCGAGCAGAAGGGGCACGGTGATGATGGCCCGGCGGCGAATATATTCGCCCATCTCGACGTCGTGCGACTCGCGGCTCAGCCTTCGAGCCGCGCTGCGTGCAGGAAGGGCGACCCGAGCGCGTCGTATGTCACGTTGCTGACCTTCGACGACATGGCGTTGATGAGAACCTGCTGGTAGCCGCCCATGATGATCGCGTCCTCCGACACGATTTGCTGGACTTGCTGATACATCGCCAGGCGCTTGTCCCGATCCGTCTCCAGTTCGGCGTCATCCAGCAACTTATCCACCTGTGGGTTTGAGTAGCGCGAGCGGTTGCCCTGCGTTCCACCACTGATGTTGCGCGAGTGGACCGGGAACGCCAGCACACTTGGATCGGAGTTGATTTCACCGAGCCGACCGATGTGGTGCTCGTTCTGCTGGTACTTCGTTAACGACGCCTGATTGGCCATCGCGTCGATCTTCACATCGACACCGACCTTTTTCAGCATCGACTGGATGATCTGGCCCGTCTGGACGATTGCCGCGGTGGCGGTCGTGATGTACAGCAGCTCGAGCCGCTGGCCGTCTTTGACCCGGATACCGTCGGGGCCGGCCCGCCAGCCGGCTTGATCAAGCAATGCCTGCGCTTTCTCCGGACTGTACGGGTACGCCTGTTCGACGCCGGTCCAGTAGCCAGGCGTCGATGCTGCCAGCACACCATAAGCCGGCTTGGCCAGACTGAACCAGACGTTGTCGACGATGTCCTGGTGGTTGACCGCGTACTGGCACGCCTGCCGAACCAGCTTGTCGGAGGTCGGCGCCTTGTCCACGTTAAACTGCAGGATCTGCGGCAGACCGGGTACGTTCAGCAGGTCGACCTTGAAGCGTTGATCACCCTGCAGACGCTTCACCTCCTGGGGCGGCGTGAAGTCCATGATCTGTAGCTCGCCGCGCTCGAGAGCCGTCACGCGCGTTGCGTCTTCGGGGATAATGCGGTAGGTGACGGTGTCCAGCAGCGCCGGCCCCTCGTGTTTTAGGAAGCTGGGCGCCCAGTGGTAGGCGTCAAACCGTTCGAAGGCAATCTTGTCCTTACCAAATGAGGTGAGCTTGAACGGTCCCGTGCCGACGAGGTTCTGCCCGAAGTCGGGACCAAACTTCTGCACCGCGGCGGGTGACACCGGCCGCAAGGCGCTCGTGCTGGCATTGTGTAGGAACAGCGGAAACTTCTGCTTGAAGCGGACACGAACGGTGAAATCGTCAACAACGTCGGTGCCTTCGTACGGCCCGAGATAGCCGATCTTGAGCGCCTTCAGCGCCGGGTCAACTATGCGGTCCAACGTCACCTTTACGGCTGCCGCGTTGAAAGGTGTTCCGTCATGAAAGGTCACATCTTTGCGCAACTTGAGGGTGTACGACTTGACGTCGGGCGCAATCTCCCACGACTCAGCCAGGCCGGGCACGAACTTGCCCGGCTCCGGCTCCCAGACGAGCGGATCGAGCACCGAGTTGAGCAAGCGTGCCTGCGAGTCGGAGTTTGGCACCGGCGCATCGAGGGTGGCCTGCTCCTGCAAGTAGCCGATGGCGAGGGCACCTCCCTTGCGCGGTGCGGCGACGGCCGGGGCCGACGTTGGCGCGGACGCCGCCGGCGGGGCAGCCTGCGGGGCGGCCGGCGTGCAAGCGGCGAGCAGTGAGCCGCTCGCGCCAACAGCTAGCAAGACGAGGAACGAACGGCGATCGAGACGTCCAGTCGGTGCATCGTTCGGGCGCATCGGTTCTCCCAGGTGACGAACGCGGCTTACAGCCGCTGGGCTACTCATGTGGACTTCTCGGCACTTGCTTCGCGGCCCGCCAGTACCCGTTCCCTCCCGTTCTGACGGCCTGCGTCAGCGCTTATGGCCTGGCGCAGGCGGGCCAGCGATAGCGAACTGAAGACGAAGTGCAATTCGATCAAGCGGCTGCCTGGCCGCTCCCGACGCGTCACGGCGCGCCGGGCGCGTAGCGAGTGCACAACCACGTCGGCGGCGGCAAGCTCCGCTGGCAGGTCTTTGCTCTCCAGGCTGACGTGGGCCAGCCCACCTGTCGGCACACAGTACTGCTCGATCAGATGGGTCATGCCCATGAGATTGATGCGTTCGGCAACGAGCACGACCCGGGTGTCGCTCGCGAGCGTCAACAACTCGGCTTGCGTCTCAGGTGCCAACTCGAGCGCCAGGCCAATGATGGGCGCTGAGGTATCGCGGAGTAGCTGCACAACTTCGGCGTAACTGCGCACGAGCGTGGCGATACACCAGGGCGGGTCGAACGGATGGAGGGCGGACTCACCGTGTTCGCGCAAGTCCTGGAGAGACACGCCAAACACGTCGACGTGCAGGTCGGCCAGCGCCTCGCTCAGGAACGGGGTGTAGCGTTCGAGAAACTCTGGCTCCGCGCCGACGAAGGCAACCCGCGGGCGGTCTTCGGCGTGTGCCACGGCACGCGTCAGCGCGGCGCGAATCTCCTGGCCGGTGTAGCCAAGTCCGCGGGCGCGGGCGAGTGCCGACCCGAACAGATCGACCAGCGCCGCCTGGCGGCGTGAGACATGCGCGCGGGTGTCCGCGCTCAGGTCGGCGATCAACACACCTTTGCCAGGTCGGCTACTCACGAGCCCGTCGGCTTCCAGTACGGCGTACGCGTGGCGGATCGTGGCCGTGGTAACGCCGAGGCTGCTGGCGAGCTGGCGGATAGACGGCAGCATGGAACCCGGCGTCAGACGGCCGAGCGCGAGCAAGTACACGACCTGGTGCTTGATCTGGAGATAGATCGGCAAGCCGCTGGCTTTATCGATGCTGAACACGCGTCGAAGGCCCAACCCCCTGTGCTACTGGCACGGCAGACTAGCACAGCACCCCAAGCGGGTCAACGCGGCTGTCAGTTGACGCGCAGGGGCCGCCGTATTAGTCTTCCAGCACAGTTGCGCGCGTCGAAGTGGACGGCGACGTGCGACCGCCCCGTCCAGCCGGCGCGCCGGCCGGGAACCACACACTAGCAGGAGGAGCCGTGGCTGACACCAAGAGGCAGGCGCGTCGGGAGCGCTTGAATGCGGCGGCCAACGCGCCCTGGCTCGCCGACCGGATGAAGTCGGCGCTCATGCCCGAGTACGAGTCTGACGGGTTCCCCAATCCGGTCACGGCCGCCCGTCATCTGGGTGATCTGGCCGAAGAGCTGGGTGATGTGGTCAGCCTGTCGGGCGGGACCATTGGTGATCGCCTGCCACCTGACTTCGTGCGCGATGCCGCGCGTGAAGCAGTCGACAAGTATCCGCACTATCCCGGCGTTAAGGGCTACCGCGACTTTCGCGTCGCGCTCGCCGCGAAGCTCGAGCGAGACAACGCCATCACTGCGGATCCCGACGACGAGATCCTACCCACCATCGGTTGCCAGCAGGTCATCGACAGCACTCTGCGAATTCTGGTCAACCGCGACGACGATGTGCTGCTCTTCGATCCGGAGTATGCCAGCACAGAACCGGCAATTCGTATGGCCGGCGGTCGCATAACACCAGTACCGCTGGCATGGGATGGCGCAGAGTGGCGCTTCGATTTCGAGGCGCTGGCGCGCGTTGCAAGTCACAAGACCAAGCTGCTGGTCATGAGCAACGGCAACAACCCGGCTGGCGTTGTCTACACGCAGTCGCAGCTCGAGCAAATCGCCGACCTCGCGCGCACCCTCGACTTCTGGGTCTTTTCAGACGAAGAGTACGAAAAGACTCTGTTCGACGGTGCGGTGCACCACAGCATCGCCGCCCTGCACGGTATGCATGA
>WNGA01023292.1_pt1 | contig 18269 bp, 18 predicted proteins | sample 5400061 | NCBI WGS metagenome assembly WNGA01 (sample SAMN13153366, study PRJNA577476) | soil metagenome | isolation source: 100 cm soil or saprolite under grassland replicate 2 | place: USA:California | collected 2016-06-15 | reverse complement strand
AATCCATGCCTCCTGCAGCGCGTCCTCCGCGTCGCGCACGGACCCGAGCATGCGATATGCGACCGCTTGCAAGTGCACTCGATGCGCCTCGAACTCCTCGATCTTCCAGTTGCGTTCGTCCACGGTCACATCCTTCCCTTGAGATCCGTCATAGCAGTGACGAACGAGCCAAGGCGAATGTGACGTGACGAAACGTGAACGGAGGCATCAATGACGACCACAGAACTGCAGCACGTCGCGAGGCGTGATGTTGCAAAGCCCCGCGCCGGCATCGCGATCGAGGTCCGAGCACTCACCAAGACGTATCCCGGCGGTGTGGAGGCGGTGAAGGCGATCGACTTCTCGGTCGCGCGCGGCGAGGTCTTCGGGCTGCTCGGGCCCAACGGCGCCGGCAAGTCGACGACGATCGGCATGCTCACGACGACGCTGGCCCCCACGAGCGGAACGGCGCTACTTGCCGGCTTCGACGTTTCGGAAGAGCCGGTCGCCGCGAGGCAGATCTCCAGCGTCGTCTTCCAGGATCCGGTCGTCGACCGGTCCTTCACCGGCCGGCGCAATCTCGACCTGCACGCCCGCCTTTGGGGCGTCCCTGCCGACCGGGCCGCGTCGCGGATCGGCGAGATCGCGGCGGCGCTCGACATCGTGGACATCCTGGACCGCGCCGTTTCCGGCTACAGCGGCGGGCAGCGTCGCCGGCTCGAGATCGGGCGCGCGCTCGTCTCCGATCCCACCGTCCTCTTTCTCGACGAGCCGACCGTCGGCCTCGACCCACGGATCCGCCACGAGCTGCTCGACGTCATCGCCGGGCTCCACGCCCGAGGCGAGGTCACGATCCTCCTGACCACGCACTACCTCGACGAGGCCGAGCTCCTCTGCGACCGGATCGCGATCATGCACGACGGCCGCATCGTGGCGCTCGGCAGCCCCGCAGAACTGCGCGCGAACCTGGGCGCGGAGATCCTCGAGCTGAAGATCGACGGCAACGCGGAGACGGCCCTCGACGTCCTGCAAGCACGCGGTGTCGCAGGCGACGATGCTTTCGCCGTCGGCTCGACCGTCACGGTCCCACTCCGCGGGCATTCAGCCGCCGACGCGATCACCGCCGTGCACGAGATCGGCGTGCCGGCGACCACGGTCACAACACGCCCGCCCACACTCGACGACGTCTACCTGCGCCTGACAGGCGACCGCCTCGGCGGAGACTGACGAACGAAAGGACTGTCACATGAGCGCTATCAGCCCCGAGATCACACTTCCGATGGAGCGGCAGCGGAACCGAAGCCTGAGCGTCGTCAGCACGCTCGCCGCCCGCCGGTTCGCACTCACCGCCCGAACGCCGCGCGAGCTCGTCGTCCCGCTGCTGACGCCGGTGCTGTTCGCACTCGTAATCGCACCGGCGCTCAAGAAGGCGCTGCACACAAGTGCGAGCTACGAGTCGTACGTCGCGGTCGGCACGATCGGACTGCTGATCCCCCTGAACACGATGTTCTCGGGCATCAGCGTCCTCGTCGATCGCGAGACCGGCGCGCGGCGGGAGTTGCTCGCCGCGCCGATCCTCCGGCCTCTGCTCGTCGTCGGCAACCTGCTGGTTGCGGTCGCGACGACAGCACTCCAGGTGGGCGTTCTGCTCGGATTCGCGGTGCTGCGCGGGATCCACTTCCACGTCACGGCGTCGGGCTTCCTCTGGTTCCTCGCCGTGGCCGTGCTGTTCGCGATCGCGATGTACGGGATCGCCGAGACCCTCGCAGGTCGCGTGTCGCGATCCGAGGAGTACATCGCGCGCCTACCGGCGATCGCGATCGTTCCGTGGTTTCTCGCGGGATCTCTGTTCCCGATCAACTCGCTCCCGCTCGTGCTCGCGTGGGTCGCGAAGTTCCTGCCGCTGACGCATGCACTCGCGCTGATGCGGTGGGGCCTGCTCCACGACAGCAGCGGGCTGCAGCACATCTGGCGATCGAGCAACGTGACGGCGATGGCCTCGCTGAGCCTCGCGGCGGTCGCCGTTTTTGCGGCCCTCCTGACGGCGGTGTCGATTCGCGTCTTTACGCGCACGGCGGTGCGGTGAGGCGCCGCCACAGCGGGCAACGACCTGTCACGCAAAAAGGGGATGCGAGTCGACCCGTTCCGCTCATCATGAGAACCACAAAAGGGGGAAGGCATGGCAGTGGATACCAGCCATGCGGCGAAGCAGTACGACAGGACGTTCTCGGTCGAGCTCCTCTCAGAGGAGGAACCGGCGACGGTTCTCGCCGTTGCGATGAGCGATTTCCTCGACGCGGTCGATTGCGCGACGGAGTGGCTCCAACGGGAGGACCCTGCTCGCACGAAAGGGTCGAGACTCGCCATCTTCATGACGGCCGGCGGCCCCCGCGAGCAGGTTTGGGCGTATCCGCCGGACTCCGTGAACCGGGGCACGGGAGAGCCGAAGCGGCTCGTCGAGCTGTTCGGGTTCGATCCCGTCGCGTGGACTCCGCCCGGCGGCGAGGCCCCCGGGGTGAGCGCCCGGCCGCCCGAGCGCGAGCGCAGTCCCCGCGATGAGCTGCGCGCCGCCACCTGGCTCGTGGAGCAGCCGGAAGTCGATTCGTCACCGACGAGCGGACCGCTCGAGACACTGCGACGGACGGGGCACTGGCGCCGGCTTCGAGAGGAGCTCGGCGAGGTCTGGGACGACCGACTGTCGCGGTGCTGCCTGATCCTCGGGTCCGTCTTCCTGTGGCTGAGCGTCACTCTCTTGGAGCCGGCGTTCCTCGTCTCGCTTCTCTCGGCCGCCGCTGTGCTCTGGGCACGCCGCGGCCGCCGCGCGGCCGTGGCGCCGGACGTCGTCGACGACTGGTTCTAGGAGCTACGTCGGTCTCACCTTGGCGATGTAGCCGCGGACGTCCGCCGCCGGCTCCGAGTAGGCGTCGCCGAGCGTTGACTCGATCGCGGACATGTACTCCTCCGCCCAGACCGGGAACTCGTAGTCGATCGCACGCAGGAACTCGAGCGTCGCCGCGAGGCGGATGTCCGCGATCGAAGGCGAGTCACCGCCGATGAACGGTTTGCCGGCAAGGAAGAACGCCCGGTAGACGTCGAGCGGCTCGGCGATGGCGGCCGCGGCGTCGCGCTGCGCCTTGGCCTTCATCGCGTCATCCGCGTCCGAGGTTCCGACCTCGCCCGCGTACTGCCCGAAGCCGAGCGCCGGGTAGGTCGCGCGCGCAACGAGTGGATAGAGGGTGGCGAGCAGGTAGCACATGGCGCTGTCGACCATTGCCCGCTCCCCCGGTTCAGTGGGATAGAACCGGTCGAGGCCGTGCTTGTTGCAGAGGTACTGCATGATCGCGCAGCTCTCCCAGAGCGAGCCTCTCGGCAGTCCCTCCTCCTCGAGCATCGGCGTCAGGTGGGCCGGGTCCTTCTCCAAGAACTCGGGAGTCGTCGTTTGCCCCCACACGTCGAGCTCCACGAAGTCGAGCCCGGCGGCTCGCACGAAGATCCGTGCCGTGAGGTTGTTGACGCTCGGCTTGAGGATGTTCAGCGTGTTCGCGGCCATGTAATCCTCCTCAGTAGGGATTCTTTGGCGACCGGTCGTCCGAGAGCGACGCCCGCGAGCGCGTCACAAGCGCCTCGATCGCGTCCGCGACGTGGTCCTGCGCGATGTGGTAGTCCCCGCGCTCCACGCGGATCTTGTGGGCCTCGAGCAACACGTCGGCGTGCGTATGGCCGAACGGCGGCTCGAACCGATACGACGCGAGCTCGATCAGGAGGCCGAGCGGATCCTCGAAATAGATCGAATCCATGAAGCCGCGGTCCTTGACGCCGCTGTGCCGAAGCTTGCGCTCGTCGAGTCGCTCCACCGCCTGGTGGAAGGTGGCTTGCGACAGCGAGAAAGCGACGTGGTGGACGCACCCGGGGTCCGTCGGCGTTCGGCTCGGGTCGGCCTCCCGGTCCTCGTTCGTGAAGACCGTGATGAGGCGCCCGTCGCCGGGGTCGAAGTAGAGATGGCTTTCCGAGGGATTGTCGAGGTTCGGCTGCTCGATGACGAAGGGCATGCCGAGCACGCCCTCCCAGAAGTCGATCGACGTCTGCCGGTCGGCGCCCACGATCGTGATGTGGTGGACGCCCTGGCTCTGGAGCTTTCGCATGTGCTCTCTCGCCTCAGTGCTCGACGAGCTTCGACTTGTATTCGCTGCGACGCAAGCCTCCGAACGGGACGAGCTCCACTCGCGTCTGGACGACGAGCACGTCACGTAGCCTCTCACGGATCGCTTCCGCGAGCCCGGCCTCGGGCGCCGCTCCCTGCGCGAGCTCGACGGCCACGGGAAGCGGCGGCTCCTGCTTGACGCCCGCTACCCGCGGCTTGACGAGGATGTGCCCGCTGACGACGGGAACGAATGCACCCACCACCTCGCGGACGGCCGAGGGGAAGACATTGACGCCGCGAACGATCAGCATGTCGTCGGTGCGCCCGGCGCAGCGCACGCGCGGCGCCGTGCGGCCGCACCTGCACGTGGTCGTCCAGACCTCGACGTGATCGCGTGTGCGGAACCGCAGGAGCGGAGCCGCCCGATGGCAGAGGTGCGTGAGCACGAGCTCGCCGGTCGCACCGTCATGCAGCTCGAGGGCGACGCCCGTTTCGGGATCGATCAGCTCGGCATGGACGAAGCCGCGCGCGCCCAGGTGCATCCCGTTCTGCTCCACGCATTCGCCCCACAGCGACACGCCGATGTCGCCGATGCCCATCGCTTCGGTGACGCGTGCCCCCCACCCCTCCTCGAGCTTCGCGCGGAAGGCCGGCTCGCCGCCGCCGGGCTCACCTGCCACGAGCACGCGCTCGACGCTCGATCCTCGAAGGTCGACGCCCCGCTCTGCCGCCGCTTCGACGACGTACGCAGCGTAGGAGGGAGTGAGCACTGCCGCCTCGGGACGGAGGAGCTCGATCGCCCGAAGGAGGCGCTCGGTGTTCCCGGTGCCGACGGGAACGTGACAGAGACCGATGCGGTCGAACGCGGCCAGCGCCGCGCCCGCGACGAACGGGCCCGCGTTGTAAGTGCTGACGATGCGCTGGCCGGCGGTGACGCCGGACGCTGCGTAGCTGCGCGCCGACGCCGTCACCCAGTTGTCGAGATCCTCCGCCGTCAGCGGCACGTAGCTGGGCGCACCGGTGGTACCGCTCGTCGAATAGATGCGGACGATCTCGGACGGCGACGCGCAAAGGTGCGCGCCGACCGGATTGTCGGGCGTACACGTCGCCCTGATCTCGCGCTTCTCGGTGAGCGGCAGCCGTGCGATGTCCCCCAGGCCGCCCGCCGCCGGGGCGGAGGCGAATCCAGCCGATCCGAGCTTCTCCCGGTAGAAGGTCGAGCGCTCGAAGAGATAAGCGAGCTGGGCGCGATAGCGTTCGTCGTCGAGCGCGTGTTGCTCCGCCCACGGCCGCGTCTCGACCTCGGGCGCGAGCATCATTCGGGCCCGCGCTCGTACTCGATCGCCGCCTCCGCCTTTCCCGCCATCAGGAAACCGACGGGATGCTGCTGCTCCTCGGCCAGATGCGCGAGCAGACCTGCGGTGCGCGCGAGAATCGGCACGGCCTTGACCACGGCCGATGCGAAGCCGAGGTCGAGCATCACCGCCGCGATCGGCATCGAGACGTTCATCGTGAGCGGCTTGTTCCAGGTCTCGACCACGGCCTCGCGGAGGCAGCGGGCAAGCTGGACGTGCGGACCGCTCACCCCGCGGGCATCCGCGAGCTCGAGGATCCGCTCCGCACGCGGATCGAGCGGCCGGTGCAGCGGGTGGCCGAATCCCGGGGCTCGGCCGCCGGACGCGTGGATCGCGCGGGCGATCTCGCCGGCGACCGTCGCAGGCTCGACGCCGGACACCACGCGTGCCTGTGCCTCTTCGAGCAGGCGCGCGCACTCTTCCGCCGCCCCGAGGATGACCGGGCCTGCGCCGAGGATCCCGGCGGCGACGGCCCCCTGGAGCGACGCCGGGTCCGCAGCGATTGTCATCCGCGCGGCGATGTTGCTGGGCATCATCCCGTGCTCGGCGATCGAGACGAGCAGCAGGTCGAGGAAGAAACGCTCGTCGTCGGACGGCTCGCGCCCGGTGAGCAGCAGGTGGAAATACGCGGTGAAGCTCAGCCGGCCCATCAGATCGCCTGCGAGGTCGCGGCCGCGGACTTCGACCCTGTCGGGATAGGCCTGGCTGATGTGGCTGACTGGTGTCCCGGCCTTGCCGATCTGCATCCGCCGATATCCCTACGCGGCCGGGGCCGACTCGTCAAGCGATCGGGAGACAAAGGGCCTCAATCGGGAAGGAGCGGCACCGACAGGCCCTGGTCGCGGCCGAGGAGCACGGCACGCGTGATGGCGGTCGGCCCGAACCGGGCTCGGACTTCGTCGAGCACGGCGTCGAGGGCGCCGCCGCTGTGACGATCGAACGGCAATGTGAGCTGGGCCGGGAGGTCGTTCTGGAGGTTGGCGACAGCGACGCCGACGAGTGTGAGCCCCTGCCGTTCGATCATCGGCCTGGCCGTGGCGAGCAGCGCTCTCGCCGTGGCGAGGACCGTCTCGGTATGAGCGGTCGCATACGGCAGCGTGTGCGACCGCGTCGCCCGCGAGAAGTCGTCGAAGCGCAACCGAAGCACGACGGTACGACCGACCCGCCGCGCGGCCCGCATTCGGCGAGTGACCCGGTCGACCAGCGCGACGAGCACCGCATCGACGGCCTCGTGCGTCTTCGGCGAGCGGCCGAGCGCGCGCTGCGACCCGATCGAGCCCCGGCGGCGGCCGATCTGCACCGGCCGCGGATCGCGATTGTGGGCGAGCGCATGCAGGTGCCGGCCGGCCGCGCGGCCGAGCATCGACACGAGCATTGGCTCGGCCAGCTGCGCCACCTGGCCGACCGTCGTGATCCCGCTGGACCGAAGCTTGTTCGCAGTCACCGGCCCCACGCCCCAGAGCCGTTCGACCGCGAGCGGGTGCAGAAAGGCCAGCTCGCGATCCGGCGGTACCACGAGCAGCCCATCGGGCTTGGCCACGCCGCTCGCCACCTTGGCGAGGAACTTCGTCCTGGCCACCCCGACCGTGACCCGGTACACCGCCTTGCTCGCTTCGGCGTATGCGGTCATCCGCGGTGCGACGACGATCGCCTGCGGACACAGTCTGCGCGCCTGCGCGCCGCCCATCGCCGAGTGGATGCCGTGCGCCTTCGCCTCGTAGCTCGCTGCGAGCACGACGCCAACGCCGACGATGACGGGCCGGCCGCGCAGACGCGGATCGTCTCGCTGCTCGACCGACGCGAAGAACGCGTCGAGGTCGGCGTGCAGAATCGTCGCTTCGCCCGACACGAACATATGTTCGCATGGCCGAGCCGCGTTTGCCTATTTCCTCTCGGAGGTGGCGGGGTCGACGAGTTCGTAGGCGCGGATTCGGTGCCCGCTCCCTCTGACCAACGGCTCCCCTACGTCCCTGACGAAAACGTCACCCAGGTCTTCGTCCTCGAGAAGACTGCTCACGGCCTGGGATACGAAGATCTGTCCACCTTCAGCGGCGTTGCATAGGTCGCCACAGCGGAGCGCCGCCGGCCCGACCCAGCCAACACCTGCCTCCCCGGAATGGACTCCCACAGTCACGGCCGGCCTCAGCCCATGCGGCCATTCGTGCGCTACGACCGTCCGCTGTGCGGCGACTGCCGCCAACGCGGCCTGCTTCACGGTCGGGAACGCAGCCATCGCCGTGTCCGCAACGGCGTCGACTTCGTGGCCGCCCATCCTCTCGAGCAAGTCTCGGAGCAGCTCCTGATACTCCTTGAGGAGCGCGCCGAAGACCTCCGGCCGCAACTCACGGGAAAGACGCATCATTCGCCTCCCCTCGATCACGACGATCGTCACAGTGCCCGTGAGCGGAATCTGCTGATCGACCGTCCGCAGCGGGGGAAATTCGTCAGGCAGTCCCTCGACCACGAGCTGAAAGACACGCTCCGGTCGATCGATGTCTTTGAGCCGGTGTTCGCCCAGGTCGCGCACGGCGACGCCCGAGATCTCTGCGTCGTCGAAGATCCCGGCCGTGGAGCGCGACAGGAGCACCTGACCACCGTGGGCAATCGTGCAGATTCGCGCGGCTCGGTGGACACCGAGGCCGACGTAGCCGTCGGTGGAGCGATGAGGCTCGCAGGTATGAAGGCCCATCCGAACGCGAACCTCAACTCCGTTCAGCCAGGGGTGCGTGTGGAGCGCTCGCTGCCCTGCGACGGCCGCCGCGACCGCGTCTCGTGCGGTACCGAACGCAACGAAGAAGGCATCGCCCTGCGTGTCGATCTCGATGCCGCGCTGCTCCCCAAACGCCTCACGAAGAAGTCTCCGATGTTCGGCGAGCAGGTCGCCGTAGCGCTCCCCGAGGCGCTTGACGAGCTCGGTTGAGCGATCGACGTCGGAGAAGAGCAGCGTGACGGTTCCGGTGGGGAGCTCGGGCAAGGCAACGTGCATGGTGGCAAGCCGGCGAACTGAGCGCTCCGGCCTGCCCGTCCTACTCGTCCTTCGGCTTCTCCCCGTTGGCGTTCCCGTTCTTCAGCATCTGCTGGACGAGCGGCATCACCCCGAGACCGAGCTTCATGACCTCGCCGGCCATGCCGGTCATGCCTTCCGCACCGTTGAACACGGTGAGGTTGTCGATGCCCCGGAACGACTCCGCCGCCGCGCGCACGAGCTCCGGTGCCTTTTCCGCGAGCGTTTGCGCGATGACGGCCTCGTTGTTCTTCTCGAGCGCGGCCGCGCGCTTCTCGATCCCTTCGGCCTCAGCGCCGAGCTTGGCTGCGGTTGCCGCCGCCTCCGCCTCGCCGGTGGCCCGCGTCGCCGACGCTTTCGCGAGACCCGTCTGCTCGGTCGCGCGGGCCTGCGCGGTGGCCTCCAACTCGACCTTCTTCGCATTGGCGCCCGCCTCGATCTCGACCCGCTTGGCCTGCGCGCCGGCGTCGAGCTCGACCTCGCGCGCCTTCGCCTCAGCGGCAGCGATGCGGGCGTCGCGCTCCGCCTCCGCGGGCTTTACGGTCTCGGTCTGCAGCTCCATCTCGCGACGCGCGGCCTGGAGCTTTGCGACCTCGGTCTGCTCGACCACGACTTGCTTCTGCGCCTGCGCCTGCGCGAGCGGTCCCGCCTGCTCCGCTTGCGAGCGCGCGGTATCTGCCTGCGCCTTCACGTGCGACTGCGCGATTTCCGAGTCGGCGATCGCCTTCGCACCGGCCGCGGCTGCGGCCTGCTCCTTCTCGGTGGCGGCGCGGTTCGCCTCGGCTGCGGCGATGCGCGCGTCGCGCTCGACGGCCGCCTGGTGCGGCGCCGCGAGGTTCTGGATATAGCCACTCGGGTCGTCGACCTCCTGGATCTGAAGCGAGTCGATCTTCAGGCCCAGGGTCTCCATCTCCTCCGCCGACGAGCTGCGCGTCTCCGAGGACATCCTGGCGCGGTCGCGGATGATCTCCTCCATCGTGAGGCCGCCGAGGATCGAGCGGAGATGGCCCGAGAACAGCTCGTTCACCGTCGACGCCATCGTCTGCTCGTCCTCACCGAGGAAACGGCTTGCGGCGTTCGCGATCTCGCGCGGTGTGTTGCCGACCTTGTAGATGACCACGCCGCGCACGCTCACCGGCACGCCCTGGCTCGTCACGGTCTGCACGGCGAGGTCGGCCTTCTTCGCGTTGAGCGACAGCTTCCGAACCGTCTGCAGACCCGGAATGACGAGCGCGCCCTTCCCGACCGCGATCTTGTAGCTCGGCGTTTCCGCGTCGCCCTGGCCGGAGAGCACGCCGCCGACGGCGCCCGCCCCGGAGATCACGAGTGCCTCGTTCGGTTCGGCGACGCGCCAGGTGAGCTTGATCAGCGCGGCGACCAGTGCAATCGCCGCTACAGCAGCGATGGCGATGACGATCAGCAAGGTGATCACAGTTCCTCTTCCTCCTCGAAGGGCGTCACTTTCACGGTGCGCGGGCCGATTCGCTCGATGACGATGATCTCGGTGCCGATCTCGATGGTCTCCCCCTCTTCCCACGCATACGCGTGGAAGATCTCGGAGCCGCCCCCGTAGGGAATCCGCACCTCCCCGATGACACCGGGGGCGATGCGGGCGGTCACGCGTCCGATCTCCGACTCGACCTTGTCAATCACTGCCTGTTGTGCTGAGTGTACGTCGAAAGAGCAAGCCGACCCTCAGCCCGCGCCGGGGGTGAGGAGGCCACTTTCATAGGCGTAGATCACGGCTTGTACGCGGTCCCGGAGGCCGAGCTCTGGAGGATGCACGCGACGTGCGTCTTCGCCGTCGCGTCGCTGATCACGTGCACATGCGACCGCTACTGCCGTCGCACAGGGCGCGTAGCCGAACTCACGGCACACGATTCGCAGCGTGCGTCGTCATCTCGGCCTTCTGTTGACCTCTGAGCCGCAACCGGGTTTCAAACCCGGTTGCAGTCGTGTCGAGACGACTGCAACCTGACTGAAGTCAGGTTGCGGCGACGTTCCTGAGCCATACAGCGTTGGTCTGAGTCTCGGGGGCGGACGTATCATCGGCAGCCGTGGCCGACCTCGCAGCGCTGAAGAGCGCCGCGCGCGCAGCGATCGTCATTCCTACTGTCTTCGCGCTCGCGGACAAGGTCATCGAGCAGCCGCAGACTTCGCTCCTCGCGGCTTTCGGATCGTTCGCAATGCTCGTGCTGGTCGAGTTCGGAGGCTCGCCGCGGAGTCGCTTCGTCGCGTACGCCGGGCTTGCGTGTGTCGGCGCCGCCTTCATCACGCTCGGGACGCTCTGCTCGCGAAACCCGTGGCTTGCCGCGGGCGCGATGGCAGCCGTGGGCTTCGGCGTCCTCTTCTCGGGCGTGCTGGGCGGCTACTTCGCAGCGGCCGCGACCGGGGCGATCCTCACGTTCGTCCTGCCGGTGACGATTCCGGCGCCGAACTCCGCGATCCCCGACCGCCTCGAAGGCTGGGGTCTCGCCAGCGGCGCGGCCATCTGCGCGGTCATGCTTCTCTGGCCGCCTCGCCTGCGCGCCGACCTTCAGCGCGAGGCAGCCCGCACATTGCGGGCCGTCGCGGACTTCGTGGATGCTGACCGCGACCGGTGGGCCGAACGCGCACGCCTCGCACGTGAAGCGGTCGACGGTCTGGGCCGTCGCTTCCTCGGCACCCAGCACCGCCCGACCGGCCCCACGGGACCGACAGCCGCGCTCGCGTCGCTTCCCGACGAGCTGGACTGGCTCCTGTCCTTTCTCGCAACGTCGGCCGAGTCGCCTCCGCTCGAGCTCGCCTGCGCAGAGGACGCAGAAGCGATGGCAGCGACGGCCGCCGTGCTCCGCACGAGCGCAGAGAGACTCGAGGGTCGCGACGAACGGCCCGATTTCGGACGGCTCGACGCGTCCCGAGACGCCGTCGCACGCGCAGTCCTACGACGGCTGCCGGGGCTGCCGACCGGCTCTCGCGACGACGCGCTCCCGGAGGCACTCGACCCGCCGTTCCGGATCCGGGCGGTGACCTACTCCGCCCGCCAGGTCGCCGGCTACGTGCTGCTTGCGACCGGGGCCGACGCTCCGGAGCTCGGCCACCACGACCTCGTGCAGCCGCAGCCGCCGCCAGCGCGTGCAGCCCTCGAAGCGACAGAGCAGCTCGCGGTCGAGCACGCCAGCATCGGCTCGGTGTGGTTCCAGAACAGCGTCCGCGGCGCCGTCGGGCTCGCGGTCGCAGTCTTCATCGCCCAGCGGAGCGGTCTTCAGCACTCGTTCTGGGTCGTCCTCGGGACGGTCTCCGTGCTGCGGTCGAATGCGCTCGGCACGGGCTGGTCCATTCTCAGCGCGCTCGCAGGGACCGCGGTCGGGATCGTCGTCGGCGCGCTACTCGTGATCGGGATCGGCACGCACGAGGCCGTGCTCTGGGGCGTGCTGCCGGTCGCGATACTGCTCGCCGCGTACGCGCCGCGGGCGATCTCGTTCGCCGCCGGCCAGGCAGGCTTCACCGTCGTCCTCTTCGTGCTCTTCAACATCATCCAGCCGGTCGGCTGGAGGGTTGGGCTCATTCGCGTCGAGGACGTCGCCATCGGCTTCGCGATCAGCCTCGGAGTCGGTCTCATGTTCTGGCCCCGCGGTGCAGGTGCGCTGCTGCGGGATGACCTCGCTACGGCGTATGCACGCGGCGCGGATTACGTCGTCGCGACGGCCCGGCAGCTGATCGGCGGACAGGACTCCGGCCCGGCTGCTCGTGCAGGGCGGGCCGCGGACGCCGCCGTCCACCGGCTAGACGACGCCTTTCGGCAGTACCTCGCCGAGCGCTCCGCGACCGAGGTGAACGTGGAGGACGTCGCCGCTCTCGTTGGCGGCGCGTCGCGCGTCCGTCGGGCAGCGCAATCGCTCGCCTCGCTCGCAAGCATGGCGGACGGCGCCACACGACTCGAGCGCTGCGGCGAGAATCTCGACAGCGAGATCCATGCGCTGCAGGCGTGGTACGTCACCCTCGGCTATGCGCTCATCAACGACCGCCCCGTACCGCCGCCGCACATCCGCGACACACAGCGCCGCAATCAGCTTCTCGCGTGCGTGCGTGACGCCGCCCGCGGCCGCGACGAGGCAACGGTCCAGGCCGCGCTCGTCCTGCTCTGGGCGAGCCAACACCTCGACAATCTCTGGCGTCTCGAGTCGCACCTCGGCGAACGCGCACGCGCGGCACGCACGGCTTCGACGAGCGCACGGGGGCTGCAGAGGCTCAGGATTCTCACCTAAGAAAGACCCGCTCTGGAGTCGAGCCACTCCTCGAAGGTCGGGCCGGCGAGGGTCGCGCCGAGGCCGGGCAGCAGACCACCGTTCTCACTGAGGTCGCCGTCCGGGCCGGTCGGGTCACTCGTAGTTGACTGGAGGCGACTCCTTGCGCCGTCCGCAACGAAATCGGCGGCGGCCCACGGCCAATCTGTCCCCCAGACAGGTGACATTTCGATCGCCTCGAGGCGACTACGAGCCACCTACGCCCGTTCTTCTGGGCTTTCAAACTCCCCCCTTTGGGGGTAGGCCGTCCGGCCCGAGCCCCGATACTCCTGTCAACAAGAGGTTGGAACGCGCATCCTGGGGCCACCGCAGCCGATGACGCGCGTCTATGTGCTCTGCCGAGCCGCCAACCATCGAGCGAACGGCCCGGGGACTGCCGCCTTGGGCCGTTTGCCTTTTCGCCGGACTGCTTCGCAACCCTGAGGCGGAGGTCCATGAGTGGCCCGGACTCGCCGGCGAACGTCCCTCCAGCCTGATCGCCCCGTGCCTCCCGGTAGATGCGACGGGGACCCATGTATTCGCGCGCTACCGCTCCGTGCACAGGAACACACGGCGGGAGAGTTGGATACGCACCCTATTCTCCCGCCGTGGTCAGGAGCCGCCTGCCTGCGGCTCGATGTTCTGGTTCAGCCGGAACACATTCGTCGGGTCGTAATGGTTCTTCAGCGCAACGAGGCGGGCGTACGTCTCGTCGCCGTACGAGGTCCGCGCGGCGTCCCTGTCACCGAGGAAGTTGACGTACGCGCGCCCGGTGGAAGCGTCCGCTGCAGCCGCGATCACGGTCCGCGCCCATTCCGTATGCGACGCCCCCGCGTCCGCGTCGCGCCAGCCCGTCACGGCGTTGAGCACGAACGGCATCGACCGCTCCGCGAACGCCGTCGCGCCGTCGGCCACCCGAGCGACCGCCCCGCCCATCTGGTGGACGTGGATCTCGCACTGCGGGCCGGGCGAGGCAACGTGGATCTCGGCGAGCCGGTCGATCAGCTCGTCGTCGAGCCGGGCGAGGTTCGTCGCCTTGAAGTAGGAGTGGATCCCCTTCTCCCACAACGGATCGATGAGTGTCTGGATCACCTGGTACGGCATCGGGCCGAGCAGATCGGCGACCGGCTCGGCGACTTCTCGGAACGCGCGGACAAGGCCGTCGCCCGCTTCGATCGAGCCGGAGGAGGTCGCGATGAACGCCGCCACCTTCTTGCCGTGCCACTGCTCCGGGATCACCGGCAGCGGGGGTGCCGTGGTGAGGTTGACGAGCGCGGTGATTTCGTCCGGTGCAGTGGCGGCCCAGTCGCGGAACACGCGCAGCAGGTCGCGGTCGGCGTCGGCCGAGTAGAAGATCGGCCCGGCGTAGACGATCGGCCCGAGCGGATGGAGCTCGAGCTCGAACTGGGTGACGATCCCGAAGTTGCCGCCGCCTCCGCGCAGTCCCCAGAGCAGGTCGGCGTTCTCGGTCTCGCTCGCGTGGACGAGCCGGCCGTCCGCGGTGACGACGTCGGCGCCGACGAGGTTGTCGCACGCGAGACCGAACTTGCGCATCGTCCAGCCGATGCCGCCGCCGAGCGTGAAGCCGGCGACGCCGGTCGACGACACGAGGCCGCCGGTCGTGGCGAGCCCGTGCGCCTGCGTCTCGTGGTCGACGTCGGCCCAGACCGCGCCGCCGCCGACGGTCGCCCGGCGTCCGGCGGGATCCACCCGAACGCCGTTCAGCTGCGAGAGATCGATCACGATCCCGCCGTCCGAGGTCGAGAAGCCGGCGACGCTGTGGCCGCCGCCGCGCACCGCGATCGTCAGGTCGTTGCTGCGCGCGAACCCTACCGCGCCGATCACGTCGGCCGGGCCCTTGCAGCGGACGACGAGCGCCGGCCGGCGGCCGTCGTGCGCACCGTTCCAGATCCGCCGCGCCTCCGCGTAACCATCGTCTTCCGGCGTCACGATCTCTCCCTGCACGGCCTCACGGAGTTCCTGAACTGTTGCTTCCCCGAGAACCGGGACGATCGTCTGGCTCATCTCCGTCTCCCTTTCGTCTTAGGGGTGCAGGTAGTCCTATCCGGCGCCGCTTTGCCCGGGCTTAGAGGATCCTTAGCAACGCCGCGCAGCCGCTCCTCGACCTCCGCGACGCCGAGCGCGTCGTCCCGCGCCGCATAGCGGTGGCGCGTGTCAGCGAGCAGCGCAGACGCCCGCTCCGCGTCGCCGTGGAGCACTGCGACCTCGGGGAGCCCGGCGAGGGTGTTCGCGCTCCCGCTGCTGCGTCGCCTCGAGCACCGCGCGGGCTTCGAGCAGCGCGGCCTCCGCTTCGTCGAGACTCCCGCGTGCGAACGCGAGGTCGGCCGTCCGCCAAAGGGTGCCCGCGAGCCCCACCGACCGCCGGCGCGCCGGAAGATGTCGCGGGCCACGACGAGATGCCGCTCCGCGCCGCCGTAGTCGCCGGCTGTCGTGGCGTGTCTGACGAGGTCACGATCGCCGTCGGCCTGGTGCGTGCCGGTCACGGTCGTGACTCCTGCTCGGCGGAGCGGTTCGCCGCTAACTGCGGGTGCGCTGCGTCGGGAATACGCGGCCGTTTGGCGGCGTCTTCAGAGCGACCGATGTGAATCAATCGAAAGGAGAGGAAGCATGTCGAGAAGCCTCGTGGTCTTGATTGCTGTGGCGTTGTTCGCGCTCGCGGCTGTGGGCTCGGCTTCAGCAGATCCGATACCGAGCGGCGAGCGGATCGTCGGAGGGAATGGCGTCAACGGGGGGACGGTGGTCGAGCCCGTCTACGACGACATCACGGGCGCGATCCGGTACGTGAGTACGCCCACCGGTGCCCCTGACCCGGTGAAGTCGAACCCGATCGCGTCAGCGCCCTTCTATCTCCCGGTCTACCCGACCGGCTCCAACGTGGGGACGCTGCTCTGCCAGCACGTGCCGGTTGAGAACTGCCCGGACCACGGGCCCGGCGTCGCGGGCCTCGCAGCCCTTTTCGAGCCAAGCGTCTACGGCGGAGGGGTTATCGGCCACGATCACCTGATGGCCGGGCCCGCAAGCCACGGCGACTTCAACGTCGCCTGGGTGCCGACGCTCGTCCTGTTCACGAGCAAGGCCGCAGCGAACCAGCATCTGATCACCGAGGCCCAGGTTGACGCCGCCGTCGATAGCGGCCAAGCGATCGAGGTTCCGCTCGACGGCACCAACGGGACACCGAATCTGACCTTCCTCTGCGCAGTGGTCTCGGGCACCGTGTACGCGCACGGCACCCCATTCCTCGGTGGCTGAACCCGACTTCATCTCCCGCTCCGGGTGCCCCGGCGGTTGCCAGGGGCCTCGGAGCGGAGATGACTCACATCGAGCCTCCATTGGGAGGACGATCCCTGCGGGAGGCCAGGCGAGTTGAAGCGCGACATCCTCAGCTGCTCGGGCAGCTCCTCGAGCGCCCGGTGGACGCGCCAGCGCACCCAGTCGGACTCGGCGCGCTCGGGGGGCCCGGCGCCTCGGAGGGGAGTCGAGCGCCTCTGCGGCCGGCTCCCCGCGCTTACTTTACGTGTCTGATCGACAATCGCGTCCTCCGCAAACTGCGGCTCGACGGGGAGCGATTCGCGAACCCCTACAAACGGAGGAAGTGTGCGCTACATGGTGATCGAGACCTACACGAAAGGTCCGGGCCCCGTCTATGCACGCGCCGCTGCGAGCGGTCGGATGCTGCCGCCCGGCCTCGCGTACCTGAAGAGTTGGGTCGACGAGCGCAGTCTCGACCGCTGCTTCCAGCTCATGGAGACCCAGGAACCGACTCTGTTCGATGAGTGGATCGCCAACTGGAACGACCTCGTGGAGTTCGAGATCGTCCCCGTCATCAGCTCCGCCGAAGCCGCTGCCCGCATGAACGGTTGATCTCAAGACGGTGTGGTTGAGAGACGCTGCCCTCACCGGATGCTGCTCCCAGATGCCGAGATCGGCCGCCGCGGCGCTTCCTTCGTGGAGAAGAAGCAGTCTCGACATGCGCTCCTGCTGGTCGTCCTTTGCGAGCGTGAGCGCGTCCATTGCTCAGACGCTCGCTGTACCGGGAATCGGTAGTCAGCGGCCTGTCCGCGCGGCGGCGAAACGCCGCCGTGATCGGGGACGCTTGGTGAGCTGTTGATCGACGCCCATTTCTGCATCCCACTGGTGAAAACGGAGCATGACCGCGGTAACCTCTCAAGGAGCTTCTCTGAGGTGGCCCAGCACGTCGGGGTTCACCACGTTGGTCGGCGTGCCCTTAGCGAATGAGTTGATCTGGTCGAACACGTCGGAGAACTGGACCTCCCACTCATCGCGAGTGACGTAGCCGATGTGGGGCGTGCAGATGACGTTGTCCATGTTCAGCAGCGGATCCTCGGTGTCTAGGAGCGGCTCATCCTCGTAGACATCTAGTGCGGCCATCCCCGGTCGCCCGGCTCGCAGCGCCGCCACGAGTGCATCGGGCTCGATGAGCCCGGCGCGGCTCGTGTTGACCAGGAGCGCCGTTGGCTTCATGAATGCCAGGTCGGCGGCCGTGACGATTCCCCGCGTGGTGTCGAGGAGGCGCATGTGCAGGGACAGCACGTCGCACGTCTGAAAGAACGTGCGCCTGCTCTCCGCGACCGTAAGGCCGTCGGCTCTCGCTCGCTCTTGGGAGGCCTCGCTCGCCCAAATGACGACCTGCATCCCAAAGGCCTGGCCGTAGTGGGCGATGACCTTGCCGATCCGTCCATAGCCATAGATTCCGAGTCTCTTGAGCCGGAGTGTCCGGCCGACACCCGACTGCCACGTACCGGCCCTCATCGAGGTGACCTGCTGCGGGATCTGGCGCATTGCTGCGAGCACCAGGCCCCAGGTCAGCTCGGCAGTGGCATACGACGGCGCTTCCGCGTGCAGGTCCGATGAGACCACGATGCCAAGGCTGGTGCAGGCCTCCACGTCGATGTGGGGATAGACGCTGCGCTGGCTGATCAGTCGCAGGTTCGGGAGTCGCTGAAGAAGCGGCTGCCTGATCTCCGTCCGCTCGCGGATCAGCACGAGGGCCTCCGTGTTGCGGAGGCGATCGGCGAGGGCATCCACGTCCTGGACATGGTCGCTGAATACGGTCACTTCGTGTCCGGCGAGCTTCTCAAAGCACTGCAGCGTCGCAAGCGTGTCGAAGTAGTCGTCGAGAATCGCAACCTTCATCACATCGCCTCACTCTCAGCCTGTGCTGGCTGCGCGATCCGCCTGCGGCGTTGGAGCGGTTACGTTAGCGGCACGGGGCAAGCACCTCGCCCGGCGAAGCGGGCGTCTAGGCTCAGCTGCGCGCGGTGCATACTGGCGTCGCGCTCCCAGCGGATGCGGAGTCGGCGGAAGTTGTGCAACCAGGCAAAACGTACGCTCAACAACTCACCGCACGCGTCCGAGTCCCGAGCCATGCTCGGTGGCGCGCCCGCCACAGGCCGCATCGAGCGCTCGGCCTGACACCCCCAACTCCAGAGCGGCGGTTACGCCTCGTCGGTCCAGGCCCCCCACACCGGTTCCACCGCCGGGAC
>WNGA01005511.1_pt1 | contig 18272 bp, 22 predicted proteins | sample 5400061 | NCBI WGS metagenome assembly WNGA01 (sample SAMN13153366, study PRJNA577476) | soil metagenome | isolation source: 100 cm soil or saprolite under grassland replicate 2 | place: USA:California | collected 2016-06-15 | reverse complement strand
ATCGCGTACACGCTGCTCGCGCTCTACCGGTCGGTGACGCTCCGCTCGGACGAAGGCCGCGCCACCCGGTGGAAGGCGCTGCTCCAATCGGTGCGCGACGTGCTCGTCGCCGCAGCCGAGGAACAGCTCGCAGGCCTGCGCGAGATCGCCGCCGCCACACGCTGACTTCGCCGGGCTCCCAACCCGCGGCGCGCGACATCGCAGGGACCTGAGGTGAGCGGCGGGCGCGACCGGCGCCGGCCGCCGCGCCTGCCGCTTGCCTCGACGTCCGGACGAACCAGCCGCCCGGCACCCCGAGCGGAGGGGCTAACCTCGGGATCGGCCAGACCGATCATCCGTGTGAGCGTCATGATGCGGTCGCGGCGTTAGCAGAGGCAGATGTTATCGCGTCGGTCACCCGTTTGTTCAGCGCGGGCGCCCTCCCCATCCGAATCGCGGCCGGGGTCAGGTAGACACGCCGCCCGATCCGCTCGAAAAGCACCGCGATCTGCTGCGAGACGGCCGACCCCCGCAGCACGGACGGGTCGTTACGCGGCGAAGCGGGCCGGAGTCGAACCACGGTCCACGACCGCTGTCTACGTGGGAAGGAGGCGCGAGCTCGAGCTTCGGGTAGCCGGCACGCTGAGGATGACGGCCACGACGGCCAGCACAAGGACGGTCTCGATGACGCCCGCGCGGTTCCCCACTCTCCACGACGCGAGTTGGACCGGGACGAGCGACGCGAGGCTCAGGGCGCCGACGAGGAACCTCGTCCCGGGCGCTCTCCAGTAGAAGCAGGTCAGCGCGATGATCGTGGCGGACAGCGAGAGGAAGAGCGAGCCGACGACGTGCATCATCATGACCAGGAGCAGCTCGGCGTTGCCGGACTGGATGGCCCCGGTCCGGGCGATGAACGTGGCGTGGAACGGCATCAGCGAGCCTCGGAACAGATAGATGCATCCGAACGCGATCCCCACCAACCCGACGAAGCGGAAGATTGAACGAGCGGCCTTTTCAGCCACGGTAGTCCCCTCTCGTCGACGCGCGCTGGTCGATCCACTCGAGCGTGTCGCGGATGGACGTCTCGAGCGGGCGGGGCTGCCAGCCGAGCTCGGTGCGGATCCTGCGTGTGTCAAAGTGCCTGAGCTGGTTCGGCTGGAAGTAGTCCGCGATCATGGCACGCATGAGCCGGCGCTGGCCGCCCTTCACGCGCTGCTGGAGCGAGTCGAGCGCGGCGACGAAGGGCAGGATGAAGCGCGGGATCAGCGTGCGGCGGATGGAAAGGTTCTCCCTGAGCAGCGCCACCATCTCCACGACTTGGCCGAATGTCATCGGCGCGTTCGTGCACAGATACCTGCCGCTCGCTTCGCGGCGCTCGTACGCGAGGATGTGGGCCTCAGCCACGTCGCGGACATCCACGTAGTCGAGCGACATGGGCAGGATGCCCGGAACGCGACGCTCGAGGATGTCCTCGAACAGTGCCGTGGTCGGCGTGTGCCTCGAGAAGTTCGGGCCGATGATGCCGCCCGGGCAGATCGAGACCAGGTCGATGCCCATCTTCTGCGCGAGTCTCCACGCCTCCCGCTCCGCGAGCGTCTTGGCGGTCATGTACGGGCTTCGGCTGTTCTCGGGCCAGTGCGACTCGTCGAGAGGCGCCGCCTGCGATCCCTCGAGCCCCACCGCCACCACGCTCGAGGTGTAGACGAAGCGCGCGACGTGGGCCTCCTTCGCCGCCGCGAGCGCGTTCCGCACACCCGAGAGCGTCGGCTCGATGATCTCCTCCTGCGGATCTCGCGCCCAATGCTTGTAGGTGCCCGCGGTGTGGAACACGCCGTCCACGCCGAAGGCTGCAGCCTTCATCGCAACGGCGTCAGACAGCTCCGCCTGGACCACCTCGACGTCCATGCCATCGAAGATCCGGCGCCTCATCACCTCCTCCGGGTTCCTCACTGAGCCTCGGACGGAGTAGCCGCGCAGCAGCAGCGCCTTGACGAGGGTGGAACCCAGGTGTCCGTTGGCGCCGGTGACGAGCACCTTCTTCAAGGTGAACTCCCTACGTTCGACGAACTCGAACAGGCGATTCGCGTCCGACCCACGACGCACACGGGACGCTCATCCCTCGGCCCAGGTGACGATGTACTCGGGTCGGGCGCCGCCCAAGCCCAGGGAAGAAGGCCGCAGCATCCACCGGCCGGACTGTCCGCTCTCGCGAGCGGCGAGCTCGAAGTGGCACATGGCGATGCCCATGTCGACGCGCTGAAGGTCCGCCAATCGCAGCAGCCTGAATGTGAGAGACCGTTTGCCGTACCCCGGCGTGCGTTCAAGATGGAAATTCCACGCCTTGCCCTGGCGCACGATGCGCCAGGGTTGCTTGTTCGAGGCGGATGGTGCGAGGCGCACTGCCTCGAGCGCGGGCGCGAAGGGGCCGGCCTGCTCGGGAGTGAGCGGAGTGCCGAGGGCCCCGTCGAAGAACAGCTCGCTCCATGGCTTGCGATCGTCGGCGGCGAGTCTGCGCCGGATCGGGCCGCGCTCGCTGCCCGTGACAGCGCGGCCGATGGCGGCGACCGCGGGCACGCTCTCCCGCGTGGCCGCGCCGATCGACCGCGCGAATCGGCTCCGCGTGAAGCTCCCTCCGAGCCAGCACGTCCCGAGGTCCAGGGCGGTGGCGCCGAGGATGACGCGCTCCATCGCGTAGCCGAAGTCCTCGAGGTTCTTGTCCCCGCGATCGACCGCGCCCACGACGAACGCCGTCGCCCCCGCGATGAAGCCGTAGGTCCCCAGGCCGCGAAGGGCCCCGGCGTCCTCTTCGGTTGCGGCGACGAGACGGAAGCGCACCGCCGCGCCGAGCGGCCCCACGTCGATCGAGGACAGCAGGGCTTCGATCTGCCCCCGTTGCTCCGGAGCGAGGGGCTCCGGGACGTAAGCCCGGCAGGAGTACCGCCTGCGCGCGAGATCGATGACGGAGAGCCGGTGAGGCGCCGCGATGCCGGCCATACGTTTCTTGACCAGGTCAGGGTGGGGCGTTAGCATGAGCATCTCCTCACGTTTCGGCGCATCCTGTGAGCAAACGCTCATGTATGTCAACCGCAAATGAGCAAAAGATCATCACGCCACGTTCCGCAGCAGTCGCGCAGCCAGGAGCTCGTCGACCGCCTCCTCGATTCGGCGGCGGCGCTGTTCGCAGACGTCGGCTACGAGGCGACGACGACGAACGCCATCGCCGAGAAGGCCGGCGTCGCCATCGGATCGCTCTATCGCTACTTCCCGGACCGGAAGGCCGTCCTCGGCGCGCTCGCGGAACGTCACCTGCGCCAGACGCGCGAGCTGCACGATCGTGTCTTCACGCAGGACCTCGTCTACCTTCCGCTCCCCGTGCTGCTCGACCGGCTGATCGACCCGTTTCTGGAGCTGCACCTCGAGTGCCCCGCCTACGCCCACCTGCTGCTCGGATCGGACGCTTCGCCCGACATCGCGAGCGCGACCTGCGAGCTGGACGAGGAGATCCTCGAACGCCTGGCGGGCGTCATCCAGCGCGTCGCGCCCAGGCTGGATCCCGGACGCCCCCGTCTCGTCGCGAGTGTCTGCAAGGCGAGCGTGAAGGCCCTGATCTCCAGCGTCGCTGCGCGGCGCGATCCGACCGGGCGCAGCGAGGTGGTGGCCGAGACGAAGAGGATGCTGCTCTCCTACTTGCAGTCCGTGGTCGGCGGCTCATCGCCCCGATGAATGCGGCCGGGATTGCGCACGGGATCATCGGATGACGCGAACGCTCGAGCGCTCAGGAAGTTGAGACCAAACGGGCGATTGGATGTCCTACCCTCTCGTCCTCTTGCTCGCGCGTAGGCCGCGCGCCGCCGTCACGACGCGCATCGTGAGCTGCTGAAAGATGGAGTCGATCTCGTCGGGGCGAAGCTGCCGTGCCGAGTCGAGCCACCAGGTGACGAGCTCGACGAACGCACCAGTCGTGTAGTGAACCACGGCAGCGAGGTGGGGGCCGGGAACGACATCCTTGAGCTCGCCCTCGGTGAGACCTGTGACGAGCTCACGAAAGCGCCTTATGGCGACCAGACCGCTTCGCTTGCCGACGAGCGCCCGAAAGAGGCGCTGATTCTCGTAGGCGTGCTCGATCAAGGGGGACGCGAAGCCGAGGGCGACATCCCCGCGCTGGACCGGCGGGCGGAGCCCCTCGATGAGCTTACGCAGGTCGTCGAACCCGCTGACCAACAGGTCCTCCTTGTCGGCGAAGTGCGTGTAGAAGGTCGAGCGCCCGACCTTGGCGCGATCGCAGATGTCCTGCACCGTGATCGCGTCCCAGCCCGACTCGCCGACAAGCGTGATCAGCGCATCGCGGAGCACGGCGCGGGTGCGCAGCACCCGACGGTCAGTGGATCTGGGGATCCTCTTCATTCGGCTCCTTCGTCCGACGGACGACCCGAGTTGCTGGACGGCAGACGCCGGATGTCCAGGAAGGTGGTGCTCCAGCTTGTCGTCCCTCGGCCGCCACGACAATCATGAACACGACGTCCACGAACGCCCAGCCTGCTCGCGAGGAGAGCCGATGTCGAGGAGACAGATCATCATTGCCGCGGCCGTCGCTGCCGCCCTGATCGGCGGCGCGCTTGCATTTCTCGGGGTGAACGTCCTCGAGGCGGTGAAGGCGGCTCACGGAGGGTGAGATGGACCTCGTGCGCGGGCGTCGTGCTGCACGGACAGCGCGAGCAACCAGAGGCCATCGAGTGATCAATCGAAGCTCATGGAGAGTCGATACATGTCCACAGCTGAATCATCGAGCCAGCTCATCGAGCTGCGCGATCTCACGAAGTCGTACACGGTTGCGGGAGGAGTGTTCAACGCCCTCGATCACGTGAGCCTGTCCGTTCCAGGGGGCGAGTTCGTCGCAATCGTCGGCAAGTCGGGCAGCGGCAAATCGACGTTCATCAACCTCGTCGCCGGCATCGACCGGCCGACGGCGGGTGAGATCCGCGTGGGCGCTACTCGGGTGCAGGTGCTCGACGAGAGCCAGCTCGCGGCCTGGCGCGGTCGAAATGTCGGCGTGGTGTTCCAGTTCTTCCAGCTCCTGCCGACGCTCACCGTGCTCGAGAACGTCATGCTGCCGATGGATTTCTGCCGGGTGTTGCCGCCGAAGCAGGCGCGCGCAAGAGCCCTCGCGCTGCTCGAGCGCGTCGGCATCGCCGATCAGGCGAGCAAGCTCCCCTCGGAGCTGTCCGGTGGTCAGCAGCAACGCGCGGCCATCGCGCGAGCCCTGGCCAACGATCCACCCCTGGTCGTCGCCGACGAGCCCACGGGTAACCTCGACTCGCAGACCGCAGATGCCGTTCTCCTGTTGCTCACCGAGCTCACGCGCGCCGGCAAGACCGTCCTGATGGTGACGCATGAGCGCGACATGACGCGCTTCGCCGACCGAGTCATCACCCTGGCCGACGGCAAGGTTGTCGGTCATGTCGCCAAGAGGAGCTCCGATTCAGCGAAGGAGGGAGTAGGTCATGGCTGATCATCACCGGAGGCTTGCTCTCGCCGTCTTCCTCGGCGGCACGGTCGCCGCTGCTCGCTTCGGCTGCGCTCGGGCGAATGAGGCGGCGCAAGCGCCCGCAGCGGCGCCGCCGCCGGCGGAAGCGCCAACGGCTGCCGTAAACCCCGCCGCCGCATCGGCCGCGCTCGTCACGCTCGAGGTCCAGGCCGTGGGCTTCGACAGCGACCGCGGCCACGCCATCGCCAAGCTCTACCGCCCCGGCGATAATGTGCTCGACAACGCCTCGTTCATGCGGGCCACGAGCGAAATCCACGATGCCGAGGCGCGCCTGCGCTTTCCCCCACTCGCGGAAGGGACGTACGCGCTCGTCGTCTTTCACGACAAGAACGACAACGGCGTCATCGATCACAACTTCATCCACCTCCCTTCCGAGCAGCTGGGGTTCTCGAACGGATTTCGGCCCGGCATCATCGCGGGCCTGCCGAGGTTCGAGAAGCTGCAGTTCCGCCTCGAGCGCCCCCTCGGCGCCGGGGTCGTCACGATGAGAATCGTGGTGAAGTAGACATGCGGTCCCTCAAGAGAGCGGCGATCATCGTCGTCGCCGGGGTGCTCGTCGTCGTTGCCGCGGTTGGCTCCGCGCTCGCGCTGGCTTTCGGCGGGCTGGAGCCTTCCCCCGATGGCGACCCGCTCCCTGGCGGCGTGCGGCTGCTCCGAGGCGGGTTCTCGAATCTGTACCTCCTCCCCGCGGGCGACGGCGTCGCGCTGGTCGATTGCGGCGACGACGCGAGCGGCGCCTCGATTCGGGCCGAGCTCGCACGCCGAGGCCTGAGCGAAGAAGCGGTGAAGGCGATCTTCCTCACGCACGGACATCGCGATCATCTCGGCGCCTGCCATTTGTTCCCGAAGGCCCGGGTGTACGCGCTGGCAAAGGAGCAGCCTCTCATCGAGGGGGCCGTCGTCGCGCGGGGACCGGTCTCGCGCTGGCGCGCACCGGCGACGGATCTCGCGACGCACGTTTCGGATCCTCTCTTCGACGGAGATTCCGTACGGGTGGGGGACCTGGAGGCGCGCGTCTTCCACCTGCCCGGCCACACCTCCGGCAGCGCCGCGTTCCTCGTCCGTGGCGTGCTCTTCCTCGGAGACTCAGCCGCCGTGGAAAGGGGAGGGGGGCATCTCCGCCCTGCCGCGTGGATCTTCAGCGACGACCAGGACGAGGCGATTGCATCCTTGGCGCGACTGGCGCGGCGAGTGCTGCCTGACGCATCGAGCATCCTGGCGATTGCGTGTGGTCACTCCGGGCCGGCGCTGAGCGCGTCGCCGCTTCTTGAACGAGCTCGATAGTCGAAACCAACGAGGGGGTCGATCGTGCACTCCATGCAATCCGCTGTCATCACGAGCCCGCGCTGGCGCAAGCTCGGGCGCGATCTCTGGACCGAGAAGAACCGGATGGCGCTCATGATCGTCGCGATCAGCGTCAGCCTCATCGCCGTCGGAACGGTGCTCGGGTCCTTCGCCATCCTGACTCGCGAGATCGCCGTCAATTACCTGGGCACCCGCCCGGCCTCGGCGACGGTCGAGCTCGAGGGCGACGTGGACGCAGCGCTCGTCGAGCGGGTTCGGCGACATCCAGCCGTGCGTGAGGCCGAGGCGCGCGACGTGATCCTCGCGCGGTTCCAGCAGGGTGGAGACTGGCGACCACTCTTGCTCTTCGTGGTGGACGACTTCGCCCAGATGCGGCTCAACACGTTGCGCTCCGAGGGCGGCGCCTGGCCCCCTCCCACGGGCACGATGCTGGTCGAGCGGTCCGCGGTCCGCGTTCTCGGAGCGTTGACTGGCCAGCGCGTGAGAGTGAAGACGCCACGGGGCACCGCGCAGGACATCGAGGTGAGCGGCATCGTCCACGACCCGGGTCTCGCGCCCGCGTGGCAGGAACGCGAAGGCTATGGGTACGTGACGCGCGCAACGCTCGCGAGGCTGGGCGAGCCAGCGACGCTCCATGAGCTCAGGATTGCCGTCGACGAGAGCGCCCGCGACCTGAGCGCCATCGAGGCGAGCGCCGCCACGGTGGCAGCCTGGCTCGCTGAGCAGGGCCACCCGGTCCACGAGATCAGGGTCCCCCCGCCGGCTCAGCATCCGCACCAGAGACAGATGGAGACGCTGCTCGTCCTGATCCTGGCGTTCGCGCTGATGGCACTGGTGCTGAGCGGCATCCTGGTGGCCACCTCCTTGTCCGCAATGTTGGCCAGGCAGGTACGCGAGATCGGCGTCATGAAGACCATCGGAGCTCGCACCGGGCAGATCGCCTCCATGTACTTCGTGGTCATCGCGGCGCTCGGCACGGCCTCCGTCCTGCTCGCTCTGCCGGGCGGCATTGCTGGCGCGCGCGCCCTGTCCACGGCCGTCGCCGACCTGTTGAACTTCGACCTGACGAGCGCGGCGCTGCCGTGGTGGGTCTACGCCACGCAGGCGGCCGCCGGTGTGCTCATCCCGGTGGTCATCGCCGCCATTCCGATCCGGCGCGCCAGCCGCACCACGATCCGCGAGGCCATCGACCAGCACGGCGTCAGCGCGGACACGCTTCATCCTCGCTTCTCGTCGCTGCCCTACGGCCTTCGCAACGCCCTGCGCCGGCCGGCGCGTCTCGCCCTGACCCTCGGGCTCCTGGCTGCCGGAGGCGCGATGTTCATGACGGCCCTCAACGTGTCCCGAGGGTGGGAGCGCAACCTCGCCAAGATCGAGCAGACTCGGTTCTACGACGTGGACGTCCGCCTGCACGAACCCACCTCGGTGGCGCTCGTCGACGAGTTGCGCCGCGTGCCGGGCGTGCGCGACGTAGAGGCCTGGGGATTCAGCCCTGCTGCGTTCGCTCGTCCCGGGCAGATCGACATCGTGCGTACCTACCCTGACCGCGGCCACGGCAGCCTCTCGATGATGGCGCCGCCGGCGGGCACTCGTCTCGTCCGCTTCCCCGTGCGGGCCGGTCGATGGCTCAACGCGGATGACACAGACGCAGTCGTGCTCAGCCACACGGCGCTCGCGCGCGTGCCGCACGCCCAGGTCGGCACCAGGATAGACATCTCGCTCGAGGGGCAGGTGACGAGCTGGCGGATCGTTGGAATCGTCGAGGAGATCGGCTCGCCCGGCACGGCCTACGTGACCGACGAGGCGTTCGCGCGTGTGACGCATACTGCGGGAAAGGCGCGAATGCTGCGGGTCGTCACCGGCGCGAGCGCACCCGGGGAGCGCGCGGCGGTGGTTCGCGCCATGGAGGCCGTCATGGCGACGGCGGGAGCAGGGGTTGAGCTCGTGATCCCGCTCTCCGAGCTCCGCTCCGCGATCGGCGGCCACGTTCGGCTTCTCATTCAATCCCTGGTCGCGATGGCGATCGTGATGGCGATCGTGGGCATCCTTGGCCTGGGTTCGACCATGAGCATCAGCGTCATCGAGCGGACGCGAGAGATCGGAGTGATGATGGCCATCGGCGCGACTCCTAGTCGCATCGTACGCTCGATTGTCGCGGAGGCGCTGTTCATCGGCGCGACGAGCTGGGTGCTCGCGCTTGCTCTTTCCCTGCCGCTCACCGCCTTCCTCGATTGGCTGGTCGGACTTCTCGGGTTCCTGGCCCCGCTGCCGTTCGGGGTGTCGGTCCCGTCCATCGGGCTCTGGCTCGCTCTCGTGGGGATCGTGGCGCTCGTCGCGACGCTGCTCCCTGCGGGCCGCGCCTCGGCGGTGACCGTGCGAGAGGCCCTGGCACACCTCTGAGTGGAGGTCTTCGGTCGCGAATCACCCTTGACCTGTCTACAGCCTGATAGTTCAAGCTCCTCAACGATCTACAGTAAAGGGAGCGGGTAACCCCGGCTGACCTGCCCATGCCGCATCGCGTGAAACCTGTGCCGATCGATCTCAGCGAACTGGCGAACGCCCTCGAAGACCACTCGGGCCTCGCCTGGTACATCGACGCCGAGAATGGTGACCTCGTGCCGGTGCAGAAGCGTCGGCCGCGGATCGGGACGGTGGATCGGGCGTTCTGGGTCGTGTTGCGGCGCGTGTGGGCAAGATGGTCAGATGCGGTCGTCATTGTGAACCCGAGACAGTGATCGGCTGGCATCGCGCGGGCTTCGCCCTCTACTGGAGGTGGCTCTCCAGACGGGGAAGGTCGCCTGGCCGGGCAGCGGCCGGACGGAAGGTCCAAGATCTTGTTCGGAGGATGGCGCGTGAGAACGGGTGGGGCGCTCCGCGGATCCACGGCGAGTTGCTGAAGCTCGGTCTCAAGGTCTCCGAGCGCACCGTCTCGCGCTACATGGGACGGCTGGGGCATTCACCGGAACGAAGGCAGAGTTGGCTCACGTTCCTCCGGAACCACCGGGAGGTGATCGTGGCCATGGACTTCTTCACCGTGCCGACAGCGACTTTCCGCGTCCTGTACGTCTGGTTCGCGATCAGGCATTCCCGGCGCGAGATCGTGCACTGGAGCGTCACGGAGAGTCCGACGGCGCCGTGGGTGGTGCAGCAACTGCGGGAGGCGTTTCCCTTCGACGACGCGGTCGGCCGCTCGAGATTCCTGGTGCTCGACCGGGACACGAACTTCTCCGCAGCGGTGGTCGCCGCGATAGATTCGATGGGGCTCGAGCCCACGCGGACGAGCTACCAGAGCCCGTGGCAGAACGGGGTGGCCGAACGATTCGTGGGGACGGTACGGCGCGACCTGCTCGACCACGTCATCGTTCTCGACGACGAGCATCTTCGGCGGCTGCTCGGCGAGTACCTGGCGTACTACCACGGGGATCGGACGCATCTCGGGGTCGACAAGGACGCGCCGGTGTTTCGTCCCGTGGACCTGCGCCCTGCAAGCCCCGCTGCCGTACACGCCCATCGTCGGGTAGGTGGCCTCCACCACCGGTACGAGTGGGTCACGGCCGCGTAGGCAAGCCGCTCGAAGGGCAGCACGTCTGGGCAGCTGTACCGGTTCGCCAGTCGGCGGACCGTGCAGGCCGGATGCGCGTGGACGCCCAACGCCCCAGGCGGCCCAGCCCCCCATGTATCGCACACCGTTCGTCTCCGGCTACTTGAGCGCCGGATCGAGTAGTGGCGAGGCACAGGTGCCCTTGTGAGGTCCCCACGCGAACGGACGTCTCGGTCCAGCTGGGGCTTGCGACTTGCGTCAGACAGCCCGGCGCGTTATTCCTCAGATCGCCCTCAGATGTGAGGGAGCGAGGCGATCATGCGGCTGGAAGCCACCGTACCCGACAATCGAGGCGCTGCCGTCCTGGAGCTGGCCGAAGAGCTCGGCTTGAGCCGGAGCCAGCTCATCGACGAGGCGCTCGCGTTGTTCATGAAGGCGCTGATGGAGGTCCGGCGCGGGCGGCGCCTGGTCACGCTCGACCCGCAGAGTTCGCAGCCCGCGTGCGAGCTCGCCACCCCGACGTTGTCCGCGCTCGAGTGGGCGATGAGGCCTGAGAAGGTCGACCTCCCAGCAAAGGCGCTCGCTCGAATGCAGGAGTTGGTGAAGGCGCCGCCGAAGCCCGGAGCGCGACTGCGCGCCGCAGCGAAGCGCCATTCGAGATGACCCGGGCCGAGGCACCCTCGTACGCCACCGCGCGCATCGAGGTGGCAGACGCCGTCTCGGGTTTCCGCTGCGGAAAGCGTGCTCTCGACGACTACTTCGCTCGTCATGCAGTCGCGAACGACCAAGCTGGAATCGGGCGCGCCTACGTCCTGAGGAGGCCGCCTGGTGACGACGACGCGCAGCCGCGCGTGTTCGGGTTCTACACGCTGAGCATGGCAAGCGTTGCGTCCGAGGGGCTCGCCGCGGCGCTCGTGAAGAAGCTGCCTCGTTACCCGATGCCCGTCGCCTTGATCGGCCGGCTCGCGGTAGACGAGCGCGTGCGGGGGCGCCGTATCGGGGAGCGGCTCCTCGTAGACGCGCTTCGTCGCGTGGTCGATGCGGCCGAGCTGCTGGGGTGTCTCGGCATCATCGTCGACGCGAAAGACGCGGACGCAGAGCGGTTCTACGTGAAGTACGATTTCACCACCCTTCACTCCGAAGGATGGCCGCGCCGCATGTTCCTCGCGATCGCCACGGCGAAGAGCGCGCTCGAATCGTAGTCGGATCCCCGAGCTGGCCCCTCGAGAGCGACGCGGGTGAGCTGGCCGGGTGCTGTTCCGATTCCTCGAGTGCGCGGCGGCCTGTCATCATCGCGTGGTATGGCGCTGAAGTTCCCCGATCGGGGAGACGCATGCGGACCGAGGCTGCCCGGACGAAGCTGGACCGTGATCTTGTTGCGCAGCTCGTCAGCGCGGCAACGCGGCCGGTGGCGAAACTGGTACCAGATTTGGACCACTCCAGCGTTCGATCCTGTCAAGTCATGGCCGTCCGTAGCCCCTGTGTTCGCGCGAAGCCCCTGTGCTTCAACGAAAAACGGTGATGTGACGCCCGTCTGCCCGTACCCCTTTCCAGGGGCTCATAACCCGAAGGTCGCAGGTTCAAATCCTGCCCCCGCAACTCGAAAAACGGAGGCCCCGTCGGCGCTTAGCTGGCGGGGCTTTCCGCTTTTCAGGCCACATCGACTTCGGGCCGCAACCCGAAGGTCGCTGAGCCATCCGCGACAGCGATCTCCCAGTGCGCGTCGAGGCTTGAAGAGCTCGACGATCGTCCAAGACTCGCTGCGGGCCCATTCTTGGCCCATTTCTGGGCCGATCCCGCCAGATGTGGTCGAGCCCGGGTGGATCTGGGCTTGCTCGGGTATGGAGTCCCCGGCCATTCGCTCCGGACGGTGTGCAGGTTGGAGTGGCAGACGCCGCAGTACAGGACGTCGATCACCACGTCGTCGGCGCGAGGGGCGCGGCGCTGGCGAACTCGAGTCTCCGGAACGGAGCCGAAGCGCTCTTCACCGCATACCCGACGGCGGGCAGGCCGTTCGGCCGCGCCAGCGGCGGCTGAAGGGGCGACTGGATTTGAACCAGCGACCACTTGCACCCCAATCACGCCTTGACCATCAGTCACAGTCGGCAGGGCTTAGCAACGGCTCGCAACTTCTCGGGAATCAGACTCGGCACGCGGCACGCCTTCGCCTGATTTTGCTAACATTCGCTCCAAAGTTAATGCACCCGTAATGCAGGAAATCGGGATGGAGAGTGCGTGCCCGCGGCTGCTGACTGTGAAGGAGGCGGCCGCCCGGCTCCGGACCTCGACCGCGACTGTGTACGCCCTCTGCGAGCAGGGCCAGCTAGCCTACGTTCGGCTCTCGACGCACGCCGTCCGCATCGCCGAGCCGGACCTGGCCGAGCTCATCCGCCGTGGCGCCGTTCGGCGAACGTGAGTCCGCTCGGGGCAGGCGTGGTGGGCCGGCGGCCGTGCGCAGCCCCGCATGGTGCCTTGGGTCCGTTCGCGTGGACGCATCACTATGACATAGCTATGCTCTGAGCTCTGAGTGGTGAAGCTGGTCGCCGAACCAGACGTCGCCGCCTGGCTGTGGACGCGTCCCGCGATGGAGTGGGACGCCGGGAACAGCACGAAGAGCCAGACGAAGCACGGGTTCAGCACCGCGGAGTGTGGAGTCCCTCCTCGATGCGCCGGTGTTGTTCGCCGGTCGCGTCGTCGAGCCGGCGTACGAGGAGGCGCGCTACCTGCTCCTCGGCGTGACGGCGGGCGGTCGTCGTGCGGCCCTGGTCTTCGCGCGCCGCGGCGACAGGCTTCGGCCGATCAGCTGCCGCGCGATGCGGAAGAAGGAGAAGGAGGCGTATGATGCAGCGACGTAAGAAGATCACCGGTGCGCGGAAGATGAAGAACGCGACCATCCGTCGCGACGCGACGCTGCGCGAGTTCGAGAAGCAGGACCTCGGCCATGACGTCGCGTCGGCGGGGACGGCCGTCGTCGTCCGTCCTCAGCGGCCCACCTCGATCCTGCTCAGCGACGAGCTGAAGGAGGCGCTTCGGCGCCGCGGCCGAGAGCTAGGGGTCGGGTATCAGACCGCAGCCAAGATGATCCTCGCGAAGTACGTCAACGCGAAGTTGTAGCGTTGTAGCGGCGCTCGTGAACTTGGAGACAATTGCGCATAAGCGCGGGAAATCGGCCGCGGGACACGCGATCGCTCGCAGGGCTCGAGCGGCGCCGGGCATAGGACGGATAAACTGCGTTCCGGTAACCGGACTGCTGCAGTCGGTGAGTGCCGGACCCGGCGGATGGCAGCGGTGGCGACGATCGACCCACAGACGGGGGCCCCATTCAAGGCCATGGGCCAGGGCTCGACGCAGCACCAGCACCCCGCGCAGACGGAGGTTCCGCCCAAGCTGCTCGAGGAGTGGGTCGACGCGTGGCGGCAGCACAACGGGATCCCCGGCAAGCTGCGGGTCACGCTCAAGCCGCACACCGCCAAGTCCGACCTGCTCGAGCTGGCGCTGGTCTCGGCGGACGGACAGAAGATGCTGAACGTGATCTTCGCCAGCATCCACGACCGGCGCGGGCGCAGCATCCTCTCGGTGCGCGACCAGAAACAACTTCGACCCGGGCCTCCGCAAGAAGCGGCTCATGACGCTGGTGCAGCTGTTCCTGTTCCACCGTTACAAGGTGGACTCGGTGCACTTCGTGACACCGACCGAGGACAACCGCCGTCAGGCGGAGGGGATGAAGGCGCAGGGCCTCTTCGGCTCGGTCGTGCACGAGGTCGGCGAGATCATCGTCGCCGACGTGAACCAGGGGCGGGTGCGGGAGCTGCTCGCCTCGGACAGGGCGGCGCTGACGGCGCTGATCGCCAAGCGGTAGGCGCTCCCCGAAGCTCGATGACTGGCGATCGTATGGCGCGTCGTGAGACGACGGCGCGGCGGCCGTCCGTTTCACGACACCCGCCCTGAAAACAACCCACAGCCTTCACGTGCCTGTAACACGACGCATGCACCATGCGTACGCGTCAGGCAGGGCGTCCACTAGGAACGGTCGCAAACGACAACCTCGGAGGGTCCATGAACACGAAGACGTTCGGAAGAACGGTCGGTGCTTTGCTCTTGTTCTTCGCCTGCAGCACCTCGGCGCTCGCCGCCATCAAGAAGGGGCCGTACCTCGTGTACGAAGGCCAGAACACGTCGATGGACGTGCTCTGGCAGACGGACGTGACGGAGTCGAACGTGATCCGCTGGGGAACGGACACGAGCTACGGCCTCGGGCAGGCGACCAGCGTGGAGTACGGAACCGACCACCAGCATAAGTTCGCCGTCGCTGGCCTGCAGCCGGGGACCAAGTACTACTACCAGGTGGACGGGTACGGCTCCGGATCGTTCCGCACCGCGCCCGCGTCCAGCGCGTCCTCGGTGAAGATCCTCGCCTTCGGCGACACGCGCACCTATCCGGCCGATCAGGAGAAGGTCGTCGCCCGGATGCGCGCCGTATATGCGGCGGATCCGGCCTACCAGACCCTGTCCCTGCACTCGGGGGACTGGGTGGCCGGGGACACCGAGACCGACTGGACGGGCCAGTGGTTCGTGAACACGAACCCGCAGATGCACGCGTTCCAGGCCGAGGTGCCGATCGATGGCGTCCGGGGCAATCACGAGGGCGCAGGCGTCTACTTCAAGAAGTACTACCCCTATCCGTACGCGAGCGACTTCTACTGGTCGTACGACTACGGCCCAGTGCACGTCGCGGTCATCGACCAGTACGTGACGTACACGCCGGGATCCGCGGAGTACAACTGGCTCGTGAACGACCTCGCCTCGACCACCAAGCCGTGGAAGATCGTCACGTTCCACGAGCCGGGCTGGAGCGCCGGCGGCGGGCACGCGGACAACACGACTGTGCAGACCTACCTGCAGCCGCTTTTCAAGCAGTACGGGGTCGACCTCGTCGTGAACGGGCACAACCACTACTACTCGCGCGCGGTCGTCGACGGGATGCAGCACATCACGACCGGCGGCGGCGGCGCGCCCCTGTACACTCCGGATCCCACGTATCCGAACATCGTCGCGACGGATCAATCCCACCACTACCTGGAGCTCGATTTCCAGAACGCCACCCTGACTCTGACCGCCCGCAGGTACGATGGCTCCGTCATCGAGACGTTCAACGTCACGCACGGCGCGACCAACCTACCCCCGGTGGCCAATGCGGGCCCGGACCAGACCGTCGTCGACGCGGACCGCAACGGCGTGGAGAGCGTCATCCTCGACGGGTCCGCCAGCTATGATCCCGATGGGGCCATCTCCACCTACCGGTGGGACGAGGGGAGCAGCACGCTCGCAACGGGCGCGACCGCGGCCGTCGATTTCGCCACCGGAACGCATAACGTCTCGCTGACCGTCACGGACAACCAGGGCGCCACGGCGACCGATTCGGCGGTCGTCACGGTCCAGGCGGCCGCAGCGCCGGGGGCGTTCACCCTCCTGTCTCCCGCGAACGGGAAGGGCCAGGTGTCGAGGACTCCGTCGTTCGACTGGAGCGACTCGGCCGGGGCGAGCACCTATGCCATCGTGGTCAGCACGCATAGCGACCTGTCCCTGCCCGTCATCAACCAGGCGGGATTGAGCTCGAGCAGCTTCACCTCGGGAGTGACGCTCGCGAGCAAGACGACCCATTACTGGAAGGTCACCGCCACGAACGCGTACGGCTCGACCTCGAGCCCCGTGTTCTCGTTCACGACGAAGCGCTAGGTCGTGGGGGTGTGGGCCCGTCGGCAGGGCCCACACCTCATCCCTCTTCCCAGCCGCCCCCCAGCGCCTTGTACACCGCGATCACGTCGACCGCGGTGTCGCTCTCGCTCTGGACCAGGAGATCCTCCGCGGCGTAGAGCGAGCGCTGGGCGTCGAGCACCGACAGGAAGCTCTCGAGACCGCCGGTGTAACGCTCCGTCGCGAGATCGAGCGCCCGCCGGCTCGCCGCGACCGAGGCGCGAAGCTCTGCCCTGCGACGCTGCTCGCGGACGTGAGCCGAGAGGGCGTTCTCCACCTCCTCGACGGCGACCAGCACGGCCTTCTGATATTGCCGAGCGCTTGCTCCCGTCGCGCCTCCTGGACGCGATGTTGGCGCGAATGCGTCCGCCCGAGAAGATCGGCGAGCGGAACCCGGGCACGATCGACCAGAGCTCGCTCGAGCCCGAGCCCAGGTCGGCGAAGTCCTCGCTGCGACGGCCGAAGTTCCCGACGATCGAGAACCGGGGGAAGAGGTCTGCCCGTGGCGACGCCGATGCGCGCCGTCGCCGCGGCGACCTCTCGCTCGGCGCGCCGGAGGTCCGGCCGGCGCGAGAGCAGCTCCGACGGCACGATCGACGGGATCTCCGGAGCTGCCACCGGGATCGCCCCTGGAGCCTCGAGCGCCGGCGTGAGCGCCGCCGGGTCCCCCCCGAGCAGGACGCGGAGGGCGTGGATGGCGCGGGGCGTAGGAGGGACAAACTGCGTCCCGGGAAACGAGGGTGAGTGCCGGGCCGGGCCGAGGATGGCGGGCTTGTGGATCGAGCGACGGACGGCCCCCCGATCGGAGGGGGGGCATGGCACCAACGCCTGTCGCAGGGCGCACCTCTCCGGCGCGGGCGGCCTGCGCCGACCGTTCCGGTCACGCTTCGTAGACGGGGTCCGCCACGTCGTAATCGGGCGTTGGGTCGATCGACTCCGGTACCCGCCGCGCCGCAGCCACCGGCGGTGCGTCGAGCTCGAGGTGCTCCAGGATCTTCCTCGCGATCCCCTGGTCGGAGATGAAGGCGATCATCTCGAGCCGCCCCTCGCACTTGGGGCAGGCCAGCACATCGACGGCGAATACCTTCCTGAGGAGCTCCGCCCAGGGGACGCGGTAGCTCCTTCGCGGCGGTGGAGCAGGCGCCCCCTTGACCGGCGGCGCCGGCGACACTGGCGTCGCTCGTCGCTCGTCGCTCGTCGCTCGTCGCTCGTCGCTCGTCGCTCGTCGCTCGTCGCTCGTCGCTCGTCGCGCGGCGGGGGAGGCCGAGGGCGCCGGGGCGGGCCCGGCGTCCGCGCCGGCCTCGGGGACGACGCGCCTGCGCATCCTGGAGTTCGGGGCGAACACCCCGTGGTATCGCACCCCATGGACCCGCGGCGGCGGGATGAGCGTCGCGAGCTTCGCCAAGAGCTCGCCCGGCGTCAGCCTCAGGGATGAGCGTCGCGAGCTTCGCCAAGAGCTCGCCCGGCGTCAGCCTCAACCACAACGAGCCTCGCCGCGGCCGCTTCGTCCGGTAGAGGAGGGCGCCGTCCGTCGAGCGCGACAGCCGGTGCAGGGCCAGCGGCGGGCGCAGGATGTACCTGCACAACTGCTCCCTGCCCTGCAGGTCGTTGCCGTGGACCCGCACCCCAGCGTGCAGGGAATAGCCCTCGAGGAAAGCGCTGCGCCGGGTCGGCTCGAACGGTTCGGGATGCCGGAGTCGCTGCTGCACCTGCTCCGCCTGGATGCCGGCGAGGGCGTCCTTCGCCCCGTCGAGCTCGAAGTCCTCCTCGAGCCTCTCTAGCACCTTCGCGGTCCGTCGTACGATCCGCGCCAGGATGGCCTCCAGCTCCTCGTCGCCGGGCGCGTTCAGCGTTTCGAATCGCGCCGGTCCGGTGCCCTCCTCGATGAACACCCGGTCCGGAACGAGGGTGTGGAAGTGGACGTCCAGGTTGACGTGGTGATCGAGCGAGGTGAGGTCCGAAAGCGCAAGAAGAAGTCGTCCAAGAAGTCCAAGAAGTACCGAGACGCATTCGGCCACACGCCGGTGTCCATGGACGAGGACATTCCCTGGCGGTGCCACCGGCTGGTCGTCGGCACGGGGGAAGGAGCGCTGCCTGTCATGGACGAGGTGAAGCGCGAGGCCAAGCGGCGCAAGGTCGAATTGCTCA
>WNGA01022638.1_pt1 | contig 18273 bp, 18 predicted proteins | sample 5400061 | NCBI WGS metagenome assembly WNGA01 (sample SAMN13153366, study PRJNA577476) | soil metagenome | isolation source: 100 cm soil or saprolite under grassland replicate 2 | place: USA:California | collected 2016-06-15 | reverse complement strand
AATCCCGGCCAGGAATTCAAGCGCATGGCCTGGGACGACCTGAAGCTGGCGCGACGCGAGTACGAGCGGCTGACGGCGAGCCCCACCCCTCACCCTGACCCTCTCCCCAGAGGGGAGAGGGAACCGAAGCCCTGACCCTCTCCCCAGAGGGGAGAGGGAACCGAAGCCCTGACGCTCCCCCAGAGGAGAGAGGGAACCGAAGCCCTGACCCTCTCCCCAGAGGGGAGAGGGAACAGATCGGAGAGGGAGCCGTGATCGCGGACGTCGTCTTCGATCTTCCGCTGCATCACCCATTCTCCTATCTCGTCCCGCCCGGCCTGAGGCTGTCGCGCGGTCAGCGCGTGAGCGCCCCTCTTCATGGACGGCAGCGCGTGGGCCTCGTCGTCGAGCTGCGCACGGGCGATGCCGCCGGGTTGAAGCCGATCCAGCGCGCGGTGGAGCCGGTGCCGATTCTCTCCGCCGCCGCGCTCGCGCTGGGCCGCTGGGCCGCGGAGGAAAGCCTCTCCTCCCTCGGCTCGACCTTGCTCTCTCTCCTGCCGCCGCCGCCGCGCGCCGGCGCGGCCGAGCCCGTGGCGCCGGCTGCCGAGCCCCATCACGGGGCGGCGTCACTTCCCGAGCTCTGGGTGGGCAGCCAGCGTGAAGCGCGGCTCGTGGACGTGCTTGCGGGCAGCTCTGACGCGGCCCTCCTGATCGTTCCCGACCGCGAGAGCGCCGCGCGCTGGGCCAAGCGGTTGGACGCGGCCCGGCTCGACAGCGGCGCGCCCGACGCCGATCGGCGCGCGGCCTGGTTCGCCGCCTCCCGCGGCCGGGCGCGCGTGGTGGTGGGCGCGCGCTCGGCTCTGCTGGTGCCGCTGCCGCCGCCGGCGACCGTGGCGCTGCTCGATGAGCACGACGCGGCCCACAAGCCGCCGGGCGCCCCGCGGCTGCACTCGCGCGAGCTGATCATCGAGCGCGCGCGGCTCGAAGGCAGCCGGCTGCTGCTGCTCTCCCCCACGCCGTCGGTTGAGAGCTGGTGGCGCGCCGACAGCGGGCGCTTTCTCCGGCCCGCGCCCGAGCCCGGCCCCTGGCCGGAAATCCTGACGGCGGACACGCGCGGCATTCTGAGACACCATCCGCTCACCCTGCCGCTGACCCGGGCCATCGAGGAGATGACGCGCGCGGGACGCCGCGTCGCCCTCATCGTCACGCGCGGCGGCGCGGCGCTGGCGTGCAATGAGTGCGGCCTCCTGCTGCGCTGCCCTGAGTGCGGGATCGCGCTGGCGCTCTCGCGCGACCGCCAGACTCTCGGCTGCCGGTTGTGCGCGCGCAGCGAGCCCGTGCCGGACACCTGCGCGGGCTGCGGCGGCCATGTCCTGTCCCCCTTCGGCTGGGATCCGGAGCGCGTGCAGGCCTCGGTGATCAAGCGCTTCCCGCGCCTCCGCGTCTCGCGCGATCCGAGGAATGCCCAGGTAGTGGTGGGGACGCCGACGCTGCTGCGGAATATCCCGCCGGGCAGCCTCGGCGGCGTGGGCTTCGTTCAGCTCGACGGGCTGCTGAGGCTGCCCGACTTCCGCGCGGGCGAGCGCGCCTGGCAGATCCTCTGGGCCGCGGCCGAGGCCGTCGGCCCACGTGGCCGCGTCGTCGTCCAGACGCTGCATCCGGAGCACTACGCGGTCCAGGCGGCCAGGGCGCAGGACCGCGACGGCTTCTACAAGCAGGAGCTCCGCTTCCGAGCCGAGCTCGGCTATCCGCCCTTCCGGCGCCTCTGCGTGGTCTCGGTGCGAGGGCGAAGCGAGGCCGGGGCTCTTGCCCTCATCGCCGAGGCTCACGGGGTGGTGAGCGGTCTCAGCGGCCTCACCGTCTACCCGGCCGCCCCCCTCGGCGCCCCCGGGGCCAGGAGCAGCCGCTGGAGCTTCACGATCAAAGGGCCCACCGAGCTGCCTCGGCTCCTGGCCCCCGCGCTGGTCCCCTTCGCTGAGCGCGGAAGACGGCAAGCGGGTGTGGTAGAAGTAGAGATGGATCCTGTTTCCTAGCCCCGGAGGATTGAAGCCAACCCATGGCGCTGCTGACGGTGAAACTTTACGGCGACCCGCTCTTGAGGACGATCGCCGCGCGAGTGCGCGAGGTCACGCCGGAGATCAGGAAGATCATCGCCGACATGACCGAGACCATGTGGCATCAGGTGGGGATCGGCCTGGCCGCGCCGCAGGTCGGCATCGGCCGTCGCATCCTGGTCATGGATGACGGCAAGGGTGGCGCCCAGGCACTGATCAATCCGGTCATCGAGGAGCGGCGCGGGACGGTCCGTGAAGAGGAAGGGTGCCTCTCCCTGCCCGGCATCTTCGGCGAGGTGGAGCGCAGCAAGTGGGTGCGCGTCTCGGCCCTGGACGGCGACGGCCAGCCCTATGTCCTCGAGACCGGCGGGCTACACGCCCGGGTGATCCAGCACGAGATCGACCATCTGGACGGCGTCCTGTTCATCGATCACCTGCCGCCCGTGCAGCGCGACCGCATCAAGAAGAAGATCCAGAAGGAAGGCTTCCCGAAGGCCACGTCCCCCCACGCCTTCGCGCTTTAGCCTCTCGCCGTCACGCCAGGCGGAGGATCTTGGCCAGGCTCACTTCCGCAGTCCGTAGCCGAGGAAGACCAACAGGCGTTGGAGTCGCTGGGCGAGCCAATCGCGCGGACCATCCTGCACGTAATACGTGAGCATCAGCGAATTGCGCTCGCCGTCGGCGTCCGACGTCCGGGCGACGCTGTGCCAGCTCTCATGCCGCAGGACCGGGAAGGCGTAGCCGGTCGCCGGGCGGAACGCGAGCGCCTTGGTGCGCTGCGCCGCTTCCCCGTCGCGGCCCTCGTGCAAGATCGTGCCGAGATGCGCCTGGGAGTCGTCGCGCGGCAGATAGAACTGCACCGTCATCGCCTTGCGCCGGCCATCACCGTGGATGCCGATCCGATAGCCCGAGAGATCGCGAAGCAAGATCGGGACGGGATAGAACGAGAGTCGATCGATGCCGCGCCCGAACCGCCGCTCGAGCGCCGATTGGAACTTGCGCTTGAAGGCGTCCTGAAGCGCCCGCGAGCGCAGCTCGCGCGACAGCGCCAGCCAGAATCGGCGCTGCGCGGCCGGCAACAGCATGATGTGCTCGGGGAAGAGGTAGAACTTGCGCCGGGCGCTGTGGCCGTCCTTCTGCATAGCCTCCCGATGGGTGAGCTCGCGGTATCGGCGCGTCGCGGGCAGGTGCCCGAGCAGCCGACGGTAATAGGCCGGAGAGAAGAGCCCCTCCAGGTAGATGTGATCGAAGGGCTTGCGCTCGAGAACGGTGGCTTCGACTCCCGTGACGAGATCAAGGCTCAGATCCTGTGCAGCTCCGAGGCGCGCGCCGGAGATCATGCGTCCGAGTATTCCACAGGCGGATTGGTCGAAGCAACCCGGGCGGGCCTCCGCGTCAGCGGGCGCGGCGCATGAGCATCGCAAAGATCATCGCATGGGTCACCAGCAGGGCCGGCACGACGAACGTCGGGATATAGTAGGCGCCGCCCAGCTGCACGTCGTGGCGCAACCCCTAGTAGAAAGCGTTGACCAGGTCGAGCGTCCCCTCGACATTGAACAGCCAGACCAGCGGGATCGCCCCGGCCCATGCCATGCGCAGCGCGGCAATGGCGAGCAGCGCCAGCAGCGCCGCGAGGAGATCGCCGTAGGCGGCGGGCACGGCGAAGGCGGCCGGCAGGGCGGGCCCGACAACGGTCGGGACCAGAAACACCATGCCGAGATGGCGGAAGGCGTGGAAGAGCAGCAGCGGCGTGAGGGCAGCCGGAAGCGGCAGTGCCGCCAGCCGTGGCGCCACGTAGAAGCGCGCGATGAGGGAATAGCCGACGAAGCTCATCACGATCTGAAGCCCGAAGATAGCGCGGGCGCTCATGCTCAGCGCCCCTCGGCCTGCTGGCCCCTGAGCGTCATGCAGGTGCTCGAGGCGCGCGCCACCAGCCGGTCCTTGTCGTCGTGGACATCGCATTCGACGAGTCCCACCGTGTTGCCGCCTTTGACGAGCCGGCCGGTCGCGGTGAGCGGCCCCGTCCACACGGGCTTGAGGAAGTTGATCTTGAGCTCGAGCGTGGTGAAGGTCTCCCCCTCGTTGAGCACGGAGGCATAGGCCATGCCCATAGCGGCATCGGCCAGATCGCAGAGAATGCCCCCATGGAGCGTACCCATGGGATTGGCGTGCTGAGGTCCCGCGTTCATCTCCATGACGACGCGGCCGGGCTCGACAGACCCGATGGTGAAGCCGATGAGCGTCGCGACGGGCGGAGGCGGCAGCTCGCCGCGCTGGATCATCTTGATCAATTCGAGCATCCTGGGCATTTGAATCCTCCTAACGCCACGCCCCGAGCCTGACGGCGGTGGCAATCGCGCTTGCGAAGATGATGAGGGCGATGGCCATCGCGCCAAAGATCCCGGGCAAGCCCCAGCCGAGCCAGTAGCCGCCGAGCCAGCCGCCCGCCGCGGCCACCGCGAGGCGCGCGAAGCCGGCCGCGAGCGGCCAGCCGAGGCGGCCCGCGCCCTGTGAGGCGAAATAGAGGGCGAGCCCAAACCCCAGGAAGCCATAGGTCGGGCCCACGATGAGGAGATAGGTCGCGCCTACCGCCTGCACCTGGGCGTCGCCCGTGAAGAGCCCGAGCCAGGCGCGGGGCAAGGCCGCCGCGAGGATCCCGATTGAGCCGGTGAGCGCCGCGGCGAGACCCGCGCCTGTCCAGGCGATACGCTCCGCGCGCGCGAGCTGCCCCGCGCCCACGTTGGTGCCCACCATGGCCACCAGTGCCGAGCCCAGGCCGAACACGAGTGGGATCTGGATGTACTCGAGCCGCGCCCCCATGCCATAGCCGGCGAGCGCGGCCGTGCCGAAGGGGCCGACAAGGCCGGTCATCAGCACCACCGTCAGGTTGGTGAGGATGGTGTTCAGCGAGCCCGGCGCGCCGACGCGCAGGATCTCCCAGAACAGCGCTCGTTGCAGTCGGACGCCCCGGAAGGACAGCCGCACCGTGCTCCCCGAAGAGCAGAGATAGCCGCCAAGCACCAGAGTGGCCACGCCGAAAGCGACCAGATTCGCCGTCGCCGTGCCCGCCACACCCAGTCGCGGGAAAGGGCCCCAGCCGAGGACCAGCGGCGGGGCCAGAGCCAGGTAAATGAAGGCCGAGCCGGTCGAGACCACGGCGGGAAGCGCCATGGTGCCGGTGCCGCGGACTATGCTCGCCAGCGTGTTGAGGAGCCAGTAGACGGCCGCGCCCCCGAAGACCACGTTCGAGTAAGTGAGGGCCGCATCGAGCGCCTCTCCGGTGCCGCCCATGGCGCGGTAGACGGCGGGGCCACCCAGCAGGAAGCCAGCCGTGAAGAGCGCGGCGAAAGCAAAGGCAATGAGGACAGCGTGAACCGCCAGCGCCTGGGCCTCCACCCGCCGTCCGGCGCCGAGTGCCCGCGCGACGGCCGAGGCGACGCCGCCGCCCATGCCGCCCGCCGACATGGTCTGCATGAGCATCACCAGCGGGTAGACGAGCGACACGCCGGCCAGCGCCGCCGGGCCCAGCCAGCCCACGAAGACCGCGTCCAGCGTGGTCACACCGGCCTGGAGCACCATGACGAGCACCGTGGGGGCGGCCAGGCGGAGCAGGGTCGGGGTGACGGGGTCCTCGAGCAGGCGCTTCGTGCGGACCGCCAGGGGGGCCGCCGCGGCCGTCGGGGTCATGACTTGCAAAATAATAGTAACTTGCTTTTTTGTCAAGTCCCCGCCTACAATGCGGGCATGCCGAAGATCTACGGGCAGCGCTGCCCGGTCGCCAAGACGCTCGAGCTGGTGGGGGATCGGTGGACGCTCCTGCTGGTGCGCGACCTCCTCGACGGCACGCGCCGCTTCCAGGATTTTCAGGCCGGGCTGCGCGGTATCGCGCCCAATATCCTCTCGGACCGGCTCAAGCTGATGGAAGAGCACGGCCTGGTCACGCGCCGCTTCTACTCCGACCATCCGCCGCGGGCGGAGTACGCGCTCACCGCCAAAGGCCGGGAGCTGGGCGTGGTGATCGGCGCGCTGGCGGCCTGGGGATCGCGCCACGCCTATACACGGGCGCGCCTGGTGCACGCGGACTCAGGGCAGGAGGTGCGGCTCGGCTATTTCCGCGCCGACACGGGCGAGCGCGTGCCGGGCAAGACCGTTCGCCTCAGCCGGGGCGCGCGCGGGAACGTCGACAAGCGCGCCGCTCAGAGGCCTCGCCGAAGACGAGGCGAATCCTAGAGCAGATTGAAGGCCCGCTCCGCTTTGGCCAGCACCGCGGAGCAGTGATCCCACTGGCCCGACACGGCCGTGCGCTCGTCCTTCCGCAGCGAGGGCTTCATGACTTGCTGCTCCCAGATCTTGGCCGCTCGCTGATGACAATCCATCGCCTCGTTGAGAAATCCCCGGAAGTTCCCCGAGGGGACCTGGCCCAAGGCCTGCTCGACGACGGCACGAATCTCGCCGACCCTCGCGACATAATCCTGATAGGTCACGCCGCTCTGAAGCGCTGACTCGAGACCCCTGAAGGCCTCCACCGCCTTCAGCGCGAGGGCCTTCTTCGCTCCGGGCGCGGTCTCTTCGCTTGGCTGCGAGGCCACGCTGGACATGTCACGCGGACGATCGAGCTGGTGGCGCTCGCCTTTCGTGGGAGCGCCCCACGTCGTGCCGATCATGACCGCGGAGTTGCGGTACCGCTCCGTGAGGTGGAGGACGGCGAGGACGACTCCCAGTCCGATTGCCTTCTTCATCGGCTTCCGCTGGCACGCGAGCCGGCGGCGGCCGCCGCGGCATCGGCCCTCTTGAAGTCGGCGTCGGTGAAGCCGTAGAGGCTCGCGCCGCCCATCAAGATCTGCGCCGCGATCTGGCGCGGAACGTTCTTGAGAAGATTCTCGGCCACGTGCGGGAAATTGGAGTCGAAGTGCGGGTAGTCTGTCGAGACGCACATCCGGTCGGCGCCGATGAGCCCGGCCGTCGCCTCGATCTCCGGCTCACTCCCCTCTACCGCGGCCCAGCAGTTGCGCCGGAAGTACTCCCGCGGCGTCAGCGCGAGGTAGGGGGCATGCGACTCGCGGTATTGCGGGTAGTCCCACTCGATGCGCGTCAGCAGCCCCGGCACCCAGGAGTTCTGCGCTTCGAGAAAGCCGACCCTCAGCCCGGGATGAAACTCGAACACGCCGCTGATGATCATCGCGATCAGCGCCTGCTGCATCTCGATCCAGTGGCTGGCGACATGGCGGTAGAACCGGTTCTCGCCGTACACCTCGATCATGTGGGAGTACACGGCGCTCACGCCCTCGTGGAAGCCCCAGGTCACGCCGAGCTCCTCATGGACGCCGTACAGCGGCTCCCAGTAATTGGAATGCCAGTAGTGGCCGTTGACCAGGTTGGGCCGGATGAAGGAGCCGACAGCGCCGAGCTCCCTCACGCAGCGCACCAACTCCCGGCAGGCCAGGTGGACGTCGTGCACGGGCAGCATCGCCACGAACTTCAGCTGATCGGGGCTGAACTGGCAGAACTCGTGGATCCAGTTGTTGTAGGCCTGGCAGATGGCCAGCGAGAGCGCGGGATCGAGGTTGTTGCGGCCGATGAGGGCCAGGCCGGCGGTGGGGTAGAGCACCGCGATATCGACCCCCTCCATCTTCATGCCCATCACCTGGGCTTCGGCGTTGTAGTCGCGCTCGACGGCAAAGTCCAGCCGACCCGTGTCGTAGATCCGGGACCCGGACAGGAGCTGGGTGCTCTGCGTGGGCCCGCGACGAAGCCGCTTCCGGTACTGCTGCAGGTCCATGTCGGAGCTGGGGAGCCCATCAATCACGACCAGGCCGGACTGGCCGCGACAGGGACGGCCATCGGCCCCCACCGGCACGCTGATGCGGTGCTTGAAGGCCGGATCCAGATAGCGCTCGAAGAGGTCCGGCGGCTCCATGACGTGCATGTCGGAGTCGACGAATCGCAGTCCGTCTTTCATGACATGCTCCTCGCGGGCACGCGCCCGAGGCTCAATTTCGGTACGAGGCGTCCAGGCGGTCGAGCCGCCTCAGCAGGCCGGGCCAGACCAGATCGCCGCGGCGACTGGCCGGCCGATCCTTCTCCACGACCTGCGCATTGGCGCGCTCGATGATGTCCTTGGGCACCGGGATCAGCTCACCGCCGCCCGCCTGCGCGCGCACCTGGATGGCGCAGGAGGCCTCCAGATAGTACATGGCGATGAAAGCCTCCGCGACCGTGTCGCCGACGGTGAGGAGACCGTGATTGCGCAGGATGAGCGAGGTCTTGTCGCCCAGGTCGGCGACGAGGCGCGGCTTCTCATCATCGTTGAGCGCTGGCCCTTCGAAGTCGTGATAGCTCAGGCTGCCGAGCACGAAGGCCGCATGCTGGGAGATGGGCAGCAGCCCCGCCCGTTGGCTCGAGACGGCCACCCCGTTGAGCGTATGGGTGTGGAGCACGCACATCACGTCGTGGCGGGCGGCGTGGATGGCGCTGTGGATGACGAAGCCCGCCGGGTTGACGGGAAAGGGCGAATCCTGGAGCTTATTGCCGTGCACGTCGATCTTCACCAGGCTGGACGCGGTGATCTCGTCGAAGAAGAGGCCGTACGGGTTGATGAGGAACTGCTCCGCCGCGCCCGGGACGCGCGCCGTGATGTGGGTGAACACGAGGTCCTCCCAGCCGTACTGGGCGACGAGGCGGTAGCAGGCGGCCAGGTCCACCCGCACCGCCCATTCCTCCGCCGACACCTTGCCCCGCAGCGACAGGATGCTCAACGTCGGCATATTCATGAGGGCCTCTTTTCTTCGTGTTGGTTGTTGAATGGTCACGACCCTCGCCCCATGGACGCCGCGGGGTCCCTTCGAGTCAGGCTCAGAGCATAGGCAACCCCAGAGCCGTTATCAACCCCGAGCCTTACCCAACCGGGGGCCTGCTCGCGCGGCCTCTCTCGCATGAGGGCTCCGGCCTGTGGTATGGTCCGCGTCGCCTGTCCCCTTCACTGGAGGTCGATCAAGAGATAGCGCGCGGGATCGTTGTCAATCCTCATCTGTTTGGCCATTGCTTTGAGGCCCGGATCGGCCATCCTGCCCTCCGCCCATCTGTCCAGACGAGCGTCGGACCTCTCAATTGGTCACCGCGGTTTGCGAATAATATGCGTTTGGGATTATGATGGCGTCACTTATCCAATCATCTCAGCGGACGGGGCTCGAACTGATTACCGAAGGAGAATTTTATGGGATGCCTGCATCGGCTCGGTGGGGCTTCTGCGGTCTTTGCGGTGCTGCTTGCGATTGGTAGCTCAGCTTCTGCTGGAACGATCTTTCCAGACATATGGTACGAATTCGGCTTTGACCCTAACCATTCTCCCTTGGCCGCTGGCTGCCAGCCGACCGACGCCGGCGGTGTGCCATGCCGGCCTGGTATCGGGACTGTGAATCTGGACGCCCCGCCATGGACGTTCATTTCTTCGGGACCCGTTACATTCACCATCACCGACGGACTACTCGCAGGCGATTTCTTTGATGTGTTCGATCTCGGCACGTTGATCGGATCTACGCCAGCTGTACCTTTGACCGGGCACTCATGCGGGTTAGATCCACGCCTATGCGTGACAGATCCCGAGATGAGTCATGCTTCGTTTCTGCTTCCGGCGGGCAGTCACTCGATTACGGTGTTCTCGCATCCAGCGCAAATTCTGGGTGAAGGCTTTGTCGAGGTCACCGCCGTACCAGAGCCATCCAGCGTTCTGTTAATCATCGCCGGCATGCTCACCATGCTCCGGCTGTCGGGGCGAAAGCGGGTCTTTGCGAAGTTTAGACCTCAAAACGAGGAACGCGGTTAAAGGCCGCTTGCCCCATTCGTCCAAGATGAAGTGACGAGGGTGATACTCCGCTCCCAGGCGAAGCAGCTCGGCGGTTTCGGCAGCAATGTGAGCGCCGTTGGCCGCAAGGGCGGGTGTGGATAGCCCCCTCACCACGAGAATCTCGACGTCTCGCCGAGCGATTTTCAAACGACGGGCGCCTGATCTCGGCTCGGCGGGAAGACCCACTTCCTGCCCACTGGTAGATCGCTCTCTACGTTAATGTAGAGCACAGGGAGCACGTCCCGCCACCGTACCCCGTCATGTCCGTCTGCCCTCTTTCGTCAGCCCCCCGCGCTGCTCGCCCGAAACCCCGCGATTTCACAGCCTCTCCCCACTGGCCCCGCTCTTGCTGTCGATGCATAGGAAGACGGGGAGGAATCTGCCCCTGCTCCTCAACGGAGGGATCGTGCCGAGACGACTCGGCGTGTCGTCGCGCCGGCGGACCTTCGCGCCTGCATCGCCGAGCTCGCCGCGCGGGGTCGCGAGGAAGAGTGCGAAGCCGCCGCGTGGCGGCTCGCGGAGCTAATCATGAAGCACACCTTGTCGGGGAATGCATGCTGTTCGGACTAGGGGAACGGCTGCGCCGCACCCTCGTGGCGGCGGAGTACTGGCGGGTGTATCTGGCCGGCCGCCATCTCAACATCGAGTACGTAGTGCGTTACTTGCGAGCCCCCAACCCGCAGCTCGTACCACGCATCCTGCGGGCCTTCGGCGCGACGGTCGGCGAGCGCACGAGCTTCAAGTATTCGCTGTGCCTCGACAACGTGACGAGCGACGCCAATTCAACCGGCACCTTCTCGCATCTGCACATCGGCGACAACTGCTACGTCGGCGATGGCGTCTACTTCGACCTGGCCGATGAGGTCTGGATCGGCAGCAACAGCATGGTTTCCGGCCGCGCGTCCTTCGTCACGCATGAGGACTGCAACCGCTCTGAATGGCTGTTTAGCGTCTTCCCGCGCCAAACCGCGCCGATCCGCGTGGAGGAAGGCTCGTGGATCGGCTTCGGCTCGATCCTGCTGCTCGGCGCGGTCGTGGGCGAGTGCGGCATGATCGCGGCAAATTCGCTCGTGCGCGGCCAAACGGCCCGACCCCCGACTCGACGTGGTGGCATAGACTGCCCCACTGAGAGATCACGCGCTCACAGGCGCAAGGAGAAGGGGGCCAGCCATGGAACATATTGGCATCGATGTGCACAAGAAGGAAAGTCAGATCTGCATCCTGGCCGACGGGGGCGAGTTGATCGTGCAATTTGGGGAGGGCAGGACGGTCTAGTTCTAGTTTCGTGAGTTTGAGATCCGCCGACAAAAGCGCTCGACGCTCTCGAGAACTCGTCGGCCGTTTTCGTCCACATGAACGGCCGGGGTTGCTCGTTGCTCACCGCCGATCTACTGCGTGGCAAAAGGTCGGCAACTGAGGCGAACTTTAGGAGCGCGAGCGGGCCTGATAGCTCGCGATCAGCTCCTCGATCGCGCGCAGGTTGTGAAAATGTCGCGGGACGATGTCCTCGTCGGCCACCTGGATGGAGAATCGCTCCTCGAGGAAAGCGATCAGCCTGAGCAGGCTCATGGAGTCCAGGATACCCTGCTCGATCAATTCCGTAGAAACGTCCAGTACGCCTTCGTCCCCGCTCAGCACCTCCGAAATAACGTACTCCTTGACGATAGCCTGAATGTCCGCGCTCGCCTCCATACTCATGTCGCCACACTGCCCTTCTCTAGGGCGTGTATGTCGACCTTGCCGTTGGACGTCCGTGGCAGGCTCGATCGAAACTCCATCGACTCCGGCATCATATAACGCGGCAGGTGATCCCGGCAGAACTTCTCGAGCTCGGACCGCGCGAGGTTGCTGTCGGCGACCACATACGCTTTCAGCCGCGCCCCCACTTGGTCGTCAGGGACGGCAATCACTGCCGCCTCTCGCACAGCCGGGTGCGCGTAGAGTGTGGCCTCGATCTCCCCCAGCTCGATGCGATAGCCGCGACTCTTGACCATCTTGTCCTTGCGTCCGACGTATTGGTATTCGCCGCTTGGTAGCTGCCGGACGATGTCGCCTGTGCGGTAGAGCACGCTGGAGAAGTGCCGGTTCAAGGGGTTGGGGACCACGACCTTGGCGGTGTCGTCCAGCCGCCCCCAGTAACCCTTCGCCACGGTAGCGCTGCGAACGTATAGCTCCCCCTCATTGCCCTTGGGCACTGGCTCCAGGCGTTCGTTCAACACCACTACCTCCTGGTTCTCACAGGCAACGCCGATAGGAACAGGCTCCGTGCGCGCTGAGTTCAGGTCTTCAGGCTTCAGCTTGTAGTACGTGCAGACATTGGTTTCCGTAGGCCCGTAGAGGTTGTAGTACTCCGGATGCGGCAGCGTCTCTACCAGCCGGCGCACGTATTTGATGGGAAAGACCTCTCCCGCAAAAAGCACCAGTCGCAGGGCACGGTAGTCATGTCGCTCTAAGTGCCCGCGCTCGACCAACTGGATGAGCGCAGAGGGCACAGAGTACCATATGGTCAGGCGCTTCTCGGAAATCCAGCGGGCCAACTCCACTGGAAAGGGATGAATGAGGTCAGGCACGAGGGACAGTGTTCCCCCCGCCTTGATCGTGCAAAAGATATCGAACACCGACAGGTCGAAGTGAAAGGGCGCATGGTTCGACACCCGATCGCTCGACACCACATGGAAGGTGTCGTAAGCCCAGTTGACAAAGGTCAACGAATTCAGGTGCGAAATCATGACACCCTTTGGCTCGCCGGTCGACCCCGAGGTGTACAGAATGTAGGCGAGGTAGTCGTCCGTGATGGGCACGGCCGGATGGCGAATGGGCTGGCTGCTGCGAATCTCGGCCAGCGTCGCGGCCGGTAGTGTCCCTGCCATTTCCAGGTTCGCGGCGGCCTCGCTGTCAACGAGCAGCAACCCGGTGAGGGCTCCCTGGGTCAGAAACTCGGCCGGCAAGCGCTGCAGCTTCTCCTGCTCCGTCACCAGCACCCGCACGCCGCAGTTCTGTAGGATGTAGGCAGCGCGCAGGGGCGGCGCTTGGGGATCGAGTGGAACATAGGCAGCCCCTGCCTTCTGGATGCCAAACAACGCGGCAACGCCGTAGATGCTTTTTCGCAGGAATAGCCCCACGCGGTCGCCCGGCTCGATACCACGGTTGCGCAGGTAATGAGCGATCTGGCTGGAGAGCGACTCCAGCTCCGCATAGGTCAGCCGGCCGCGGTCGTCTTCCACCGCCACCCGATCGGGATGGCGGTCCGCCGATTCACTCAGCAACTGGTGCAGCAGAAACGCCATGTCCCACTCCGCGATCGCGGTTAACCATCGCCGGGCGCCGGCCGTGCTGAAGAGGGGTGAGCCAGTCCAGCGTCACCCGCAACAGCTCGGTCATCTGCTCTCGGGAAGCAAAGGTGTGGTCGCCCTCACCAATGATCACAACGTCCGGCGGCCGCGGCTTCCGGGCCAGGCCCAACCGGTCGCCAGGGTTCACTCGTTCCTGGAAATGCGCCAGCGTTTCATCTTTTTCCCCGAAGATCAGCAGGCACGGGCCCTCGTAGCGGGCAAGCAGCCGGCCGACCTGTTGGATCGCCGCTCGCAGCCGCGCCAATTCGCTCTTTGGCGAAACGTGCGCCCTCACCCAGACGACCGCCAGTCGCCCAAGGACGCGGCGGTAGTGCGAGAACCGCTGCCCCACCCGGCGCACCTTGCCCCACCAATCGCCTCGCCGCCAGCTATCTTTCAAGAATTCTCCGACGTCTACATTCGCGTAGCCGAGTTGGGGCAGGGAAGCATCACGGGGATCGGCCAGGATGGAGCAGAGCACCAGCCCATCAATCCCGGTTCGACGGCCCCGGGTCAGGTGCGCCGCTACCGTCGCGCCCATGCAGAGCCCCCAGACGATCACGGCCTCCAGTTGGCAGCTCTCACGGAAATAGGCGAGGGCGGTCTCTGAGTCCGCCAGGCGATCCTCGAAGGTGATGTCGAGAAAGCCTTCACTGTCGCAGGTGCCGCGGTTGTCGTAGCGCAGGGCATGGAAGCCTCCCTGGCTCAGCGCTTCGCCCAAGCGCACGAAGATCCGGTGCGGCCCAAACTTGGTGTTGTAACTCTCCTGGACGATCAGCACGCCGACCCGTCGCTGAGCGGTATGGGCCGGCCGATGCAGCACGCCATGCAGCGGCCACCGTCCGTTTGGAATGGTGACCAGCTCGGTGGTCATCCCTGCGCCTGCACTTTTTGCAGCCATGCGGCCGTCTCCTGCGTGAACCGCTCGGGCAGGCCGGGTGGGTCCTCTTCCCAGAACACGATTTCCGGTATGGCGCGGTAGTCGATGGCTACCTGAACCTGCTGCCAGTGCCGGGCCTTGTCGGCGCCAGGCCTTCCCTCCTGCGCCCGAGCCAGCCAGAGAACCTTGACGCCGACGGGCGGTTCGGCCCAAGGGTTTGCTTCCAAAAGCTGGGAGTAGAAAACAGGAGACAAGTCATCCCCGAACAGGTCAATGCACTGCCCTGCCTCCAGCTGTTCGACTAACTCTCGCCGGGTCACTTTCACGTGGCCCTGTCGCTGGTGCACGAGTTCCTTCGTCAACCGCAGCCGCAGTAGCTCTCGGAGGTAGGCTGCCGGGTCGACCACGGGCGCCCACAACACCAGCATGTCAGGCCTCACGCGCGAAGCCACCCGCGCTGCCACGGTAGCACCGAATCGGTAGCCGAACAGCCCCAGCGGCGTGCCGGCCAGCCGCTCTCGGAGGCAGATCACCGCAGCTTCCGTATCGGCGCAAGCGCTTTCGAAACTGAAATCACCGGAGCTACCGGCGCTCTCACCCGTCCCCCCGTAGTGAAAACGAAGAACCGCGATTCCCTCTTGCTCGAGTAGCTTGGCCCAACGCGAAAACCGCGCATAGCTGCTGACCATTTCCTGGCCATAGGGGCAGCAAAAGGCCAGTCCCAATCTGGGTGTCTCCGCGGGTCGGTGCAGCACCCCAAAGAGCCGCGCGCCATTGTTCGAAAAATAGAAAGCTTCCACGGATCCTACTCCGTCTTCGACAGTCCCAACCAGGCCGCAATGATGTTCCGCTGGATCTCGGAGGTGCCGGAATAAATCGTGCCCGACACCGCGTCGCGCAGTTCGCGCTCTACCCCGAACTCCCGCATGTAGCCGTAGCCGCCGTGCACCTGGACGGCATCCAGGCAGGACTGAACGAAACATTCGCTCGAATAGAGTTTCACGATGGCGGCGTCCATGACCGCCCGTTTGCCCTGCTGCTTCAGCCAGGCCAGCCGGTAGACCAGCCAGCGCGCAGTCTCCAGCCGTACCTTCATGTTGGCGATGCGGTGGGCGACAGCCTGAAACCGCCCTATGGGCTTGCCGAATTGCTTGCGGTTCAGCGCGTACCGGACGCAGGTCTCGATCTGCCGCTGCATGACCCCCAGGTAGCTCGCCAGGATGCAGCCCCGTTCCCATTCCATCGAGCAATTGAAAACGGCTACGCCGGAGCCTACCGGTCCCAGCCGCTGATTTTCGGCTACCTCGCAGTTGTCCAACACCACCTCACCCATCGGTGATGTCCGGAGGCCCATCTTGTCCAGTTGCCGGCTGACCTGGAAGCCCGGTGTGCCCTTCTCCACGATGAACGCCGAAACACCCTGCAGGCCCCGGTCTGGGTCCACGTTGGCGAACACCAGCACCACGTCGGCGATGGGAGCGTTCGTGATGAACATCTTCGTGCCATTGAGCACGTAGTGGCCATCCCGGGCCACGGCGGTAGCACGGAGACTGAAGGCGTCCGAACCCGACTCCGGCTCCGTCATGGCGTGCACCGCTACCTGCTCGCCTCGGCAGAGCGGTGGGAGGTATTTTCGCTTTTGTTCCTCGGTACCGAACTCCAGCAGGGGGATCTCGAAGCTCCACATCTGCGCGTTAATACTGAAGATGAGCCCGTTGTCGTCGCACCCGTATCCCAGCGCCTCCATGGCCAGAGCAACGGTCAACGGGTCGGCGCCGCTACCGCCATACTCTGGGGGTATGGGAAGACCCTGAATCCCGAACTGGGCGCACTTGCGGAAGCCTTCCCAGAAGAACTCTCCCTCGTGGTCGCGTCGCAGCACGTCGTCTTTCAGTTGGGTCCGTGCGAACTTGACGACCGAATCCTTGAAGGCCAACTGCTCTTCGGTGAATGAGAAGTCCATGCTTGCTCCCTACCACCTAAGTGTCGTAGCCAACTTTCGCCCCGTCTGTGCCACGGCGGGGATGACCGGGCCTTGATGGCCGACGGTGCCGGCAGTCCCACGGCCTGTCGGCACGGTGCGAGCCCGCGCGTAGAAGCGCATCTGCTTCGGGGCACGCCTCCTCAGAATATCAGGACGCCGTTTGGACTGTTGGCCTCATCCCGCCGGATCGTTCTCTAAGAGTCGCTTTTGAGAGTATAAGCGAATTCGAGCCTGAGTAGGCCGCGAACGCGACGCGACGTGGTCTCGGAAAGAGCGGGGGATGTCCCCTGGCAGCGTTTTCGTTCATGTGGTCCATTCGCCCCTCACCCGGCAATAGAGTCACTCCCAACCGCGGATGCCACACCAGGAACGAGCGCCAATAAGCCGCGGAATGAATGGTTGCCAGCGCTAATCCTGCCGTCTTAGCCCCGCGGCGCGCCAGCAGAAACACGGGATTCCGCGCGGCCGCCGCGCCGGCCCAGACGGCCCGGTAGACACGCCGGTCGCACACGCCGCCGACGTTGACGTTCAGGCGCTCGAGCAAGTCCACGGCTTCATCAATGTCGGTGCGTTTGAGCTGCGCGCAGTCGATCGGCTCCAGAATTCCAACAGGAGTATAGCAGCCGGAAACAGGCGGCCGCAGGCGATAGAGAAAACGAGGACTTGTGGCCGATTAGGCATTCCTCCGCGGAGGCACTCCTACAACCTGGACATCGCCCGGCACAATCGTCGCCGGAATTTCGAAATCGGAGTCAGCGAGCGTCCGTATCCGGTATCCATACAGCTGCAGGAGATCGACCACGTGTCTGGCTGTATCGACGCCATGCAACTCACATAGGATCACTGCCGTTCCGCGGGCGAGGATCTTGCGTGCGCCTTCCAGCACCTGCCCTTCGTGCCATTCCACGTCTATCTTGATGAGATCTGGCCATTCATGGTCGTTCACAAACTCATCCAACGACACCGTCGTTAGTGTGCGGGTCGGCACCGTGGTCTCCCCGAGCGGGATCATGGAGTCGTAGGCCACATCGGAAACGGCAAACCGAACCTCATGTTCGGAGTCACTCACAGGCCGGTCGACAATCACGATATTGGCGAATCCATTCGCTGCGATGTGCCGCCTCATCTCCCTGTGAGCGACCGGCGAGGGTTCGAAGGCGTACACGACACGTGCCCTCCGTGCCATCAAGAGCGAGACATAGCCAATGCTTGCACCCAGGTCATAGCAGACCGCTCCATCGAAAAGGAAGCGTTCCACTGCCTCCATGAGGTCGCGCTCGTACGTCCCGCGAATGTGAGCGTGCGAAACATGCTCACTCACTGCGAGACGATTCCCTTGTGCTGGTCCGGACTGAATGACAACGAACTCACCGCTTGCCCGCACGCCCGCCGAGATAAGCTTTCGCGCAGTCCGGTACACGTGGTGATGACGGCGTAGCCAGCGCTTCACAACCGCGGGGACATGAGCAGCAAGGGCTGTGACAAGATCGGCGACGGACATGTTGGCCAGTATACACGGGGCGGTCCCCACGTGCGGTGGCTGCTGATCCAGGCGGCGGTCTCGATGCTATTCGGGGAGAGCCTCCTCACCGCGGCAGCAGCAGACGTATGATACATTTCACGGATAGCGAGGGAAGATGTCTTCGATCCCCTATCATTTGAGGGAACTGTCCATCCAGGAATCGTCTCCCCTGCCGATCACGCTCAATCCCGGAGCGAGGGTTCTCGATGTCGGTTGTGGTATCGGACAGATGCTCATGCAGTTGCCGTCCAGCATGGCTCGATTTGGTGTAGATCTGGACGCGGCGGCTATTGAATACGGGCGCAAACAATTTCCACAACTTCAGCTAGCCGTCGCTGCCGGGGAGGCGCTGCCGTTTCGTAACGAACAGTTCGACGTCGTCCTGTGCCGCGTGGCTTTGCCTTATATGGACGTCCCTAGAGCCCTGCAAGAATTCCACCGTGTCTGTCGCCCTCGAGCGGCCCTATGGTTGACGCTGCATCCTTGGCACATGGCGTGGGAACGGATCAAGACTCGCGGTTGGAAAGACCGCATTTATCAGACTTATGCTTTGTTCAACGGGTTGTTGCTGCATTATTGCGGAGTCGTCATTCGTTTCCCCCTGCAATCGAGCCGCATTGAGTCGATTCAGACAGAAAGCGGCATTGAGCGAGCGTTGCAACGCGCCGGGTTCAATGAT
>WNGA01005506.1_pt1 | contig 18275 bp, 10 predicted proteins | sample 5400061 | NCBI WGS metagenome assembly WNGA01 (sample SAMN13153366, study PRJNA577476) | soil metagenome | isolation source: 100 cm soil or saprolite under grassland replicate 2 | place: USA:California | collected 2016-06-15 | reverse complement strand
GTCGCGTCTGCGGACGATCCGGCTTGCGAAATGGTCCAGCAGATGATCGCCGCGCGCCCGGAGCGCGACCTGCAACTGGTCATCTGTGGCGAATCCCCCGGTGCCAATGCCAAGGTCGCCACGCTCGTTCAACTCCAGCGCCGGTCGAAACACGACGTCCTCATCGTCAGTGACGCCGACGTGCACGTGCCGGCGGATTTTCTGGTCAACGCAGTGGCGCCGTTGCGCGACGAACAGGTCGGACTGGTGAACTGTTTTTACCGCCTCGCCAACCCGACCACCCTGCCGATGCAATGGGAGGCGATCGCCATCAACGCCGATTTCTGGAGCCAGGTGTTGCAATCGCAGAGTCTCAAACCGATAGACTTCGCGCTCGGCGCGGTCATGGTCACGACGCGCCGGCGCCTCGAATCCATCGGCGCCTTCGCCACGCTCGTTGATTTTTTGGCCGACGATTATCAACTGGGCAACTTGATTGCCCGCCGCGGCGGACGCATCGTCATCTCGCCGATCGTCGTCGAGTGCCGGGAATCGCCGAAAAACTGGCGTGAAGCCTGGCGGCACCACCTCCGTTGGGCGCGGACCATCCGCGTCTGCCGGCCGCTGCCTTACTTCTTCAGCATCCTCGGCAACGCGACGCTCTGGCCGCTGCTTTGCGCCTGGTTCGGCTCGGTTCGGCCACTGGTTGAGTGGAGCCGGCGACTCGAAATCTCGTTCCAGGTCGGCAGCGTGTCGGCCGCCGGTCTCGAGTTCGAAGCGGCCATTCCCTGGGCGTTCCTCCTGTTGCTGTTGGGCGTGGCCGTGCGCCTGATCACCGCCTTCGGCCTGCAAGCCAGACTGAACCAGTCCTTCCGCCACTGGACGTACTTCTGGCTGGTGCCGATCAAGGATATATTGAATGCCCTGATCTGGGCGCTGGCGTTTCTGGGCAACGCGGTTGAATGGGGCGGCAAACGCTATCGCGTGCGACGCGGCGGCAAGCTGGACAAAGATGCCTAGCCGGACTGCGGCTCGGCAGCTCCCAACCGGCGAATCACCCGGGCCGGGTTGCCTGCGACGACACTGTAGGGCGGCACATTTTCAGTGACAACGGAGCGCGCGCCGACGACCGAACCTTCGCCAATGGTCACGCCCGGAAGCACGCAGACATCAAAACCGATCCAGACGTTTCGCTGCAGGTGAATCGGTCGCGCCGGAACGTCAGCGGCCGCGACGCGCGGCTCTCGCGTCGGGATCCGTTCCAGTTCCTGCCGGCGGGCGAGAATGTTGAGCGGAAGGCGATAGGTGTCCATCAACACGACGTTCCACGAAAGGAGCGCGTAATCGCCGATGATGATTTCGGAGTCGCAAATGATGCGCGCGCCGTGCACCAGCGCGTAGTCGCCCAACTTCACGCAACCGCGCGGCCCGACGTCGAACATGGTGCCAAGGTACGTCGAAGCGCCGTGTCCGATTTCCATGCCCCGCGACAATTGACTGCGAAAGAAAAGAAAGCTGAACGTCGTCTCGACGTAGGCCGTGTCCGCGACGAACACGTTCTCCGGAATCCTTCCCGGATACCAATCCCAGGGCAGCGTGCGGTCGGCCTTCATCGCTCGTTAAATCGTTGGAACAACATTCAACCGTTCAACGAACCTCGCCGATCACCTGCGCCGGGTTGCCCAGGATGCGCGCGCGCGGCGGCACGTCGCGCGTGACCAGGGAGCCGGCTTCGATGAACGCGCCCGCGCCGACGCGCACGCCTTTGAGGATGGCCGCGTTCGGCCCGATCCAGACGTCGTCTTCAATGATGACCGGCCTCCTCGGCACCTGCGGGCGGGGACGTCCCTGGCCGAGCGGCGAGCAGGCGATCGCATCCGCGATGCGTTCGGCGGGCGCGAGCGGATGAAAATCGGTGTCGGCAATCGTCGCGTTCCAGCCGATGACGACGAAGCTGCCGATGCGCAGTTCCAGTTCGCAAAGCAGGACCGCGTTGGTGAAATAGCAGTAGTCGCCGATCTGCACGCGGCCTTTGTCGCCGAGCGCGAAATGGACGCCGTCCATCGTGCAATGGGCGCCGATGATCAACGCGTCCGGTTCGGTGCTGCGAAAGCGTTTGAACGTGAAATCGCCGGTGACGAGCGAGTCCGGCCCGACGCGGACATTGGAAGGCGGCACCACCGAATCGGGAGCGCGGGGAATGGAGCGCGGATCGGGACTGCGCGGGTTCATGGTGCCGGCTTTTGTGCGGGGGTTGCCTGGCTGCCGAATTGAGTGTGAAAGAAAACGGCGTAAATGCCGCCGCGCGCCAGCAGCTCGTCGTGCGTGCCGCTCTCGACGATCTGCCCGTCCTTGAGCGCGACGATGCGGTCGGCGCACCGCACGGTCGAAAGCCGGTGGGCGATGATGAAAGTGGCGCGGCCTTTGGTCAATCGGCGCAGGGCCTCTAGCAACGTGTCCTCCGTTTCCACGTCCAGCGCGCTGGCGGGTTCGTCGAGAATCAGGATCGGCGCGTTCTTCAGCAGGGCGCGCGCAATCGACACGCGCTGGCGTTCACCGCCCGAGAGGGACGCCCCGCGCTCGCCGATCACGGTCTGGTAGCCGGACGGCAGGCGCAGGATGAACTCGTGCGCGTCGGCGGCGCGGGCGGCCGCTTCAATCTCCGCCGCCGTGGCGCCGGGAACACCGTAAGCGATGTTGTCGGCGATGGACACCGGAAACAAAAACGGCTCCTGCAAAACGAGAGCGACATGCCGGCGCAAGCTTTTCAATTGGATGTCGCGCGCGTCGTGGCCGTCCACCAGCACGCGGCCTTCCCACGGGTCGAAGAACCGCGGCACCAGACTGACCAGGGTGCTTTTCCCGGCGCCGGTCGGACCGACAATGGCCACCGTTTCGCCGGGACGCACTTCCAGCGAAAGCCGGCGCAGGACAGGGCGGCCCGGATCGTAGCCGAAGGTGACGTTTTCGATCTGCACATGGCCGCGCACGGAGCGGAGTGCCGTCGCGCCGGGTTTATCGACCAGTTCCCGCTCGGTTTCGAGAATTTCCCGCACGCGCCTGGCGCTGCCCGCCGCGCCCTGGATGGTGGAGGTGCCGTACATCACGGTTTCCAGCGGCGCGTAGAGCGAACCCAGATAGGAAAGAAACGCCAGAATGGCGCCGATGGTCAATTGGCCGTCCAGGGCGTGTCGGGCGCCGACCCACAGGATGCCCGCCGTGCCGACCGCCGTGGCCAGGCCGATCAGGATTTTGAACTGCAACTGAACGTTGGTCAGCGTCAGCGTCGCCGCCAGGGTGTCCCGGGTGGCCTGGCGGAAACGCGCGTCGTTGAACTCTTCGCGGCCGAACGCCTGCACGGCCGGGATGGCGGAAAAAGTCTGTTCGATGAGGCTGTAGATGCGGCCTTCGATTTCCTGCGTTTGAGCGCTGCGTTCCATCATCGGGCCGGCGTAGAAGCGGAACACCAGCGCCATGTAAGGCACGACCGCAAGGGCGAGCAAGGTGAGCGTCGGGTCCAGGCGCCAAAGAATGGCAAACATGGCGGCCAGACTGATCAGCGCGGAAACAAAGGGCAGCAACGCGTCCTTAACGATGATGGAAACGCAGGTGCAGTCGGTCGTCACGCGGCGCAGGTTGTCGCCCACCGATTTGCGGGCGTGAAAGCGGAGTGAGAGTTGCTGGAGCTTGCCGAAGAGATCGGCGGCGAGGTCGTAAACCATCCGCTGGCCGAGAGTGATGTTGGCATAGGCGTTGGCCAGGCCGACCGCCCAGCTCAGCAGGAAAATCAAAACCGTCGCGCCGACGGCCCAGGCGATGAGATTGTCCGGGGTATGTGTGCCGGGAAGCATGTCCGCCAGGCGCGGCAAGAGAGGGGAAGTGGTTTCTCCACGGATCACATAGTCCACCAGGAAAACCATCGGCCAGGGCTTGAGCACATCGAGGCCGATGCGCAACAACATGGTGCCTGCGACGATGGCGAGCTCGGTCCAGCGCCGCCAGGCGTAGCGTGACAACCAGCGGCAGAGTTGCAGCGTGTTCATGCGGCGATTTGAACGTTACGTGTGGTCACAACGTCATCCGGAAACGCGCGCGGCCCGGGGTTTCTCTTTAAACGCGGTGCCGTAAAAGTGGGCGTACAACGCGCCCCGGGCCAGCAGTTCACCATGCGTCCCGTGTTCCGCAATTTGCCCTTCCTTAAATACCGCGATGCAGTCCGCGCCCCGGACCGTGGAGAGACGATGGGCGATGAGAAACGTCGTCCGGCCTTTCATCAACCGCTGCAGGGCTTCCAGAACCAGGCGTTCGGTCTCCGCATCGAGGGCGCTGGTCGGTTCGTCCAGAATCAGAATCGGCGCGTCCTTCAGCAACGCCCGGGCAATGGAGATTCGCTGACGTTCGCCGCCCGAAAGCGTCGCACCCCGCTCCCCGATGACACTGTCGTAGCCCTGAGGCATGCGAGCGATGAACTCGTGGGCGTTGGCGACCCGGGCGGCCGCCTCGATTTCCGCCCGGGCGGCTGCCGGCCGGCCGTAGGCAATGTTGTCGGCAATCGACAGCGGAAACAAAAACGGCTCCTGCAACACGATGGCGATCTGTTCGCGCAGGTCCCGCAGGCGAACGTCCCGCACGTCGTGGCCATCCACCGTGACACGGCCTTCCCAGGGATCGAAGAAGCGCGGCACCAGGTTCACCAGCGTCGTCTTGCCTGCGCCCGTGGCGCCGACGATGGCGAGCGTCTCTCCCGGACGCGCTTGCAGGGAGACGCCGCGCAGCACCGGACGACCGGGTTCGTAGCCGAACGTGACCCGGTCAATTTGCACGTGACCGCGGGCCGCCGGCAGGGCGAGGGCGTCCGGTTTTTCCTTCAGTTCCGGACCGGCCTCCAGGATTTCGTGGACGCGGTCCACGCTCGCGCTGAGGCCTTGCGCTTTGGTGTAAATATCGGCGAAGACTTTGACCTGGGACTGGAGCAGGCTGAGCCAGAAGAGAAACTTCAGCAGGTCGCCGATCGTCAAGGCACCGGCCAGGACGTGACGCGCCCCCAGCCAGAGGATGACTCCGGTCCCCAGCACGGTGACCAGGCCGGAACTGAGACTGTTGATGCTGCCGATCAGCGTGCTGCGTTGCTGCGCCGCGATGGCCGCGTCGGCGAACTGTTGAAAGCGCTCGTGTTCGCGTTCCTCCTGGACAAAAGCCTGCACGACCGGAATCCCGGTGAGGGTTTGTTGAATGTGTGATTGTATCCGGCTTTCAATTTCGCGCTTCAATTTCGCCGCCGCGCGCAGCGGTTTGCCGACGAGAAACGACGCGCCGACCATGAACGGCGCAATGAGCAGCGACAACGCCATCAGGGTTGCGTCCAATTGCGCCATCAGAAACGAGATCACGACCATCGTCAACAAGGCGTGGCCGGGCGCGAAGAACAGCGTGTCCACCACCTGATACACCGCCCAACTGTCGGTCGCGACGCGGCCCATCATGTCGCCGACGGAATTGCGGCGATGAAAGAGCAGGGAACGCCGTTGCAGTCGGGCAAACAAATCTTCGGCCAGCGCGTAAACCATGCGCCGGCCGCCGAGCGTCCAGGCCCAGGTCAGTCCCATCTCGAGCAGGCTGTTCAGCGCGAATAAAGCCAGGCCCCCGAAAACGGCGACGCCGACCAGATGCGCCGGAGTCGGCGCGATCGAGAAGGCGTCGAGGCAAGACCGAAACGCGGAAGGCAGAGGTCTCGTTCCCAGAACACAATCGGCGAGGAAGGCGAATGGCAGCGGCTGCAGGGCGGCCAATGCCGAGGCGGCCATGGTCAGAAGGAAAATAAAGACAAAGAAACGCCGATGCGGACGCGCGTATTCGAGGAGTCTGCGATACTTTTGCATTGGCCGTTACGTTTCTACCATAGCGGCAAAAACGGAACAATGAAGCCCTGGTTTTGGCCGTGTGCCGATGCGATCGCATTGGACGCGCCGCGGCGGCGCACTGCAGTGCCGCCGCACCGCCGCCTTCCGGTCGGGACAGTGTCCTGGCTTTCGCGGCGCGCCGAAGACCTTCCGGCAGCCGAAGCCCTTTGGCCCCGGGGACGAGTCGCGCGGTTCGGATCTCGAGCTGGGTTGCATCCTATTGCGCTCGCACCCGGTAGAAACGCTCCGCCGAAGTCATTGTGTTCGTCACAGTGACGGTGGTGCCATTGCCGGTAAAGTTCGTCGCCTCCTGCCAATTCACGGGGTTGAATGAGTCGGTGAATTGCACGGTGTAAGTCACACCGGACTGCGTGGCGAAAGAGAAATGGAAAGTGCCTCCACCGGCCCCGGGATTCTGGATCACGACTGCGGGCGGAGCGTTGCTGGTGACTGAAACGGACACCGGACTGGAGACCGTTGCGGCGCCCAGATTGTCGGTGGCCCGGGCCGTCAGGGTATAGTTTCCCGCGGTGACGTTGGTCCAGGCGAAGGAGTAGGGGCTGTTGGTCGCCTCGCCCAGTTTGATGCTATTCTGGAAAAACTCGACCAGGCTGATGGTGCCGTCGGTGTCGGTCGGGTCGGCCACGATCGTAATGTTGGCGGGCGCCGTGAAGGTCGTGTTATTCGTCGGGCTGATAATCGCAACGGCGGGCGGCACATTCGTCGGGACCAGGCCGCCGGAAAGGGTGGCCGCCTGAAGCGTGACGTTGCCGTAATCCGCATCGTAAAGCGTCTTCGCGGTGTATTGGATTGTCAGTGTCCGGCCGGCGGAAGCCGCCGCGTAGTTCAGGGTGTAAACGGCGTAAACATTTCCGTAGATGCTGTTCAGTGAGGTGTCGGTGTAAGCCGGGGCGCTGAAGTCGCTCAAGGCAGCCTGAAATTTTCCTTGGGCGCCGTAGAGGCCGACATACACTTTGAGCGTCCGCGAATTGGTGTCTGCTGGCGCTGTGAGCCGGAATCCGTTGCTCAGCCCGTAGGTGAACACGCCGGTCGCGGTGTCGTTGGTGGCGGCGGTCGGGGTGCCGTCGGACCAACTGAAAGCCGTGTAATAATTCGCGTATTGCTGCGCATTGTTCGCGCCGATTTTGGTGAAGTTGCTGATCTGCTGCGGCACGCCTGATTTGTGATCAAAACTGGTCGCTGAGAGAAGTCCCCAGTGGGCCCAATCCGAAGTGCCTTGGTCGGTCAGAACCGCGTTCGCCGGCGGGAAAGCGGTGCTCCCGGAGAGAGCACCGCCGGTGGTATTGACGAAAATCTCCACGGGGCCGGAGGTGGACGTTGCCCCGCCGTTGTCCGTGGCTTTCGCGGTTAAGAGGTACCGGCCTGCCGACACGTTGCTCCAGACCAGGTTGTAAGGACTGTTGGTTGATTCGCCCAGCTTTATTCCGCTTTGGAAGAATTCCACCGTGGCGATCGTTCCATTGGTGTCGGTGTCGGTGTCGAAGGCGTTCGCGTTGATGGTGATGTTCGAGCCGGCGACAAACGTGTTGTCGTCGCCCGGACTGGTGATGGTGACGATGGGCGGATTGTTCGCGCCGGGAACGAGGAGCGCCGCCGCCTGCAACGTGACATTGGCAGTGCCGGCATTGGGGCCGCCAATTTCCATCAACGTCCATTGAACAGTCAGGGTCTGTCCGGGCGAGTCGGCCGCGTAGGTGATCGAATAGACTCCCGATTCGCCGTTGCCCTGGTTGACCAATGCGGTGTTGGTATATCCTGGCGCGCTGTTGTCGCTCAAAAGAGCTTCAAATTTGCCCCTGGCCGAGAACGCACCCACGTACACCTTCAGGGTTCTCAGAGTGGTGTCCGCAGCCGCGGTGAGTTGAAACCCGGAATCGACCGCCGGAATTCCATAGGCCCAAACTCCGGTCGTCGTGTTCGTCACCGCGGTCGTCGGGCTTCCGTCGCTCCAGGTGTAGCCGTTGTAATTGTCGCCGAACTGGTAAATGTAAGAGTAACCGTTGGTGGCATCGAGGCGGCTGAAATCACTGATGAGCGGCGTGACGCCGGCCTTGCGGTCCAGGCTGGAATCGGTGTACAGCCCCCAATGAACCCAATCGACCGGCCCTTCGACAGTCAGATTGACATCGGTGCCCGCGGGAATCGTAGCCAGGCTGCCGGTGAGGTTCGCTGCCCCTGCGGATGGACCCGGCAGAAGAAGGGCGATCAAACCCGATGCCAACAGGGACAGTTGTTTCTTCAGCGCGTGCATATCGTTGGATAAGCGACCATCAGCGATGGTCGCCGGGAGATCTTACGGAGTTTTGGCCCGGTAAAACTGCTGTGTGGCCGACGGTATCGAGTCGGTCACGGTCATCATGCTGCCATCGCCAAGCAGGTTGGTCAACGGTTGCCAGTTGACCGGGATCAAAGTCAACGTGCGTTCGATGGTATAGGTCCGGTTCGACGCCGTCGTGAAAGAGAAGCTGAACCGGCCGGCGTTCACCGACGGAATTTCGAGCGTGATCAGCGGCGCCGCCTCGTCGGTGACGGTAACGTTCACCGGGCTCGAAATGGTCGCGTTCCCGAGGTTATCGGTCGCTTTGGCCGTTAAAGTGTAGGAACCGGCGGTGACATTCCTCCAGGTAAGCGTATAAGGCGGGGCGGTGACTTCGCCCAGCTTGTTTGTGCCGTTGAGAAACTCGATCAGGTCGATCGTGCCGTCACTGTCCGAAGCGTCGGCGGTGATGGTAATGTTGGCCGGGGCCGTGAGGGTTGTGCCATCCGCCGGACTGGTAATCGCAATTGCGGGAGGCACATTCGTCGGGAGCGTGCCGCCGGAAAGGGTGGCCGCCTGCAACGTGACGTTGCCGTAGCGCGCGTCGTAAAGCGTGTCCGCCGTGTATCTGACCGTGAGCGTCTGGCCGGGCGAAGCCGCCGTGTAGTTCAGGATATAGACGGCGTAAACATTTCCGTAGATGCTGGCCAGCGACGTGTCGGTGAAAGCCGGCGCGCTGAAGTCGCTCAGGTAAGCCTGAAATTTTCCTTCGGCGCCGTAGAGGCCGATGTACACTTTCAACGTGCTCGCGTTTGTGCCGGCGGGCGCGGTGACCAGAAATCCATTGGTCACGCCATGGATGAACACAGCGGTTTTCGTGGCGTACGCGCTCAGCGTGGGCGTGCCGTCGCTCCAACTGAAGGCGGTGAAGTTATCCGTCTGCCGCTGGACGCTGTCTGTGCCGATTTTCGTGAAGTTGCCGATCTGCCGGGGCACGCCGGCCCTGTGATCGAAGCTGGCGGATGAGGAAAGGCCCCAGTGCGCCCAATCCGAAGTGCCTTCGGCGGTCAAATCCACCCTGTCAGGGAGCGCAGGCGGGAGCGCGGTGACGCCGGAGAGAACGCCGCCGGTGGTAGTGACGAAAATCTCCACCGGGCCGGAGATTGACGTTGCCCCGTCGTTGTCCGTGGCTCTGGCGGTCAAAACGTAATGGCCCGCCTGCACATTGCTCCACACCAGGCTGTAAGGATCGCCCGTGGATTCGCCCAGCTTTGTCTTGCCTTGAAAAAACTCCACCTTGGCGATCGTTCCATCGGCGTCGGCGGCTTCGGCGGTGATGGTGAGACTGTCATTCGAGGAGAGGCTGGCGTCATTGGCCGGGCTGCTGATTGAAACGCTGGGCGGATTGTTCGCGCCGAGGGCGGTCAAAGCGGCGCCTTGCAAAGTGACGTTACCGGCGGCATCGAGGGTTTCCTCCACCATATAAGTCATGGTCAGGATTTGCCCGGGTGCGTCCGCCGCGAAATCCAGTGTATAAACGCCACCCGGACCGTTGCTCACATTGGTGATGGAGCTGTCCGAGTAAATGGACGTAGCCCCGGGCAGCGTTGCGGTGAACTTGCCGACCGCGCCAAAGGTGCCGACGTAAATTTTAAGGGTTTTCAATGTTGTATCCGCGGGAAATTTTAACTCGAACCCGTTTGATTTTCCGTACATCCAGACGCCGGTGATGGTGTTGGTGATACTCGCCGTGGGGGTGCCGTCGCTCCAACTGTAGCCGTTGAAGTTGTCGCCAAATTGATAGGGGCCGCCGTAGCCAATGGGGATGAAGTCGGGGATTTGCGGCGTCACACCGGCCTTGCGATCAATGCTGCTGTCGGTGAACAGCCCCCAATGCACCCAGTCCAGCGCCCCTTCCTCGGTCAGGTTGACGACTGCGTCTTGCGGAATGGGCGTGAAGGTTCCGGTCAATGTGGCGCCCTTGAGGAGGGAGAGCCCGCCAAAAGCGAAGGTAGTGAGAAGGAACAGAGTGGAGCGCAGCCTTTCCGTTTTTCCAACCATAGTCTCCATTCAAAAACCGCGGCGTCACCTGGATTTCCCGCGCGGAGCAGCGGTTGGGTGTGAAATCGCGGCGAAGCGTCTTAAGCCCTTTTACGAGGAAAACTCCGCGCCGATCCGGCCCGCTTGTTTACCAGGCCCTTTTCGTGGCCACATGCCAATCGAAATAAAGTTCGTTGCGCACGTCGCCGTGCACCGGTTTGTACGGCAGGTCGCTCCACCAGGTGACCGTCGGATTGGGAATGTTGATCTTGTCCACGTCGGTGATGGCGAAAAGCGTCGCGGGCGTGCCGTATTTGTACAACTCCGAAGCCTTCAAGGGTGTGATTTCCGGCGTTGGGCCCACTTCCGGGTATCCGAAGGGCGGCACCCGATTGACGGGATTCGGATCCACGTCATCGTCGAGGAGATAGCATTTGCGGCCTTCCAACGATGTGAGCTGGGGCGCCAGTCGCCGGTAACCGGGGCAGACAAAAACCTGAACCACCACGGATTTGCCCGCGGCAAGCGAGGAGGGGGGCGGCGAACCGAGATAATTGGCAATGTAATAAATGAGTTCGGTGCCGGAGTTTTTATCATAACTGGCGCGCGCGCCACTGAAACAGGGCCCCGGCAGCATGTCCGTGTTGTCGTCCTCGTACATTTGCAATGCCTGCGAGATTTGTTTCATGTTGGACATGCAACCGGCCTGGGTGGCTTTCTGCTTGGCGCGGGCGAGCGCCGGCCCGAGCAGGCTGGCCAGGATGGCGATGATGGCGATCACCACCAGCAGCTCAATCAGCGTAAATCCACCGCGGCGCGCTGTTGGCGCGCAGACTTTGAGACGAAACAAGTTCATAGTGCGCAATTTCAGCTTCAGAGCGGACTCCCGAATCGGCGCGACGTTTATTCCGACTGAATTACTCCGCGCCCCGTTCAATCAACCTCTTAGCCCATCCTAGCCCATTGCGCGAGCAACGTTAAAGCAAAAAATGTGCAAAGATTTTCGACAAAACCTTAACCCCTTAGAGGTTAGTCAGATATTTGGCCGACCCCGCGCTTGCCTTCTCAGTTATGATAATTTTTTTGACAGGAACTGATTAAATTTCGCCCAACATCGCAGTTATGATTGGGTGATTTCGCCCACCTCGGAGGGTGGCCCATTCATTGCAGCCGGTTTCCATTGCGGCAACTCCCGACGAATTTCAATTCTATTGCCGAAGTTGTTGCCCTGACGTAATAGAAGTTTCATGCGTTTTCCACGCCACAATCGGTTCTTGCTCCTTTTCCTTGTGCTCGTGCTGTTCTGTAGCGCGATGGTCGTGCGCCAGTTCATGGTCAATCAATCGAAACACGTCGAGTTGCGCGAGGCGTTCATTCTGCTCTACAGCAAAGGTTACAAGCCGGAGGCCGAGCGGCTCTACAAACGCTTGCTGCGTGATCTTGAGGACCTGCCCGACCAGGTCCTCATGCAGGACTACGATCGCACGCTGCTGCTGGTTGATCCCATGACCCAGCACTCGGACAACCTCATTTGGCGGTACTACTGGACCGTCAGCAACGAAATCGAAAAACGCTCCCCGAGCATCCTCCTGCGCGCCCGCAAACTGGCTGAAGAAGAGAAATGACCCGTTCCTATGGCTGTCCCCGGCATTTCCGCGGCACGCGTCCAGGTGGACGGAAAATTCTTCCGGCTCGGCGGGAAAAAATTTTTCGCTCGGGGTCTCACCTACGGCCCGTTCGCGCCGAATGAACAAAAGGAGATGTTTCCCCCGCGCGAGCAGACCGCGCGGGACTTCCTCCAGGTCCGCGAGCTGGGAGTCAATCTCCTCCGCGTTTACTACGTGCCGCCGCGCTGGTTTTTGGACCTGGCGGCGGTGCATGAAATCAAAGTGCTCGTGGATGTCCCCTGGCCGAAACATCTTTGTTTCCTTGATTCCTCAGGGTCGAAGGCCGAAGCGCGCGACACCGTGCGAAAAGCCGTCGAGGCCTGCCGGGGCCATCCCGCCATCTTCGCCTACAGCGTGGTGAATGAGATCCCGGCGGAAATCGTCCGCTGGAGCGGCGTCCGCGCGGTGACCGATTTCGTCGAGGACCTGGTGGAGGCGGCCAAATCGGTCGATCCGGAAGGCCTCTGCACCTTCACGTCTTTTCCCCCGACTGAATTTCTGCATCCGCAAAACATCGACTTCGTCTGTTTCAACGTTTACCTCCATAACCGGAAGGCGTTTGAAAATTATCTCGCCCGGCTGCAAACGCTCGCCGATGCCCGGCCCCTGGTGCTGGGCGAATTCGGCGTCGATTCCCTCCGCGAAGGGGAAGCGAACAAGTGCGAAATGCTCGGCTGGCAGATTGAATCGGCTTTTCGCGCCGGGTTGGCCGGGACGGTCGTTTTCAGTTACACCGACGACTGGTTCAAAGGCGAGCAGCAGATCGAGGAGTGGGGCTTCGGCCTGACCGGAAGAGACCGGAAACCGAAGGAATCTTTTTGGGCCGTTCAGAAGGCGTTTGGCGCCGCGCCCTATTTTCCTTTGCCCCGCTCTCCGAAGGTTACGGTGGTGGTTGCCAGCTTCAATGGCGAACGCACGCTGAATGCCTGCCTCGAATCGCTCGTCGGCCTGAACTATCCCGATTACGAAGTCATTCTCGTGGACGACGGTTCCACCGATTCCACGCCGGAAATCGCCGGGAAGCTCCCGGGGGTGCGCTACCTCCGCCAGGACAACCACGGCCTTTCGGTCGCGCGCAACACCGGCATCGCCGCCGCCACCGGCGAGATCATCGCCTTCACCGATTCCGACTGCCGCGCCGACGAGGACTGGCTCTATTACATGGTCGGCGATCTGTTGAACGGCGAGTTCGCCGGGGTCGGAGGGCACAATTTCTTACCGCCCGACGATTCGTTTGTGGCGGCTGCGGTGATGGTGTCGCCCGGCGGACCGGCTCACGTCATGTTGACCGATCGCGAGGTCGAGCACGTTCCCGGCTGCAATATGGCCTTCTTCAAGTGGGCGCTGGATGAAATCGGCGGTTTCGATCCGGCTTTTCGCACCGCCGGCGACGACGTGGACGTCTGCTGGCGGCTGCAGGAGCACGGCCACAAAATCGGTTTCAGCCCTGCCGGCTTTGTCTGGCACTACCGGCGCTCGACGATTCGCGCTTACTTGAAGCAACAGTCCGGATACGGCGCGGCCGAAGCGCTCCTGATGCGCAAACATCCGGAGTATTTCAACTTTTTCGGCGGCGGCATCTGGCGCGGCCGCATTTACACCGCCTCGAAGTTCGGCGTGACCTTGCAGCGGCCGATCATCTACCACGGCCTGTTCGGCAGCGGTTTTTTTCAAAAGCTTTACACGCCCGAACCGGCGTTTCTGCTGATGTTTTTCACTTCTCTCGAATATCATGTGCTGGTAACCCTGCCGTTGCTCGTGCTGTCGGCGTCGTTTTACCCCTTGCTCCCGGTGGCGCTGACCGGCGGCTTGATCTCGCTGGGCGTCTGCGCCGCGGCCGCCGCCCAGGCCGAGTTGCCAAGAAAGAAAAAGCGGAGCTGGTCCCGCCCGCTGGTCGGCCTGCTCTTTCTGTTGCAACCGATCGTGCGCGGCTGGGCGCGTTACAACTGGCGGTTGACGGTGCGCTCCCAACCGCCGGTGTTCAAACGCGCCATTTCGCGGGAACAACTCGACGGCCTCGAATCGTCCGGACAGGTCGGCTATTGGTCGGGGGGCAGCGACGACCGCTATGCCTTTCTCCACCGCATTCTTTCCAAATTGGAATCCGAAGAATGGCAGCACAAAACGGACAGCGGTTGGAGCGACCACGACGTGGAGATTTTCGGCAGCCGCTGGAGCCGCCTGCGCCTGACCACCGTCAGCGAGGAGTTGGGCCAGAGCAAACGGATTTTTCGCTGCCGGCTGAAGGCCACCTGGTCGTTGCCCGCGCGAATCGCCTTCTGGTTCGTCTGCGGCGCGGAACTGCTGGTCATCGGACTGTTTGCGCCCAGGCATCCCTGGATGTGGATGCTGCTTGTTTCGATGTCCGTTTTGGGCTGGTGGCTGGAGCAGGAGCGGAGGACCATGTTGCTTTGGATTGCCGCGTTGCTGGATGAAGTCGCCGCCGAACAAAAGTTCGTCAAAATTCAACCTCAGTCCGGTCAACCCACGCCGACCGCCAACGGAGCCTGATCCGCCGGAGGGGCGCCCGAGAAAAGAGAGTTCCCTATACCGTCTGGTTCTTAATCTTACTCTTACTCTTAATCCCGCCCTCTCCAAGCCATGGAGAGAGAATAAGATCGGCAGCAGGACGACCATTAAGAAGTCGAGTCGAATTGGCCGCGACGTTTTCGCTACCCGGCGGAGCAACCCGGGCACATCTTTCGTCTAAGAAATCGCGCCGTGCGGTGTCGTAGAAGGTGAGACATGATGTTCTCCCGCGACCAGGACGCCGGGACGGTGGGATGACCCAAGCAGGGTTCTGGAGATTCGCCCAGCATGGCCGTGATGCAACCAGACGCAGCCAACGCCGAACCGCCCGATTCGGAGACGATTGAGGCGCTTTTTGCGGCTCTGGAATCACCCCTCTTGAATTATGCCCTCCGGCTGGTCGGGGAATTCAGTCTCGCCCAGGACATGGTCCAGGAAGCGTTCATGAAGCTTCACGCTCAGTTCGACCAGGTGCGCGCGCCGCGCCGATGGCTCTACCGCGCCGTGCATAACCAGGCCCTCAACCATCGGCGGCACGCCGACAAAATCGTGCCCCTGAACCTGCCCGCCGAAGAAGGGGCGGCGGCGGCCCCTGACACCACCGACCCGCAACCGTTGCCGGATGAACAAATTGCCCGCTGGGAAGGCATTGGCTTGGTGCGGCTCAGCCTGGAGACCCTCGACGCGCGCAGTCGCGAACTGGTCCGGCTGAAGTTCAACGAAAACCTGTCCTACAAGCAAATCAGCACCCGCACCGGTCTCACGGTCGGACATGTGGGTTACCTGCTGCACCACGCGCTCAAAGCCATCGCCGATGAACTTGCTAAAAACGGAGTTGTACCATGATGAAATCCGAAATCTGAAATCCGAAGCCTGTGCCGTTTCGTGAATACTAACAGCCCATCATGAACGAGGATGCGCCCAAACCGCCGCGTGAGCAGCTTGAGACCCGGCTTACCGCCCTGTTGCTCGGCGAATTGCCCGCTGAGGAAGCAGCCGCCCTGCGCGAAATCATCGCAAAGGATGCGCCGTTGGCCGGACTTCATGAACGCTTGCAACGCGCAATTGACCTGGTGCGAGAGACGGCCGCCAGGCCGATGGAGCAGACCGCCGCGCAACCGGCGCCGCTCAAACTCAGCGACGAACGCCGCCAAAAGCTGCTCGCGCATTTCAAAACGGTTGCTCCGGAACGATTCAAGGCTCCGCGTGGCCGTGAACCGTCCTGGATCGCACCGCTTGGCGCCGCCGCGGCGCTCATGGTTCTGGCGGCAATTTCGATTCCCAACTTCACTCGGGCTCGATCGACAGGGCAGGCTAACGCCGTCATCAACAACCTGCGCAGGCTCGACAGCGCCAAACAACAATGGGCTTTGGAGAAAAAGAAATCCGCCACGGACGTGCCGACTCTCAGCGATCTGGAGCCTTACATGGGCAGGCGTGGCGAGGGTTCCCCGCCGTCCGTGATGGGCGAGACGTATAAGCTGGGAAGCGTGTCGGAAGAGGTCACGGCAGACCTCGACGCCGCTCAAGCCAGGAAATTGTTCGGCGGGTTGGCGGCCAAGCTGCCTGCTGGCGGTGTGCGGGGTGAGTTGGCTCATTTGTCTGTGAATGGGGAGTTGACGTTTGTGGACAAAAACGCCGACCACGCAAGCCGTGACGACCGGTCGAGGCGCGAACTTGAAGAGAGTGAACGAAAGCAGGTAACCGCCCCTGCGAAACCTGCGTCCAACGGCGCAAACCGAACGGAAATTGTTCTTCCGTCAGGCGGCGAGTTTGCCAGTGCAGCAAATCCGCAGTTCGAGACGCGGAGCGCCTCGGTGGATCGCGATGCCTTCCGCCAAAGGTTGGCAGAAGTCAAAAGTCTTGCGGCGAGCGGTGCCGGCGGGATTGGCGGCGGTGGCGCAGGCATCGACGGCGCTGAAGGCCGCGGCTCTCAAATTAGTATCCCGCGCGTTAATTTTTTTACGAATGAGGGTGACGTCGTGGCGCGCGCGTTGCCGGCTGAAAGCCCTCCCGTCCTTGCGCCCCCTGCCGATGCGGCCTTGGCATTCAAGGATTCTTTCAAGAACGAGAGTAAAACCGTTGCGTCGGCGCCGCCGAAGGCACCGGTCCTGGGCGATGTTCCTGCGCTGGGGATTAAACTTCGGGAGGATGAGGCTGCGGCCGACGTCGCCGCTGGGACCCCGTTCGGGCTCAAACCGAGGGCGGCCGCGCCGACCGCCGGGGACAACCGCTTAAAATTGGGCTTTGTCAATGCCGACACCTCTGGCGGCGACAAGCTCTCCAAATCACTCGCCCCGGCGCCCGGCCAGGAAGCGGCCAAAGAGACTGAGTTGATGTTCGGCCGCAACGGAAAAGCCGACCAACCCCAGACAGCCGGACGCGCAGCGGGCGAGGGTGGAGTGCACAGCATCGATGCGTTCGGCGACGTCAACATGCCGACCAATCGAGGTACTCCCGCCGTCAATGCCGCCCCGCGATACCTTGAGGAGAGGACTCAAGCGAAGGCCGTGACCGAAGAAATGGTCCGGAGTGCCGGAGAGAAGGCCGAAGAAGCCTTGGCGCGTCCGAATGAGACGTTGAAATCTGACCAACTCGTTGAGGCTCGCCGCCTGCAACTCCAGCTCGAGGACGTGAAGAGAAAGATCGACGACCGCGCCGGCGGGGTCGTGGCCGGGTTGGAAGCGAAGAACGAGGCTCCTCCGCAATCGCCAACCTCCGGCGCTTACCTGGAAGCCAAACGCAAATTAGACGATCTGCACAAGGCTCGAGATGCGATCCAACTGCGCATCAACCAAAAGTCGGTTGACAGCACACTTCCAAAGACAAGCCTCGTCGAGATTACAGACACTGCGCAGGCGGAGCCCGCCCCTAGCCCTAACTTGGGGCAACGGATCGCGAGAACTCTGACCGGCGAAGTCGAAAGGTCCGCCCGCATCGCGCTCGAAGAGGCGCCCAGCGACGCTAAAGCGCCGGAGTCCGCACAATATCTTTTCAACTACGACCCATTCTTCATCCAGACTGAATTCGAGAAGATCCGCTCCAAGGCCGTCCTCTACAAGGTCATTGAAAAGCTGAATCTGAACGAAGCCTGGGCAAAGAAGCATGGCTCTGGCGAGAAGCTGAAAACAGAGGAGACTTACCAACTGCTTGGCAAAAGCCTCGACCTGCGCCCCGTGCCGAACAGCAGCCTCATTGATATTCGAGTCAAGAGCGACAAACCGGACGAGGCTGCTCGCATCGCCAACACCATCGCAGAGGTCTATCGTGACTCCCGCAAGCAGGAGGGCAACCAGTTAGCGCTCGCCGACATTGAAAAGCTCAATGAGCAGCTCGCCGAGCAGGACAAAAGAATTGCCAGTGCCAGGGAGGAGTTGGAGCGTTTACGAAGAGATTCCAACAGCGAACAGGCCGATGTGACCCCTCGTAAGCCCGCGGCTCCAGTTCCGGAACCGCAACCCGAAGTCCAAACCCGCGACAACGCCTTCTCCACCTTCTCGCTCAACGTCTCGGATGTGTCGTTCAAACTGGCGGCGGCGAGCCTCGAGAAGAGCGTTATGCCCGAGCCGGCCAACGTGCGCAGCGAGGAGTTCATCAACGCCTTCGATTATCGCGACCCGGAACCGCCGCCGGGCGTGCCGATTGCCTTTGCCTGGGAGCGGGCGCGCTATCCTTTCGCGCACAATCGCGACGTGCTGCGCTTCTCCATCAAGACCGCCGCCGCGGGCCGTCAGGCAGGTCGTCCGTTGAATCTAGTGTTGCTCCTCGATAATTCCGGTTCGATGGAACGCGCTGATCGGGTGCAAATCATTCATGAGGCGTTGCGCGTGTTGGCCACGCAACTTCAGCCCCAGGACAAGTTCAGCGTCGTCACGTTCGCGC
>WNGA01005502.1_pt1 | contig 18285 bp, 17 predicted proteins | sample 5400061 | NCBI WGS metagenome assembly WNGA01 (sample SAMN13153366, study PRJNA577476) | soil metagenome | isolation source: 100 cm soil or saprolite under grassland replicate 2 | place: USA:California | collected 2016-06-15 | reverse complement strand
ATTCAATCGCTCTTTCTTGCCGCAATCGGCGACGCGCGCGATCGTGGCGCAAAGGCGCTCGAGACGTTTGCTTATAGGTACCGCGAGGGCGAGTCGCAGTACGAGCGCTTCCAGGTGCACAAGACGATCTTCCCGTCGGACTTCCTGGCGGACTTCGGCTTCCAGACGTTGCGGCGCTCCGGCCACGTCGAGCTGGCGCGACTCGAGTTCGGCGGGTTGCTGCCGGTCATGGAAGGAACGCGGGAGAAGGTGATCCGTGTCGTGAAGGAGGCGTTCACGCCCGCGCCCGCGCCGGTCCCCCCGGGACCCTGACGCGCGGCGACCTGGTCCGTTGAGAAGGATCAACGGCGAACGGGTCTTTCAGCCCTTGCTGGACGTGCTCGCGAACGAGATGCTGAGTAAGCCCCAGCTGGGCACCCCCAAACCGAAACCGGTGCTGCACCCCGCAGCGCCGACGCCTCGTCCGAGAGCCCGACTTCCCCGGTCGGGCTCTGTTTCATAGCCGCCTGCTGGAACGGCTCTAGCCGGTCGTTTCGGGAACTTCGCGGCCTTTGGCTGCGCCAACCTCGGCTCGTATCTGGGAGCGCCGGCAACGGTCGATGCGGGTATCCGGCGTTACCGAGGACGCATCTTGAGATACGCCGTTGAGACAACTCAACGACAGTTGGGTCGCTAGGCCCTTCCACAGGGTTTTCCACAGTCATAGCCTCAAGTCGTGTTCTGCGGTTTTCCTAGCCACCGTGGGGTGCCGATCCAGGCCCTGTGCGGTCGCAGCGGAGAGGGGTGATCGGGCGACTGAAGACACAGGTCGCGACTGGGGGGCGCTGACCTTGACCTGTAGGCGTCAAGGAAGGGAGAGCACATGAAGGAGTTTCGTCGCACTCTGCGGCGCTTCAACGAAACCTCCAACATCGAAGGGGGCACTACATGACACGCATTGTCGGGCCGACCGGAAGCCGGCGACGACGCCGGTTTCTCCTGGTCGTGCCCCTAGCGGCGGTGGCGGCGCTCGTTCTGGCGCTGACCGGATCGGCGCTCAACACGACGCTGAACAGTTTCGAAATCGAAGGCAACCTCACTGCGGCCACCACAAACGGCACCAGTGAGGATTGGGTGAACCAAGCTAACACCGGAGCGGACTCCCCGTCCGCCGCCCTTCAGTGTACGGTCCTTTCGTGCGCACCGGCGAACGTCACGGACGGCTCGGGGCAAGGGACCGGTGAGCTGTTTAGGGACGATCTGAAGGTCGATCCTGATCGGACGACGTTCACGCAGGGAGACAAGGAGAACGACTTCGACGCCGGCAGCGTCAGCTGCCCGGCGAGCGGTCCGTGCGTCTCCTCTTCGCCCTACCACGTCGTCAGCGGTTCAACCCCGCCGAACAAGGACGACCTGTTCGACATCACGTCGAACTCGTTCGTCAGCGGGACCCAGTCGGAACTCGACCTCGGCATGGTCAGGACGAACAACAACGGCTCGTCCCATGTCGACTTCGAGCTCAATAGGTTGAACTGGACGATTGGCGGCTCAGGTGGCGTCGCCTGCGGCACGGACAAAACGGGGATTCCGGGCTTCCAGTGTCCCAAGCGCACCGAGGGTGACCTTCTTATCTCCTTCGAGATCAGCCCGAGCAGCACTACCCCGCCCGTCGCGGTCAACACGCGGGTCTTCGTCTGGGACCTGCCGGGCGGCACCGATGCAAATGGTCACGGTAGAGGAGCGGTGAACTGCGAGGGACCGCTGACCGGCAACGAGAACACGTGCCCGTGGGAGGAGCTCCCGGCACCGTCGGCGACCGTCCTTCTCACCGCCGTCAACGGGAGTGACCTCGCCGCCGCACCGTGGGGCAGCAGGCTTCCCGACGGGACGGCGACCAGCACGTACCCGGGCGGCGGGTGGTTCGAGGCCGGCATCGATCTAGACCAGCTCGGCTTCCCGCCGGCGTGCCCCGGCTTCGGCACGGCGTCGGCGAAGGCGCGTTCGTCGGGTTCCTCGGTCACCTCGGCTCTGACCGACCTGGCCGGGCCGTTCCCAATCAACCTGAACAACTGCGGGAAGATCCACATCATCAAGGACGCTCAGCCGGACAGCTCGCAGAGCTTCACGTACACGACGACCGGTACCGGCCTGAGCAGCTTCAACCTCGTCGACGACGGCATCACCCCGGCGAGCAAGCAGAAGGACTTCGATCCGGTCTCGCCTGGGAACTACACGGTCACGGAGGGCTTGCCGCCGGGAGGCGGGTACTTGCTCTCCACCGATGTATGCGTCGTCAACAGTTCGGACGCGGGCGATCCCACGACAGCGGGTGGGAATAACTCGACCGGCGTATCGACGATCCACATCGGCAACAACGGTGAGGTCACGTGTACCTACACCAACGTGCTGCAGCGGTCGCTGATCATCTCCAAGGTCGCCAAAGACGCGAGCACGGCGACGACTGGTAACGAGCCGCTCGGCGGCGTCACGTTCGGGATCAGTCCCAATCCGAGCGGTGGAACGGCAGCGTTCTCGGTGACGGATCTGTTCGCAGACGAGTCCGCGGGGACAGATCAGTTCCGAAGCTCGACGACGGGCAAGGGCAAGATCTGCGTCGACCTCGCATCCAGTGTGAGCGCGACCAGTTTCACGATCACGGAGACCGTTCCCACCGGCTACGCGGTCGTCGCGCCCAACCCGAAGACGGTGAACGCGACCAACGGGACCTGTGCCTCACGAGGAGTGAGTGCGACGGCGGACGCGCCGTTCGTCAACACTCCGCTGTCCTCGATCACCGTCAGCTTCTCCAGTCTCGCGACAGGAGCCAGCGGTGCGGCGACGGCGGCGAACATCAACTGCTCGCCTGCAGGGACCACGACGGAGCAGGGTGGCGTCGATCCGGCCTTCGACGACACGTCCGAGACGTTCACGGACCTCGCGCCGGGTCAGGTCATCTGCACGATCAACATCGATCCGTAACTACGGAGGAGGAACGAACGGGAAGGAGGAGGCTTCGGCCTCCTCCTTCCGTTTACGGCGAGTTCTGAAGCGGGCTACTGGACGACCAGGCCGTCCAGCTCGGCCTTCAATACGGTCTTGTTGTGATCATCCTGGAGGATCATGACGTCGTACGCGCCCGCCGGGGCCATGTAGACGTCGAAGGCGAGCGTCCCGTCTGAGTTGACGTTGGCCCCGGTCTGTGTGATCGAGCCATCAGAGCTTCTGAAGGCGACCAGTGCCCGCGGCTGAGAGCCGTCGTAGCCGGAGCCCGAGAAGTGGGCGAAGGTGCTGACGGCGCAGGGATTGCAGTCAGAGAAGAGCGTCGGGTCGGTCGGGTTGTTGCCCTGGCCCTTGCCCTTGCCCGCCACCGCGGCGGGGACGAGCACGAGGGCGAAGAGGAGTGCGGCGAGCGATGCGGCATGGACGATGCGGCGATTCATAGCGGCGACTTCCTTTCGGTTGACTGCGTTCGAACCGAGACGTGACCCCACCCCCGGGTGGATGGGATGTCATCGTCTGACGGCAAGACGCGGACGACCCTAGAACCGGTGATTCACCCACCCGGCCGACTGCAGCGCGGGGCGAACGCAAGGCCCGCCGCATGTCGCGTGGTGTGGGAGGGGCCGGGTTAAGCCCGGCCCCTCCGCGATCGGTCCGGACGCTCCTTCGGAGCGTTCCACGCGTTCCTACTGAATGACCAAGTTGGCCAGTTCGGCCTTGAGCACAAGCTTCTTGCGTTGATTCTGAAGGACCTTAAGGTTGTACGTGCCCGCCGGGCTCATGTACAGCTCGAAGGACGTCGTTCCGTTCGAGTTGATGTTGATTCCGATCCACGTCGTATTGCCAGCGGAGTCTCTGAGGGCCGCCATCCCCCGCGGCTCAGTGGGGTCGTAGCCCGAGCCCGTGAAATGGGCGATGGTGCCGAGGGCACACGGGTTGCAGTCAGAGACGATTGTTGCCGTGGATGTCGTGCCACCACTTCCCGGCCTGGCCGCCACCGCGGCGGGGACGAGCGTGAGGACGATTCCGGCGGTCGCAACTGTTAGAGCTACGCGAAGACTGGGCACTTTCCTGGCCACGTCTATAGACCTCCTGGTTCTTTGGGCGTGACCGCAGACGCGCCCTTTGACGGCTTGTAGTACGAACGTGATCGCCCTGAAAGGGAAAGCGTCGACCCCCGAACGAGTGATCGTCTCCCGAACGAGCAAATTCCCCCTTCTGGGCCTGCGCGGTCGGCGGGCACCCTAGCGGAGTAATCGGATAACGCAAGAGCAGATGCTGAAATCGCGCGGAATTTGCGGTATGGGGTGAAATCGGCCGAAATTTGCCGGAATTTGCGATTTTCTGACGTCTACGAGAGGGCCAGAACGACGCGCAGACCGCGATCGGAGCCCGGCCAGAGCTCCTCGATCACGGCTCGGCCGGCGGTTCGCACGACGTATGCGATCGTCGCCGCCACCAATATTGCATCGTCGAGCTGTCCTGCGATTGGGATGAAGTCGGGGATGAGGTCGAACGGCAGCGCAAGGTAGGGGATGAGCAGCGCTACGGCGAGCTTGGCGCGTCGCGGAACGCGCGGATCCTGCAGCAGTCTCTTGAACAGCACGATGCAGTCCGGAATGAAGCGCGCGACCTCTCGTGCGTCACGCCGGCGTCCAAGCACGAGGAGCGCGACCACGAGCAGCGACCAAAGTGCGATCGTCGCGCCGAGCGCAATCCCGAGCCAGAGCCAGACGGTCATCGTCCATCATCATCCGCGAAGCCCTACCGCGTGGTCGAAGTCGTGATCCAACCAGGTGGTGCAGCGACGTAGATGTGCACCGCGAGCAGGTCGAAGATGTCGGTGCGGATTTCGTCGTTCGATGTCGCCAGCTGTCGCTCTTCGTCGAGTACGGCGAGAGGCCGGCCTCCGAGTCCCGGTACGTGGATCGAGGCCTGGACGGGAGTACGGCTCGAGTTCACGGCGATCACGTATATCGCCCCGTTGAGTACGCGTGCTCCGACTTTGACTAGGTCTTGGTTGCTGTCGGCTTGGTGTGGCTCGCTCAGCAGTGCCGGCGCGAGCTCCGCGATGGCGCTGTTCAGCTCGCGGATCTCGGCTCCGACAGTGTCGCTCCAGTTGTTCGGGAAGTACCCGATACCGTCCGCACCGCCGGCGATCGCAAGCCACGTTTCGGCGCGTACGGTCGCCGCAGTGGGATCGAGGTTTCCGGCCGCGCAGTCCATCTGCCGCGCCTCGATCCACTGGTAGGTCGGCTTGCCAGCACCGAGTGCCTCGAGCTCGCGCTGAGCGTTGTACACCGCGTCGAAACGGTCGTCCCGGCACCAGTTCTGAAGCGGGTAGAGATCGAAGCCGAGGACGTTCGCCAGAGCCGCGAGGTGGGGGTACAGCTCGCGTCCCAGAGGCAGCGGTTCGGCACCGCTGTAGAAGTGGTTCGTCAACGTGAGGAAGGTCAGCAGCCCTGCCGGCGGATCAACGGCCAACTCCTTCAGATCTGCGTCCGATGGCGGAGCGCCCAGCCTGCCGTCCAGCTCATCCGGGTAGTACCACCCGATCAAGCTGGGAAGCAGTGTCATGCCGTTCGTGCCGTTAGTGACCGCAAACGTTTGTCCGCGTAGCCTCGCTAGCAGCGCGTTTTCGTCCCCGCAGCCGTCGCCCATGAACGGGTTGATCCCATTGTCGATCAAGCGCGAGACCTGAGAAGGGCATACGTCCCACAGCGCGAGCGGGAAGAACGGCTTGGCGTCAAGGAGGATCGATCCGCCGCTGACTGTCGCGGTCGAGACCCGCGGCGACTCGGAGGAAGGGGTCGTCACGTTCAGCTCAGCCGTAGCAACGCGTCCCCAGTCGTCGACCGACTGCAGCCAGAACACGTACTCGGTTGACGGGGCGAGGCCGCCGATGACGGCGTCATGTATCACGCCCGCCGGGCCCGACTCGCCCCACAAGACCGGAGCGCCTCCGGTCCCGTAGCCCTCTTGGGCCGTGGCCGCGAAATTCGTCAGCCAGGAAAGCCTGACGGTCGAGTCGGAGAACGCCATGCTGACGTCGCTGATCAGCAAAGGCTCAGCTGGCGGCAGGCTGGGCTGAGACGGCGGAATTTCCGAGGGTGCCCTGGCTGTCGTGTCCTGAGCGGGCCGCGATCGCTGTATCCTCGCCGACATTCGGAGACCTGCCCGCGTGGACGCGACTCTTGCTGAGCCGTGCAACTCCCTGGTCGGCAGCCCACGTGGCCGCGTCGTGAGCTGCAAACGGCGATCCTCGCCCGTAAGCGAGCGCACGACGTTGTGGGATCTGCGGCTGGCGCTGTCGGTTTCGCGAATGCCCGGGCCGGCATGGGGGCCGCATGCCAGTGAGATGGCGCTCACTCCCGCTGCCATTTGGCGTTGAGTCTTCTCAACGCCTGCCGCGAGTCAGGCTGCGACCGCGCGGCGCTGAAGCAGGAGCTCGGCGATCTGGATCGCGTTCAATGCCGCGCCCTTGCGGAGGTTGTCTGCGACCACGAACAGCGCGAGGCCCTTTTCGGCTGTCTGGTCTCGCCGGATGCGCCCGACGAGGATCTCGTCCAGTCCGACGGCATCGCGCGGCGTGGGGAAGTCCTGAACCCGGACTCCGGCTGAAGCCCCGAGCAGACGCGTCGCGTCCTCCGCGGAGAGCGGCTCTTCCGTCTCGACCCAGACCGCCTCCGCGTGGCCGACGAGCACCGGCACGCGCACGCACGTTGCGCTGATCGGCAGCTCCGGCAGCTCGAGGATCTTCCGCGTCTCGTCGCGAAGCTTCGACTCTTCGTCGAATTCCTCGCCGTCGAAGTCCCAGTCCATCGCGAGGTTGCCTTCGCCGGACGGCGTGGCACGCAGCTCCTCCATGCGCTGTGCTCCGGCGCCGGACACCGACTGATACGTGCTCACGCGCACGCGCGCGAGGCCGGCCGCGTCGTGCAGCGGCTTGAGCGCCATCGCGAGCGGGATAGCGCAGCAGTTGGGATTGGCGACGATGCCCTCGTGCTCGAGAGCGCGCTCTCCGTTCACTTCGGGCACGACGAGCGGAATGCCGTCCTGTAGGCGATAGGCCGATGACTTGTCGACTGCGACGGCTCCACCCCGAACCGCGTGCGGCACGAGCTCCCGAGACGCGCTCGTCCCGACGGAGAAGAACGCGAGGTCGATGTCTCCGGCAGCGAGCGTTTCCGGTGTCGTCTCCTCGACGACGAGACCGCCGTCCAATTGCCTGCCCGCCGATCGGGCGGAGGCGAGCGCGCGGACCTGCCCGTAGCCTCGCTCCTTGAGGAGCTGCAGCGTCACCGCACCGACGGCCCCGGTCGCGCCGACGACGGCAATGCGCGGCTCAGGCACCGACGCGCTCCTCGGCGTAGCCGCGGAAGCGGTCGTGCACCGCCTGCACCGCATGCTCGACTTCGGTCGCCCGCACGACGCAGGAGACGCGGATCGAGGAGGTGGAGATGATCTCGATGTTGATGCCGGCCTCGCCGAGTGCCTCGAACATGTCGGCGGCGACACCAGGATGGCTTTTCATCCCTGCACCGATGAGGGACACCTTCGCGACGTCCCGGTCGTAGGCGACGCCCTTTGCACCGATCTCCGACGACAGGACTTCGAGAATCGGCTCCGCCGCGGGAAGATCGGTCTTCGGCAGCGTGAACGAGATGTCGGTGGCCCCTTCTGCCGAGACGTTCTGCACGATCATGTCGATGTTGACTCCGGCGTCCGCGAGCGCGCGAAAGATTCGTGCTGCGATGCCCGGACGGTCGGGCACCGCGAGCACCGTCGCCTTGGCTTCCGAGATGTCATGAGTGACGCCGGAGATGATCGCCTTCTCGAGCACCAGGTTCTCCTCCTTGACGATCCACGTCCCCTCGCTGTCGCCGAACGCGGAGCGCACGTGGAGCGGCACACCGTACCTGCGTGCGATCTCGACCGACCGGGCCATCATCACCCGCGCGCCCGTCGTCGCCATCTCGAGCATTTCCTCGTAGGAGATCTTCGGCAGCTTCAGCGCGTCGGCGACGATGCGTGGGTCGGCCGTGAACACGCCCTCCACGTCGGTATAGATCTCACACGCTCCGCCGAGCGCGGAGGCCAGAGCGACGGCAGTCGCGTCGGAACCGCCGCGGCCGAGCGTCGTCACCTCCAGCTCCGTCGAGACGCCTTGGAAGCCGGCGACCAGCACGATTTGGTCGCGGTCGAGCTCGGCGTGGAGCCGCCGCGCGCGCACCTCGACGATCTTCGCTTTGCCGTGAAAAGTGTCGGTGACGATTCCCGCCTGCGAGCCCGTGAGCGAGACAGCCTCGTGCCCCAGGTCGCGTATCGCCATCGCGCACAGCGCATTCGAGATGCGCTCGCCGACGGACACGAGCATGTCGTACTCGCGGGGGTGGGGCTGCGCCGAAACTTCCTGCGCGAGCCGGATCAGGTCATCCGTCGTGTCACCCATTGCCGACAGGACGCCGACGACGCGCTGACCGGCCTCGCGCGCGGCGACGAGCCTGCGGGCGACGTCCTTGATCTTCTGCGTGTCGCCGACCGACGTGCCGCCGAACTTCATCACGAGCGTGTTTCCAGGGGCGGCGACGGCGTCGCCTTCGACGGCTGGAACGGCCTCGTAGCCGACGGTCGTCATTCCATCTCCCGCCGGCCTGTCAGTGCTCGCCCGAGCGTGACCTCGTCCGCGTACTCGAGATCGCCGCCGACCGGCAGCCCGCTCGCCAGCCGCGTCACGCGCACACGTCCTCGCAACCGGTCTGCGAGGTACGCCGCGGTCGCCTCACCGGTCATGTTCGGGTTCGTCGCCAGCACGACCTCCTGCACGCCGTTTCGTTCGACACGCCCGAGCAACTCGTCGATGCGCAGGTGCTCGGGCTCAACGCCGTCGAGCGGCGAGAGTGCTCCGCCGAGGACGTGATAGAGGCCGCGAAACTCGCTCGTCTTCTCCACGGACATGAGGTCGACCGGTTGCTCGACCACGCAGATGAGCGTGTGGTCGCGGCGGGCGTCGCGGCAGATCGCGCACCGCTCCTCCTCGGTCAGGTTGCCGCACTCGTCGCAGAAGCGAACGCGCTCCTTGACCTCCTGGATCGCTGCCGACAGGGCGAGCGCCTCGTCGGTCGGCCGTTGGAGGAGATGAAAGGCGAGGCGGTGGGCCGTCCGCGATCCCACGCCGGGCAGGCGTGAGAGCTGGGCGACGAGGTTTTCCACAGCCGGGCTGAGCACCAGCCCTATTGTGCCGACATGCCTCGGATTGCCGAGGCTGCGGTCGGAGAGCTAGACCGAGAGCTGGCGCAGACGTTCGGCGACGCGCGGATCTTCGGCGAGCAGCCTTTCGATCTCAGGGCGCGAAATCGCAAGGCACCGAACGTCGGTTTCAGCGCGCACACGGGCAGTGCGCTCGATGTCGCCGCCGAGCAGCGCACGCTCGCCGAAGATATCTCCGGGCCTGATGTGCCGCTTTCCCTCGGGTGCCTCGACGACGGCTTGTCCCTGCTCGAGCACGAATATGCCCGAGCCCGCCCTGCCTCGCTCGATCAGCGCCTGGCCTGCCGGCGCGTCGAACTCCGACGTCGCGGCGGCAAGGCGTTCGAGTTGAGCGTCGTCGAGATCTGCGAACAGCGGGAGCGCGCGAAGGCGGTCGCGCACTACTCGCCTAGTCCTGGCAGACCCAAGCCTCCGAGTGCACCGCCCGCGAGCCCTCCGAGCTTCGACTCCATCAGGCTCTGAGCGGAGCGGATCGCCTCGTTGACCGCTGCGAGGATCATGTCCTCGAGCATCTCGGGGTCGTTCGGGTCGATTGCCTTCGGATCGATCTTGATCTGCGTGATCTCCCCGGCGCCGTTCGCGATGACCGTGACCATCCCGCCGCCGGCCGTCGCCTCGACCGTCTCGTTCGCGAGCTCCGCCTGAGCCTTCTGCATCTGCTCTTGCATCTGGCTCATCTGTTGAAACAGCTGGTTCATGTCCATGCCCATCGTTAGTCCTCTCGTTCGTGGGCGTCCAGGGTCTCTTTGACCAGCTCGAGGATCCGTTCCTCGCCTGCAGGCTCTTCGTCCTCGATCGCATCGACTCGGGCCTCTCCTTCCGCAAAGGCGACTCCGAGGTGGCGTCCTGTCACTTCGTAGAGCGCGTCGGCGAGCAGCGTGGCGTTCTTTGGTTCCTCTGCGAGTTGGCGATGAAAAGAAGCGCTTGCGGGGAACTCGACGGTGAGGGTGTCGCCCGCGAGCTCTGCAGGGTGTGCCTCACGCAGAACCGATGCAGCCGGAATCGAGCGTTCCTCGACCGCCGGCACGATCGTCCGCTGCCAGGCCTCCTGAAGCTGTTCGAGCTCGAGCGACGGCGGGGCGGTCATCACCACCGCCTCGACGGGTGGTGCCTGCTCGGGACTCGTCTCGGGGTCTGACCCCAAGACGGGTGCTGTTGGGACATGGCCGCGAGTCTCGAGCTGCTCGAGTCGGTACGAGAGAGACTCCCGCGACAGGTCGGCGCCGGGCCGTGTCACCTTCACGAGCGCGAGCTCGAGCGGGAGGCGCGGGTCGCCGCCCTGGCGCATGTCCTCGACTGCGACGGCCAGCAGGTCCACGAGCCGGATGACGCTCGCCTCGCCAAGCTGGTTCGCCTGCGCACGAAGTCGCTCACGGGCCTCTTCGGTGACGGGCAGCGTGTCCGGTACCTCGCCCATGTGCTGCACGAGCATCAGGTGACGGAGGTGCTCGAGCAGGTCGACGACGAGCCGGCCCAGATCCTGCCCTTGTTCGGACAATTCCTCGACGAACGTCAGCGCGCCCGCGGTATCACGGTCGACGACGAGATCGCAAAGCCGGAACAGCGCTTCCTCCTCGACCGCCCCGAGCAGCTGCAGCACGGACTGCACGGTGATCTCGTTCTCCGTTGCCGACGCAAGCTGGTCGAGCGTCGACACCGCATCGCGGAACGAGCCACGCGCTCCGCGCGCGACGAGAGCAAGTGCCTGGTCGGGAACCTGAATGCCCTCGCCGTCGGCGACGCGGCGAAGCAAGCGCACGAGCTCCGGCAGCCGCGGCCGCGCGAAGACGAACGTCTGGCAGCGCGAGCGCACCGTCGGGAGCACCTTGGAGAGATCGGTGGTGCAGAAGACGAAGACGAGGTGTGGGGGCGGCTCCTCGATCAGCTTCAACAGGGCATTCCAGGCGGCGTCCGTGAGCTGGTGCGCCTCGTCGAGGATGTAGACCTTGTAGCGCCCCTCGGCGGGCTGGAGCACGACGCGCTCCCGGATCTCGCGAATGTCGTCGATGCCGCGCTGCGAGGCGGCGTCCATCTCGATCACGTCCAGCGACGTGCCGCCGGCGATCGTGACGCAAGGGTTGCAGACCTTGTCCGGCGTCGGCGTGGGGCCCTGGACGCAGTTCAGCCCCTTGGCAAGGATCCGCGCGAGCGACGTCTTCCCGGTGCCGCGCGGCCCCGCGAAGAGGTAGGCCTGGCGCACCTGCCCGGACGTGATCGCGTTCTTCAGCGTCCGGACGATTGCTTCCTGGCCGACGACCTCGTCGAAGTCCTGCGGGCGGTACTTCCGGTAGAGCGCGGCCACGAGTTCGATACTAGAGGTTGGGCTAGATCGACCCCGAGAACGTGTCGCAAACGGCCGGGCGGCCCTTCTCGTAGCCCTGCGAGAACCAGCGGCGGCGCTGCTCGGAGGAGCCGTGCGTCCAGGTCTCCGGGTTCACCTGGCCCTGCGTCGTTTGCTGGATCCGGTCGTCGCCGATCGCCGCCGCGGCGTCGAGGCCGTCGTTGATGTCGGCCTGGGTCAGCTGCTCGACGATCCCCGTCTCCACCGCGTGCGCTGCCCAGACGCCCGCGTAGCAGTCGGCCTGCAGCTCGCTTCGCACCGCGAGGCTCTCCGGCCCCTGTCGGTCGCCGCCGATCTTGTCGAGGACTCCAAGCTGGTTCTGGACGTGATGGCCGTACTCGTGCGCGATCACGTAGGCCTGGACGAATACTGCGCTGCCGACGCCGAACCGGGACTGCAGTTCGTCGAAGAAACCGAGGTCGATGTACACGAGTTGGTCGCGCGGGCAGTAGAACGGGCCGACCTGCGAGTCGGCCGTGCCACACGCGGTGTCCACCTGGCCACTGAAGAAGAAGGTGTTTGCGAATGGGTACTGCCTGTTGCTGCGTTGGAAGACGCCGTCCCAGAACTTCTGGACGCTGTTGACGACCGCGACGATCCGGCAGTCCTGCCGCTCGTTTGCATCCTGTCCCGTCCTGCACTCCTGGGAGATGGTGCTCGGTGTGTCGCCCCGGCCAATCTGCTGGTTGTCGAGCGGCTCGAGCTGGCCGAGGCCGCCGCCGCCGCCGTTCGAAAGCAGTGCGACCAGGATGTAGATGACGAGCCCGACGAGGCCGAGCCCGCCGCCGCCGACGGCGATCCCACCGGGACCGACGCGGCGACCGCGGGCATCTGTGACTTGCCCAGAATCGAGCGGAGCGTTACGCCGAAAACGCACCGCGCGGTCTCTTGCCTGGTTCTGCCCTGCGCAAACGCAGCACCGCTAGGCCGCACTGCTACCATCGCCCGCGCCGCGGCGGTGGAAGTGTGTGAACCGCGTCAGGGCCGGGAGGCAGCAGCGCTAAGCATTCCTTCCAGGCGCCGCGGTTAACCTCAAAAAGTCCGCCTCGCTGCGCGAGGCATGATGACTTTTTGAGGACGGGCTCGATCCGGGTCCCGGGTAGCCACCGCCGGCAAAGCCGGCAGTGGCACGGCGGATGTCGTGGGCTATTCTCGTTGGGCTCTTTGGGGCGCATAGCTCAGCGGGAGAGCGCCCGCTTCACACGCGGGAGGTCCCTGGTTCGATCCCAGGTGCGCCCATGGCTTTCCAGGCCACTCTGCGTGCCCATGAGAGCGTCAGAAAGGCCGAATGGTGACGCACGGCTCCGACGATGAGCGCGGCTGTCGCGGAGTCGGCACGCCACGCGGCGCGGATACCGACCACCAAAGCGGCAATCCCCAGGACGGCGATCCCAACCGCACGAAGCCTGAAACGAAATGTCCCGGCTCTCCATCTTTACGGCGGGTGCTCACCTCGGCAGTATCGCCGAACATTTAGACACGTCTGACGGCAGCCGGGCCGTCGTCTCGAGACGCTGCGGTTAGCTCGCAATGAGCTGGCTGAAGTTGCTCGTCAGGATCTGCACGACGCTCCCCCGTGAGCTGCCCGCGCGGGTTAGCCTAACGGTGCCGTCGCCCCAGCGGCCATCACAGGATGACCAGCCAGGGGACAGTTCGCGGACGCTTCCAACGCCGCGATCCATCGCCGTCACGTCCAGGCCGCAGAGATGCCGCGCGGTTCAGCCAGCTTGGCGCGGGCGCGTAGGGACCGCGAAGCGGCGCTGGTTCGACAGGCGGCCACGAGCCGCTAGACCTGACCCGGGCTTGGGCCACTCCCGGATCAGGCGAAGCGTTCGGCGGCTTCCCCGGTGCGCAAAGAGCGAATTACGTTCCATCTCTTAAGAACGCACACGGCGCCTTTTGGGGTACGCAGCGCGCTATTCCAATGCGGGGGATGGCTACTGCCGGAGCTGTGCAGACCGGGAGTTTGATTAGCGCGGCGCCTAGCCTGCGGGTGTCAGCATGTAAGAGCGTCCGTCCAACTCGACGCGCACGCTTCGGATCTCGTTCGCGCTAAGGCACGTCTCCACCGCAGCCAGAACGCCCAGCACGTCAGCCTCTGACCGCTCTTCGAGTTCGATCTGGATTCCGGAGCGCGACCGCGTTGGCGAGCTTTGAGCTAACTCCCGCATCAGGCAGTCCCCGTCCTCGTCCGTCCTCGCTCGAATCTGCAATGGCCGCATGAAATCCCCCGTGAAAGATCCCCTGCTCTTGACTGTATGCAGACCCCGTTCGATTGCAGGTGAAGAGGGGCGACTACCGGTGGTGGTGACGCCGACTCTCGCGTTCAAATAGCAGTGCCAGGAGCCCGGCAAAAGCGATGCCTCCGAATGTGCCCCACATCTTTTTCCTTCCGCTTGACCGAACAAGTCACCGTCATTCCCTGCGTCTAGGTCGTTAAGAGCCAGTACAGAGCTAGAGAGATAGCGCCGATCCAGGCAATTTCGACTAGAGCCAACAACAGGAGCCAAGAAGGCGCGGCTTCCTTTTCGCGCGGCTGCACGCTGATCATGCTTTCCGTCAAGTTCTGTCTCCCCTGGGTTGGAGGAAGAAGACTGGGAGGTCGTCGAGCCCCCTCCAGGAGCGACCCCCCAGCGTCTCCCTCAAATGAATCGCATCTCTTGTTTGACTAACCGGTCAAGGCTTAAACGTTTTGCCAAACCGTCCGCCAAATTTCATCCCGTCCGCTGGGGGTTCTGCTTCTCGCTGGCTTCTTCTGGAATGGGGAAGGCCCTCGCAGGGAAGCCCGCGCGGGGCATTCGTGCCAACCGGTCTCGTGGGGCCAGTGGGTCGAGTACGCGCTGGAACGCGATCCAGGCTCGTCGCCGATACTCGGGAGAGGGCCGTGGTAGCGGCGGCCCGCTCTGAGCGTCCGGCTGCGGCCTCCGGGGCTCAGATGCATTTGTCACTCTGGCGGCATAACGGCCGCCATTCAGAATCAGATACGCGCGCTTTTCCAGGCTGAGCGGGGCGATTCAGAGTCACCGGCTCGGCCAGCGCGTTGAGGTCGTTCTCAGGACGCCGGAAAAAGATCGCCGACGTGCCGCGCCTTCTCGACGCGAGCTTTCAAATCGCTCAGTGCGTCGGCCTCGACCTGAACTCTCTCCATTCTTTCGCGTAGCTCTTCCAGGTCGCCGCGCGCACGGAGAGCCTCGCGTTCGGCGTCATCGCACTTGTGCTGTGCCGCAGCCGCGTTGTCTTCGGCTGCCTTCTGTTTCGCTGAAACCTTCTCGAGTTGAGCAAGTGCGTCTCTGCCTTCGACCCGGATGACGTTGGCTGCTTCCTCGCGCTTCTTGATGTCTCCGAGACGCTCGCGTAGATCGGCGTTTGTTGCATGCGCGTCTCTAAGCTGTTCCTCGAGACGTTGCACGATTCGGTCGTCAGTCATGGTCAAACCTCGCTTCTGCGGTTGTGTTGTTAGACGTGCTGAAGGCAGCCGTAGACTTGTGGCGAACTGCACACTTGCCCAGGGGTACCTCGGTCGTACCCTTGCTCTCCCCCGGGAACGGCCGAGCTGCGGCGTGAGCCATAGGCGCCGCCCCTGGGCGCCTTCCCCAGAGCGCAAGGTTGCGAGTCGAGCCGCATCTAAGTTGGTGGAGCCCCGGCCTGCACGTGCTTGGGGGCTGACGACGGCTTCTCCCAGGGGAGAGGACGGCTGGCTCGGGCTCCAACTCCTCTCTCACTTGCGACGTGTCGGCGCCGCGCGAGAGTTGATCGACTCGATGGAGAGATTGCTCTCGACTTCCCTCGGGACGCACCGAAGGGTAGGGCTATACGCGATCCGCTTCTAGAGCTCAGCTCAAGTTGAGCGTGGGCGCGGCGAAGCGGGCCTGGTTTGCGCACTGACAAGTTCCGCCCACTGAACTTGGCAGTGCGGAATCGTGGCCGTGACCACGGGAAGGGTCGCTGGTGGCGCCTGAGGCACCAAGCTCTGAGCACCGTAACTGCGCGATCCCCCGTCATAGGCGCGTATGGCTACCGCCATCGCATTCTGGCAAGGCACGCCGGTCACATAGGCGGCTGCGGTTTCGGACTCAAGCCAGCGGGAAACGGAATATGCGTTCACTGCGGAAGGGGAGGTGTCATGCAAAAGGCGATCGTTGCAGGCTTACTTTCAGGTGCTCTTCTCGCCGTGACCGCCGGTCAGGCGGCGGCGACCTCGTGCTCGCCCGTCAACAAGCCGGAAGGCGCCGGCGCGAACGCGGGGACGCTCACCGTGAATCTCGACACAGGCCAGGTCGTGGCCGATTTCAACACCAATCCTGCGGGCCACGCGACCGGCGGCTTCTTGTCCGTAACCGTCATAGCAGGCGGCACCACCGTCGACACGGCGAACACGTTCAAGATGGACCTTCCGGACGGAGCCCATAGCTCCGGCCCAGGTGGCAGCGAGTGCGACGGCGTCGGTATCGACGACCTCGCCGAGTGCGGAGGCTAGGCGTCGACTAACACTGGTGCGGGAAGGGCAGTTCAGCGCCTGCCCTTCCCCTAATTGTCCGCGAGCCACGGCGCGCTAGTGTGAGCGTGGGCGCGTCGAGTTAACAGACTTCAAGTGCCGGTGCCAGCAAAGTCACTCGGTTTGCGCACTGACAAGTTCCGCCCACTAGGAACCCCCGCTGCTACAGGACGTGTTTCTTGTTGGCCGCTTCCATAACGAATGAGGAAAGCGTCGCCTTGGAAACGACTATGGAAACGGACGGCCCGCGAGTAGCGAGGCGGGCTTTATTGTCGCCCTGAGCTCAGGGCCCTCATCGCCGACTTCTGAGTCGTCGCAAACGTCGCGAGCTTACGGGCTAGATGCTAGACCGCAAGCTCGCCGCCGCAAAGAGCCGGGAAGGCACGCGGCCGAGAGCTTGAGCTTGGTCAGCTAGCTTGGCGCGGGCGCGTAGGAACCGCGAAGCGGTGCTGGTTCGACAGGCGGGCACGAGCCGCTAGACCTGACCCGGGCCTCGGCCACTCCCGGATCAGGCGAAGCGTTCGGCGGCTTCCCTGGCGCGCAAAGAGCGTATTACGTTCCATATCTCAAGAACGCAGACGCCGCGTCTTTGGGTGCGCAGCGATGGGATACAAGAAGATCGGCCACGACTGAGCCCGCTAGGAAACCCATGTTTCTGACGCCGCTGTTTCGATCAGAACCGTTCTATGAGCGGTTACACGAAGAAGAATCTCAAGCAGGTTGAGAACCAGGCACCGAACTTCGGAATGCCGGCAGAAATGGAGGCTCGTTTCGCCCGTACGGCGCTCGGCGGCGAGACGCTCGGGTTGAGCCTTATGACGCTCGCGCCAGGCTTTCGCATCCCGTTCGGCCATAAGCACGAAGGTCAAGAAGAGGTCTATGTCGTCATTCGTGGGTCCGCGCGGATCAAGGTCGAGGAGGAAATCGTCGAGCTCGGCGAGTGGGATGCGATTCGATTCGACAAGGACACGATGCGGAACGTTGAGGCAGGCCCTGATGGCGTCGACTATCTCGCGTTCGGGGCTGGAGATGATCCGCGCGACGCCGAGATGGCTCCGCACTGGTGGAGCGACTAGCTCCCTCGAACTCATGACCGACCGCGCCGGCGGCCCCTCAAGCTGTAGTCCCGCGTAAGGCCTTTCTCCACGCGACATAGGCCATTCGGCCCATTGCTGCTTGCAGCATCCGAGGCCCACAATGGGGAAGGTCGGCTCTGCGGCCGCAGCGATGCCTGATTTCGATTTGCATCAGTAGTTCCGCCCCGAGGAGCTCGAGCCTTGTCCTGCCTGCGGGGCCCGGGCGGGTATCAGGCTGGCAACTACTGGTTCGTTTCTCTGCCTCGAATGCGGGCACGTCGGCGCGAAGCCTGCTCACGTTTCGGGCGAGCAAGAGAGAGACGACGACGCACATGCAGGTTGACCTTGGCGTTGTGGCCTAACCCCTTCTAGAGCACGCAGCCCGCCACGAGTATGAGTCGGGCCTAGGCCTTGATGATTGTGACCGGGAGCCCGGACCGCTCGCGGGCCGTCTGCGCGAACTCCAAGGCTTGGGCTTTGCTGCTGAAACCGGCGACGTAGGCCTGATAACCCCCGCACGGTGCGCGCTTGATCTTCAGGCCGATGTAGCCGAAGCTGTTCGCCCTTGCGATCACCACGTTGAGTTCGCCGATCGTTGGCAGCGTCCCGAAGATCGCCTGAAGCTGTCCGGTCTGCTCCGCGGTCACGCATTCGATCGTCGGGAAGTGGTGAACTGTGCGCGCTTCGGCTTGCACCCCCACTGCCGTCGGGAACGAATCGAGGCCGCGCAAAACAGCCTTCCAGACCGTGCAACTCTCTTGCACGGTCTTCACGCCCTTGAACCCGACCGTCACCGCCTGCTGGGCGATCTTGTCGGCAGCAGCCCGCGACTTTGCACGACCAAAGACGAGGTCGAGTCCGTTCTCGTACACGGGCGTCTCGCAGCCCTGCTGCTGTTTCGCTGGGGCACCCGACACCCCAGCCGTGAGTATCAGCGCGGCAGCCAGGAACAACAACGCGAGCGGAAGGATCGCCTTTCTCACAGCCCACACAGATACCAGATCGCCAAGTCGACGGCCGGACCTGCCTTCCTAGCGCAGCGCGTCAATCGACGCGGTCGCGACGATTCCTTCGACGCTGCGCGCCAGTTCCGCGTCCAGGGTTACGAACGCGTCCGCCTGCAG